>Ga0335079_10004894_pt1 | contig 15396 bp, 16 predicted proteins | sample Lox_Sample_33_FD_206719 | JGI IMG/M metagenome (GOLD analysis project Ga0335079, IMG submission 206719) | Soil microbial communities from Loxahatchee National Wildlife Refuge, Florida, United States - Lox_Sample_3.3 | ecosystem: Environmental > Terrestrial > Soil > Wetlands | place: USA...
GCGGCCAGCTTTTGCGCCCGCTGCAGTGCCTGCGCAACGCTGCCGGAGGCAATAATGTGGTTTTCCTTTATAAGGACCCCGTCAAATACACCGAAGCGCTGGTTTTTCCCGCCGCCCACCCTCACCGCATATTTCTGCGCAATGCGCAAACCCGGAAGTGTCTTGCGCGTGTCCATGATTGCGGCACGAGTGCCTTTGACTGCCTCGGCATAGCGCCGGGTACGTGTTGCGGTCGCGCAAAGCAGTTGCAGAAAATTGAGGGCGGTGCGCTCGGCGGTGAGCAACGCGCGCGCTTTTCCTTTAATTTCACAAAGCGCTTGTCCCGCGTGAATGTTGTCGCCATCCTTCGCGGTCCAGCGGATTTTCACTTTGGGGTCTAGCTTCCGGAAACAAGCTTCGAACCAGGATGTTCCGCACAACACCGCTGCCTCGCGGGTAATGACCGTCGCCTTGGCGCGCGCGCCGGGGGAAATCAGTTTTGCGGTCAGATCGCCGCGCCCCAAGTCCTCCTCGAGAGCCGCTTTAACATTTTCCCGTATCGCAGATGCCAAGTTCGTGGTCATAGTCTGTCAGAATCATTCTAATCCATTGAAGAGACGCGAGCGGAAGTGAGCGGCCTAATGATCTTCCGAGGTTTTGAGGGAAGACGGGCGATACACGCAGGCAAACCAGATCCAAGCACCGCGGCGGGATTTGCCAACATGCCGAGGCTGGCATCTGCAGCGCGGTGAAGGCCAACCACTTCGGCGTGCGCTGTTGCTAATCGGACTTCCCCGCGATCCGCTCCAGCTCAGTGAGTTTGGTCACTGTCGCTTGCGGTGAGTAACCGAGTTCATCGGCAGATTTGCCAGCGCGATTGACCCAGAAAGTACGCAGGCCGAAAGAACTTGCTCCGCAGATGTCCCAGAAGTTGGAAGAAACAAAACCGATTTCACTTTTTCTTACTTTCAGTTTTTTGGGAGCGAGTGCGTATACTTTCGGGTCGGGTTTAAAAATTTTCAACTCGTCCACGCTGATGACCTTGTCAAAGGTTCGTGTCAGCCCGTTGTTTTTAACCAGCGCTTTGAGCATTTTCGGCGAGCCGTTGGAGAGTATCGCGAGCTTCAGGTGGGATAGCGCGGCCAGAGCTTCCCTTACTTCAGGATACGGCTCAAGGTGCAGGTACGCCTGCATCAGCCGCTTGCGCGATTCAGTCGGGCAATCGAGTTGCAATGTTATACAGGCGAACTTGAGCGCAGCTTCGGTGATTTTTTCGAAATCCTGATAGCGCCGCATCAGGCTTTTGAGCCAGGAGTATTCGAGCTGCTTGGCGCGCCAGATTTGACTTAACTCTGCTCCTCGGCCCGGAAACAGCTCATCGCAAAGTTGAATGACGGAATGCACATCGAACAGGGTCCCGTAGGCGTCAAATGCCAGCGCCTTGATTTGCGGCCCGCGCGTCATTCTTTAGGCCGCTGATCTTCCCGGGAAAAATATTCCGCTTCAAGCCACATAACATTGATGATGCCGAAGGCAAGCGCCACGCCCACACCCAGAATCCACGCGAAGTACCACATTGACTAGCTCCTAGTAAGCCGTATGTTCATCATCGCGAATCGACTGCACCGTAATCTTTCCGCGCAGCACCGCGTATACCCAGGACGTATAAGCGAAAATTATTGGCAGAAAAATCACCACCACCCAGAACATGATTTGCAAAGTGTGATGACTCGAGACCGCATCCCAGACCGTCAAACTGCTGTTCGGAGAACTCGAAGAGGGCATGATAAATGGAAACATCGCCAGACCCGCGGTCAAAATCACCGAAGCGACCGCTAAAGCGCTGAAAATGAAGGCGGTGGCCGCTCGGTTTGCCGCCGACAGCAACCAAGCGATAATCGCAGCGCCTACAGCAAGTATGGGTGCAACAACGCTCCACGGGTAGAGCGAGTAATTGTTAAGCCACGCACCGCGCGCTTTTACGACCATCTTGGCGAGCGGCGTTATAACTGAATTCGGCGACGGCATGGAAATGATTTTATAGCCCTCGGCGCCGGATACAATCCACAACCCCGCGAGCAGGAATGAAATGATGAGTACGATTGCCGATACTTTTACAGCCTGCTTGGCGCGCGCATTAATTTCACCCTCGGTGCGGTTTTGCAGATAGACGGCTCCGTGCATGGACAGCATCGAAACGCTTACTATTCCGGCCAGCAGCGCAAATGGATTTAACAGCGCCCAAAACGAACCGGTATAGGTCACGCGCAAATCGGCGTCAAATTGAAACGGCACGCCCAATAGGAGATTGCCGAATGCCACTCCGAATATCAGCGCAGGAACCGCGCCGCCGGCAAACAAACCCCAATCCCAGGCATGGCGCCAGCGCGGATCGTGCACTTTGCTGCGGTAATCAAAACCGACCGGCCGAAAGAACAGCGCGAATAAGGTAAGTATTAACGCGATGTAGAAGCCGGAAAAGGCTGCTGCATAAACCAGTGGCCACGCCGCGAAAATAGCGCCGCCCGCAGTGACGAACCAAACCTGATTCCCTTCCCAGGTCGCACCCACCGAGTTGATGATTACGCGGCGCTCCTCTTCGTTTTTTCCAAGGAACGGGAGCAGTGTTCCGATGCCCATGTCAAACCCGTCCATCACGGCAAATCCGATCAACAGCACGCCGATAAACAGCCACCAGATGAACTTGAGTGTCACATAATCGAAAATCATGCGTGCGCCCCGGCGGTTTCGTAGTGGTAGGCGCCGGTTCCCAGACTGCTCGGACCGAGCCGCGCGTACTTGAGCATGAGGTAAAGTTCTACGATCAGCAAAAATGTATAGAAGAAAATAAACCCTCCGAGGCTGAAATAAACGTGGTCCGCTGGAAGGTTGGAACTGCTCAGGAAAGTCGGCAGCACCTCAGAGATGGTCCATGGCTGGCGACCGTATTCCGCGACAACCCAGCCCAACTCGGCCGCTATCCACGGCAATGGGATGGAGCACAGCGCAACTATCAGCAGCCAGGTTTGGTGCTGAACATCCCGTCTCGCGCAAAAATAGAACGCGCACGAAAAGATGAGCAAGAAAAGCATCCCTAGCCCGACCATGAAGCGGAACGCCCAGAACACCGGCCACACCTTCGGGATGGTGTCGTCTGCGGCCATAAGCTTTTGTTCTAGAGTCGCATCCACCACATTTGGCGTGTATTTCTTGAGCAGCAGAGCGTAACCCAAATCATCCTTGTGCTTGTTAAAGGTATCCAGTACCTCCCGGCTGTTGTCCCCGTTGCGCAGCTTTTGCAACGCACCATAGGCGACGATGCCGCTGTTTATGCGCTTCAAATGATTCGCCTTGAGATCTTTTATCCCAAGCACTTTTTCATCCACCGAGTGGGTCGCTAGCAAGCCCAGCAGATAAGGAATATGAATTGCATCATTCGTTCGCTCCGTTTTGTCATCCGGGAACCCGAAGAGCGTGAACGAGGCGGGAGGTTTCTGAGTTTCCCATTCTGCTTCAATTGCCGCAAGTTTGACTTTCTGCACTTCGCCGACGGTGTAACCGCTCGAATCACCAAGCACCAGGACCGACAAAGTGGACGCAAGCCCGAAGCCGGCGGCCACGGCGAAGGAACGCAACGCAAAACCGGTGTCACGCTTTTTGAGCAGGTAATAGCTGGAGACGCCGAGCACGAACATCGAGGCGGTGACATAACCCGCTGCAACCGTGTGCACGAATTTCACTCCGGCCACAGGATTATAGAAGAGCTGCGAGAAGCTCACTAATTCCATACGCATGGTTTCGTAATTGAATTGGGCGCCGACCGGGTTTTGCATCCAGGCATTGGCAATCAATATCCACAACGCCGAGAGATTGGAGCCCAGCGCCACCAGGAAGGTCACCGCTAGGTGCTGCCTCTTGCTTAGCTTTTGCCAACCGAAGAAAAACAATCCCACGAAGGTGGATTCGAGGAAAAAGGCCATCAGACCCTCGATTGCAAGCGGCGCGCCAAAGATGTCACCGACGTAATGCGAGTAATATGCCCAGTTGGTGCCGAACTGGAATTCCATGGTAAGGCCGGTGGCGACCCCCATCGCGAAGTTGATGCCGAACAGCTTGCCCCAGAACTTGGTCATGTCGCGGTAAATCTGCTTGCCGGTCATCACGTAAACGGATTCCATGATGACCAGGATCCACGACAAACCGAGCGTCAGCGGTACGAACAGAAAATGGTAAAGAGCGGTGACCGCAAACTGCAGCCGCGATAATTCAACGACCTCAGGGCTCGGCATGATTCGCATCCTTATGGACGTGGGGCGCGCTAAGCAAGGTATTTCCCACGCGGGCGGCATCAAGATTTTTATCCGGCGGACTGGAAAACCAGGCGAGCCAAATGAGGTACAGCGCAATTGCCTTGATTACCAGCATGAGCGTGATATCGCGCCCGAGAGGGGAGATGCGCAGCCGTGCTCGTCGTTGGCTCATGTCCGGATTAAATACAGCAGGGCAAGTTTAATTGCTGTTCGTTAATGATACATCTTTTTTAAATTGTCAAAGCCCGCCTGATAAATCCCCTGAATTACCTTTATCGCCTCCTCGGCTTTTACGCCTTTTGGTTCGAATTTGCTGGACCATTCGACCGTCGAGGTCCCGTCGCCGTTGTCCTTGACCCTGATCTCGGCAATATAACCGTCGACCGGTAGCGGGCTATCGGTTATCGAATAGCGGTAAAGCTTCTCCTTCTTGTTAATATGTTCCAGACGCTCGACGATACTGCCTCCCCCGACCAAACTCAGTTTGCGCGTTGAACCCTTGCTTTCACCGTCGGATATGCACTTTTCGACCGCGGGGTGCCAATCTCCCAGCGCGCCGAAGCGGCCTATGGCATCCCACAATATATTTGCCGGAACGACGAGCTTGGTTTCCATTCTGACCTTTGCCATGATGGGCTCCTTGTGTATTGACGGCGGATGGTCTATTTTCCCCCAAAACCGAGCAGCAAGCCAAATCGTAATTAGCAGCGGCTTGAAACAGCGGGCTAAAGCCCCATTTACAATTTGGCCAAGCGGTTACAAACCCCGGAGCAATCATGCGATTTGATAAATTTACGACCAAGTTCCAGCAGGCGCTTTCAGACGCGCAAAGCGTGGCGGTAGGCCATGACAATTCTTATATTGAGCCACAGCACCTGCTGCTGGCATTGCTGGACCAGGGGGATGGTGGTACCGCATCGCTCTTGGCACGCGCCGGCGTCAGCGTGCCGCCGCTGCGCGCAGCGCTCAAGAAAAGTATTGAGGCCTTACCCAAGGTAGAAGGAACTGCGGGAGAAATCAACGTGTCGCGAGAGCTCGCCAACGTGCTAAACGTTACCGATAAGGAAGCGCAGAAGCGCGGCGACCAGTTCATCGCTTCCGAGCTTTTCCTGCTGGCGTTGACTCAGGACAAAGGCGAGACCGGCAAGCTGTTCAAGCAGCATGGGGCAGAACGCAAGCATTTGGAGCAGGCGATCAGCGCGGTTCGCGGTGGCGAGACGGTCGAGAATCCGGAAGCAGAGGGCAGCCGCGAGGCGTTAAAGAAATATACGCTCGATATCACCGAGCGGGCGCGGCTGGGCAAGCTCGACCCGGTCATCGGACGCGATGACGAAATCCGCCGTACCATTCAGGTGCTGCAGCGGCGCACCAAGAACAACCCGGTGTTGATCGGGGAACCCGGCGTAGGCAAGACTGCGATAGTCGAGGGCCTTGCACAGCGCATCGTCAACGGCGAGGTGCCCGAGACGCTGAAAAACAAACGCGTACTCGCGCTCGACCTGGCGGCCCTTTTGGCAGGCGCCAAATACCGAGGCGAGTTCGAAGAACGGCTCAAATCCGTGCTCAAGGAACTGGCGAAAGATGAAGGACGCACCATTGTATTTATCGACGAGCTCCATACCATGGTCGGAGCAGGCAAGGCGGAAGGCGCGATCGACGCCGGTAATATGCTGAAACCGGCGCTGGCGCGGGGCGAGTTGCATTGCGTAGGCGCGACCACCCTCGACGAATACCGCAAATACATCGAAAAAGATGCGGCGCTGGAACGGCGTTTCCAGAAAATCATGGTGAACGAACCGACGATGGAGGACACCATCGCCATATTGCGCGGACTTCAGGAAAAATATGAACTGCATCACGGCGTGGAAATTACCGACCCGGCAATCGTTGCCGCTGCGGAGCTTTCGCAGCGCTACATTACGGACCGCTTTTTGCCCGACAAGGCGATCGACCTGATAGACGAGGCGGCGGCGCGCATCAAGATGGAAATTGATTCCAAGCCGGAGACAATGGATAAGCTCGAGCGGCGCCTAATCCAGTTGAAGATCGAGCGCGAAGCAGTGAAGAAAGAAAAAGACGAAGCCTCGAAAAGACGCCTGTCGCTTATTGAAGGCGAGATCAAGAAACTCGAACGGGAATACGCCGACCTGGAGGAAGTCTGGAAAGCGGAAAAAGCGCAGGTCCAGGGATCGCAGCACATTAAGGAAGAGCTGGAGAAACTCAAGATCGAGATGGAAGCCGCTAAGCGCAAGGGCGATTGGCAAAAGGTTTCCGAATTGCAGTACGGGCGAATACCGCAGCTCGAGGCACAGCTGAAACAAGCTGACAAATCGGGCGCCCACAGCGCCAAGCACAAGCTGCTGCGCACCCAGGTCGGCGCCGAGGAAATCGCCGAAGTGGTGTCGCGCGCGACCGGAATTCCGGTTTCGAAAATGATGCAGGGCGAGCGCGAAAAACTGCTGCACATGGAACAACGGCTGCATAACCGAGTGGTGGGACAGGACGAGGCCGTAAAGCTGGTTTCCGACGCGATCCGCCGCTCGCGCGCAGGTCTCGCCGATCCCAGGAGGCCTTATGGATCGTTCCTTTTCCTCGGCCCCACCGGTGTCGGCAAAACCGAATTGTGCAGGGCGCTGGCGGAATTCCTGTTTGATTCGGAAGACCACCTCATCCGCATAGACATGTCTGAATTCATGGAAAAGCATTCGGTGGCGCGACTGATCGGTGCGCCGCCAGGGTATGTTGGTTATGAAGAAGGCGGTTACCTTACCGAGGCGGTGCGACGCAAGCCCTATTCGGTGATCCTGCTGGATGAGGTGGAGAAAGCACATCCGGACGTGTTCAATGTGCTGCTGCAGGTTCTTGACGACGGACGCATGACCGACGGCCAGGGGCGAACCGTAGATTTCAAGAACACCGTGATTGTGATGACCTCCAACCTCGGTTCGCAGATGATTCAGCAAATGGCGGGCGATGACTACCAGGTCATCAAGCTTGCCGTGCTTGCCGAAGTCAAGGCCTATTTCCGGCCGGAGTTCATCAACCGCATCGATGAAGTGGTTGTATTCCACGCACTCGACGAAAAGAACATTAAATCCATCGCCAACATTCAGCTTAAGTATGTTGAAAAGCGTCTCGCACAGATGGATATCAAGCTTGAGGTCAGCGATTCGGCCTTGGATGAACTCGCCAAAACCGGATTTGATCCGGCATACGGGGCGCGCCCGTTAAAGCGTGCGATACAGTCCCAGATGGAAAATCCGCTGGCCATGGAAATCCTGGAAGGCCGTTTTGCGCCCAAAGACAAGATCAAAGTGGAATACAAAAACGGCAAGTTTAGTTTCAGCAAGGTCTGAATTGCGGCCTGTGCCAGGGGCTATAATCGACAAACCTAAAGTTCTCCGGGCGTTAAATGTTATTTCGTGAATTGAATCAGGGCAAATGCAAGACCTATTTGCTGGGCTGCGAAACGACCCGCAAAGCGCTGCTAATTGACCCGATACGGGAAAAGACCGACCGTTATTTGGCAACGTTGGCGTATTTCGGATACCAGCTGGAACTGGTCATCGACACGCATACACACGCCGACCACCGCACGGCAGCGTTTGAGTTGAAGGAACTTACCGGTGCCAAAGTAGTAATGCACCGCCACGCGCCCGCGCCGCTTGTGGACATGCATGTTCAGGACGGGCAGACCATCGATTGCGGGGAAATGCAGCTACGGGTATTGGCAACGCCCGGCCATACTCCCGACAGCATGAGTCTGTATTCCGATGGCAGGGTTTTTACCGGAGACACATTGCTGATCCGTGGGACCGGGCGAACCGATTTTCAAGGCGGCGACGCCGGGATGCAGTACGACAGCATTACCCAAAAACTGTTTGTTTTGCCGGATGACACCCAGGTGTACCCGGCGCACGACTATCGTGGCAACACTCAGTCCAGCATCGGCGAAGAAAAGCACCTGAATCCGCGCATTGCCAACCGTTCCAGAACCGAGTATGTGGAATTAATGGCAAAACTCGGTCTGCCCTTGCCGTCCAAAATCCAGGAAGTGCTTCAACCCAACCAAACCGCGCTCGATGACGATCGTATTGCGTTCCCGACCGTAGCCGAACTCAATCAAGTTCGCCAGCTGAATGCTAGCGAGGTGCAGGCGTTGGTCAAGGGCGACGCACCACCGCTCATTCTCGATGTGCGGGAGCCCAACGAATACTTCGGCGAGCTGGGGCATATTCGCGGCAGCAAGCTGGTTCCGTTAAAGGACCTCGCCAGCCGGGCGAATGAATTCGAGGCGCATAAGAACAAGCATGTGATCGCCATTTGCCGTGCCGGCGTGCGCAGCACAACCGCGGCGGCGATTCTTACCAGTGTTGGTTTTGAGCAGGTTTCCAATCTTCGCGGCGGAATGCTTGAGTGGGTCGAACAACAACTGCCGGTTGAGCATTAATGAGTTGTTGCAACTTCGTTGCGGAGGCGATTTATCCCGGGTTACCATCGTGCCCATATTTGTTTTTTATCACATTCCGCATTCTCGACTCTGTTTCCCCGTTCGGGCTGTGATGTTTTGCTGCGGTTCTGGCAACCACGTCAAGTGATTGCGTCCAGAATATCTTCAAGCATTGCAGCGAGCAGCAGTCTGCCTTTTTGCTTGCTGGCAAGGGTCGGGTCGCCGTAGACGCCGTCCGGCGAGTAATTTGGATGCGATTTGTCGTTTCGCACCAATGCTCCAGCTTGCATCTCGCGTCCAGCCCAGGAGCGGGCCCGCCTCATGTTTACTTTATGCGGTGCAACCACGAGCATGATTGAGGTTTCCGGTTCATCGGCATGACTGCCGCGAGCTTGTTGCCCAATTTTCTTAAAGACTTCAAGATAGCGCCGGCCCCGGTACACATTGGCAAGTTTAATTTGTCGACCGGTGCGCACGACCGCGTTTTCTAGAGCAGCAATGGTGCTAATCCCTGTGTTTAAAATGAGCGCGGATTTGATGCCGCTGCTGAAAATGTTCCTTAACGTTTCTTCCGCCAATTTTTCAAACGTTGCGCGGCTCAGACTGCAGCTGCCCGGATAATCGGCAAAGGCCGGATAATGGCCGTAGCTCAGTGTCGGCCAAACCAGTACGTCGGCTTTTTCAATGAGTCGGGAAGCCAACCATTCCGCTTGCAATTGATCAGCATTGAGCGGCAGATGCGGACCGTGCGCTTTGGCGGCTGCTCCGACAGGCAGAATCGCGGGCGCGCCGCAATGAATGCGTTTCTCGACTTCGGGCCAACTGAGATTTGCAACCCATGCGCCCCGCGGTTTGGCTGTATGATCTGCCATGAGGAGAAATTCTGGTGGAGACTAGCGCGTTATGCAATCGCAACATGACTTGACGGCACCTTCCGACTGGGTGTGCCGCTTTGTCAAATTGATTCCAGCAGGGGGACGGGTGCTCGATTTGGCCTGCGGAATGGGCCGACACGCGCGCATGCTCGCCGGCTTGGGATATCGCGTCGAAGCCGTGGACAGGGATGAATCGTATTTGCGGGTTGTGCGCGATGTGGACGGAGTTTCGGTTCGTTGCGCGGATCTGGAGGCTGGCCCGTGGCCTTACAAAAACCCGCGCTTTGCCGGAATTATTGTATGCAATTATCTGCACCGCCCACTATTCCCACACCTGTTGGCAGCTTTGGGGCGCAATGGAGTACTGATATATGAAACCTTCGCTGCGGGCAACGAACGTTTTGGCAAGCCGACTAACCCGGATTATTTGCTCAAACCCGGCGAATTGCTGGAGGTGGTGCGCGGTCGATTGCGCGTAATTGCCTATGAAGACGTAGTTGTCGCGCAGCCCAGACGCGCATTAGTGCAGCGAATCTGCGCGGTGCGCGATAACGCTTAAGAAGCAGTGCGAATTTAAGGTAAAATACCGTCTCTAGTTATCAGGTAATAGGCAATGCTCAAAGGTAGTTTGGTGGCGATTGTCACCCCTATGGCGGAGGACGGCGGCCTCGATTTTCCGCGATTGCGCGCCTTGGTGGACTGGCATATACGCGAAGGCACGGACGGCATCGCGGTGGTCGGCACAACCGGCGAATCGCCGACGGTGGACATCGAAGAACACTGTGAGCTTATCCGCGTCGTGGTCGAACATGCGAAAAAACGCATTCCGGTGATTGCTGGTACCGGAGCCAATTCCACCAGCGAAGCGATCGAGCTTACCCGCTACGCCAAAAAAGTTGGCGCCGACTACTGTCTCTCAGTAGTACCGTACTACAACAAGCCGACGCAGGAAGGTTTATACCGCCATTTCAGGTTGATTGCAGAAAGCGTGGATATCCCGCAAATACTCTACAACGTGCCGGGCAGAACTGCTTGCGATTTGCAGAATCAAACGGTGTTGAGGCTGGCACAAGTGCAAAACATTGTCGGCATCAAGGACGCCACCGGAAGCATCGATCGCAGCAGCGATCTGGTGCGGCAGGCGCCGCAAAATTTTGCGGTGTACGACGGCAACGACGCAAGTGCTTTGGCGCTGATGCTGCTGGGCGGGCAGGGGGTAATTTCGGTCACCGCGAATGTCGCGCCCAAACTCGTGCACGAGATGTGTAACGCGGCGTTCAAAGGCGATGTTGCGACGGCTCGCGGCATCAACAACAAGCTTTTTGAATTGCACAAGAATCTGTTTGTCGAGGCCAATCCGATACCGGTGAAATGGGCGCTTGCACGAATGGGATTGATCGGGCCAGGCATACGCCTTCCAATGACACCGCTTTCGCCGGCTCATTATGAGACAGTAACTGCCGCAATGCGCCAGGCGGGAATAAACGCGTAAAGCCGGGTAGACAGGTCGATGAAAACATGAGGAGGATCGCAAAGCACGTACTGCCGATGCTGGTTGTCGCGCTGGCGCTGGGCGCCTGCGACTCGATTCCTTTCTTAAAAAAGGACGAGTACAAGTCGGCAAAGCAAGGGAAGCCGCTCGATGTTCCGCCTGATCTTACTACGCCCGGAGAAAACGAGCGCAATGCCGAGGGCCAGGCGCAGAACATCACCACTTTCTCCGAATTTAGCAAGGAAAAAACTCCGCAGGCCGGCGTAGAAGAAGCGAAGGTGCTGCCGGTGTTCGACAAGAAACTGCGCGTTGAGCGCGATGGTAACCAGCGCTGGCTGGTAGTGCCCGAAAGTCCGGATAAAGTCTGGCCCGTCGTCAAGCAGTTCTGGCTGGATAACGGTTATGAGCTTAAGACTGAAATGCCTGAAGCCGGCGTAATGGAAACCGATTGGGCGGAATACCGGGTGAAAGTGCCTGAGGGGGGAATCCGCGGTTTGATTAACAAGGTGCTAACCACGGTAACCTCGACTTCGCAACGCAACAAGTTCCGCACGCGTCTTGAGCGCGGAAACGATCCTAATACCACGGAGATTTTTATCAGCCACTACAGCATGGCCGAAGTGTACGAGAACGAATACGAGGACCACACGATCTGGCAGCCGAGCCCGCCGGATCCTCAGCTCGATGCAGAAATGCTGTCTAGGCTGATGGTGCGCTTTGGGACTAAAGAAGAACAGGCTAAAGAACTTGTGGAGGCTGCTCCCGCGACTAACCGCGCCAGCCTAAGCAAAATGTCGGATGGCACCGGGTCATTGTCGATCAACGATGGCTTTGACCACGCCTGGCGGCGCGTCGGGTTAGCGCTCGACCGCGTGGGCTTCGCTGTGGAAGATCGCGACCGCTCCCAGGGCGTTTACTTCGTGAGTTACGCGGATCCGGAGGCCAGTGATTATCACAAGAAAGGATGGCTGGATAAACTGGCGTTTTGGAAGTCGGATGAGAAGAAAAATCCTAAAAGCAAAAGCTACCGCATCCTGGTGCGAAGCGAGGGAGACCAAAGCCGAGTCAATGTGCTGGACAGCGACGGCCTTCCGGATTCATCCGATACAGCCAATCGAATTTTGACATTGCTGTATGAACAATTGAAATGAGGTGCAACATGAATGGTGAAACGTGAAAAGAGTCGCGTGTCGCGGGTTCGGCTTTGATTCGACGCTTCACGTCTTACAGTTCACGTTTCACAGTTCATGATGCGTTTCGCTTCCCTGGGCAGCGGCAGCCAGGGCAATTCCCTGGTGGTGGAAGTGGGGCAGACCAGGGTCATGCTGGATTGCGGTTTTGGCATCAATGAAACGGTCCTCAGATTATCCCGTCTGAAACTCGCGCCGCAACAGATAAGCGCATTAGTTGTGACCCACGAACACTCGGATCACATTGGTGGAGCGGTCAGACTCGCACGCAAGTTTGGTATGCCGGTCTGGGTTACTTGCGGCACCGCAAGTGTATTTCGCGAAGAATTTTCAAGCTTGCCGCAGGTGTGTTACTTTGAGGTTCACCAGCGTTTCAGCGTTGGAAATATCGAGCTCGAGCCGTTTCCGGTGCCGCACGATGCGCGCGAGCCGGCGCAATTTGTCTTCGGCAACGGAGCACGACGCCTGGGTGTGATTACCGATACCGGCAGCTCAACCTCCCATATCGAAAATGTGCTGAACTGTTGTGACGCGCTGGTGCTGGAATGCAATCATGATTTGGAAATGCTTAAAAACGGCGCCTATCCGGCTCCTCTCAAGGAGCGCATTGCGGGGCGCTTCGGCCATTTGTCGAACGACGATGCGGCGAAACTGCTTGCCGCTCTTGACCGCCACCGCCTGCAGCACCTCATCGCCGCCCACTTAAGCCAGAACAACAATACCCCGCAGTTGGCCAAGGCTGCCCTTGCCCGAGTGATGAATTGCGATCCGGAGTGGGTGGGTATCGCTGACCAGCAAAACGGTTTTGCCTGGCGTGAGATTGCCTAGGGCAAAAAAAGCCGGCGCGAACGCCGGCTTTTGTCGCACTACTGAGAAATTACTTCTTTTCTTCGGGTTTCTTCTCTTCGGCGCTGGCGGGTTCAGCCGGTTTTGCCATTTCAGCGTTCGGAGCCGGAGCGGGCGCCGGCGCTGCGGCAGGCGCAGGAGCCGGAGCAGGCGCAGGAGCCATTGCTGGCGCGGGAGCGGTTGCGGGTTCTTCTTTTTTGCCGCAAGCAGTCAAACCCAATACTAGCAAGGCGGCAACAAGGAGTAAGCGTTTCATGTAATAACATCCTCTAATATATAAAATTTACGATAACAGCAACGGGTCGTCGGTGCGTACCTGGACAACGGTAAGCAACCAACGCGCGCATTCTAGCACATTCGAATTTTCTCGGAAAATCGTTACCTTATCCGCGGAGTCCGAGCTTGGTCGCGGATAACGCGGGATGCGACGCTTCCCATATTTGCTCAAACCGATTAATGAATTCGTGCGCGCCATTTAAATCGTTAAGCGCCAGCAATCCCCGGCTTGTGGTGTAATGGAATCGGTGCACGTAGTGACTTTCGTCCGCCACAGTAAACGGGTCGTATACTTGTTTGGCGTCCTCCAGCGTTTCGTGGATGGCGATGCAGTGGCTGAACTGTCTTAACAACGACAGCATGCGCGGGCAGCCGGTGATCAGATAACGCGTGTCGTGCAAAACAATACGTAGGCGGTTGATGCGGTTTGCAAGCAGGAAGCTGCGCAACAACTCACAGCGCTTTGAGGAATTGAAAGCGCTGCTTACCTGATTGTCGAAAATGCGGATGTTGCGGCTCGCCCGGGCGATTACCAGGTCGGTCGCGGCTTCGTAATCCGCCCCACTTTCGATTTTCTGGTATTGCGGTGAGGTCTCGATAATGCTTTCCATTAGAATTCCTGAACAGTCTAGGGCAGGCCACCAATCTTAATATAGCCCGCCTGATACCATCGGTAAAGTAAACGTCCCGTTTCTTGGTCGAACGCGGTACGGCACTTAGTTTCACCCCTGTCGGCAAGCCGTGACAACGAAGCCGACGCGCGTTGTCCGGTTCGGTGCGCTTCGCCATTTATAAATAGCAAATCGCGGCGGAACAGCATTTGGCTTTTCGGGTCAAGATGTATGCCTTACGTCTGGCATTTGCGGGAAAAGCGCTTGCTTGAAAGCGGCCGGGACGGCAGCTCAAATATCAGGTGCGGTTTTGGTTGGTGAGAAACTTCCCGAGAAAAAGTTCGACATCGCGTTTTGCTCAACGTACGCGGCCAAGCTTTCGAATTAGCTGTTGCAATATCGCGTCGCTGATTTGTGCAGGGTGCCGCTGCGGGCTAAGCCCGGGATCGCGGTACCTTTCCTTGACGCTCAGGTGATCTTCGAGAAACATCAGGAACTGGACGGCGAGCTCCTGAGCAGAAGGCGCCCGGAAACCGACGGAATAAGTCATGCAATAATCAAGTGCCACTCCGTTATGAGCGCAATGCGGAGGCGAATAGAGCACGTCTCCGGGATTGAGCACCCACTCCCGCTCGGGCTTGAAGTTTTTCAAAATCTTGAAAGGTGCGCCTTCGACGACCTGTAAATCTTTCTGCCTGCTTATTTGCCAAAGTGGCTGCCCGCTGCCTTGCAGCAGAAACACATCGTAACAGTCGATATGCGCGCCGACCCCGCCGCCCGGTGGAGCATAGCCGATCATTATGTCGTCCAGCCTGGCGCACGGCAAAAATCGAAACTCAGCAACAGGCGCTGTGCCCGCGGGTACACATGGTTGACTCCCTGGACCAGCAAAGACCATTTACTTGTTCCCAGACCGCGCAGGTATCGCGCGTGGAACGGCCCATGACGTACTTGCCAGAAGTTGCGCTTTTGCAAAACCAGATGCGACTGCACGTCATCGCGGCACGCCAGCTCAAATAGTTGCCGGCTGGTGAGCAGGTCGCGGGATGCAGGCAATGCGTTGCGAATGACCAGCGGTTTTTTGCCAATAATGTTTTAGGAATTTTCGCGGTGACACGCCGCCGAAAAGAGTTTTTTCACCTGTGCACGTTACCGTGGAGTGTAAAGTATTTCAAGGTGAGTGAAATCGGTTAAAATTGCGGTTGAAATTTAGGAGTATCTATGTTGCAAGCAGGACAAGCGGCACCCGAATTCGACTTACCCGATGCTGACATGCAAATGGTCGGCCTTTCTAGGTTTAAAAACAAAAACAACGTGGTGCTGTATTTTTATCCGAAAGACGATACGCCCGGGTGCACCATCGAAGC
>Ga0335079_10004897_pt1 | contig 15394 bp, 12 predicted proteins | sample Lox_Sample_33_FD_206719 | JGI IMG/M metagenome (GOLD analysis project Ga0335079, IMG submission 206719) | Soil microbial communities from Loxahatchee National Wildlife Refuge, Florida, United States - Lox_Sample_3.3 | ecosystem: Environmental > Terrestrial > Soil > Wetlands | place: USA...
GCCACCGCCGCCGCCACCGTGCTGGGCATACGTCAAAGCCGGCGCACCCGCTATCGCAACGCCGAGCAGGAGGGCCCCGACGGTTCGCACAAGATGCCGCGCTCTGTTCACGATGCTCACCCCGTTCCTCATGCCGCCGCCTCTCGCAGGAAGCGCGAAGCGCGCGACGCTAAGTAATTAGACCCCCCCATACCTTTGCCGTTCAAGCTCACAGCCATCAAAACGAGGCACTGATCCGGCCGTTGACGCTGTCATAAGACATGGGGTGCGGAGGGCATTTTTAAAGGCAGATCAGTGACTAAGCAGTGAACGGCGTTCACCCGCCGTTCAGCGCAGGGGCGGCGCTGCGCGTTCCCGCAGACCCCCATCCCGGGCCGTGCAAGCGGCAGCTCAGAACACCATGTTCAGCGCGATGGCGGGCGTTATGGTGGCCGCCGTATTGCGGCCGATCTCGATGATGCGCACACCGAGGAGCACGCCCACCGTGCTGCTGAAGTTATATTCGATTGCGGGGGCGAAGCCGAGCGAGTACGAGGAGCCGCTTTCGCTCTGATACGCGGACGACGCAGCCGAGCCGCTGTCGGGCGGCACGCTGCCGCTGCCGGGCGGTACGCTGCCGCTGCCGGGCGGTACGCTGCCGCTGCCGGGCGGCACGCTGCCGCTGACGCGTGTGCTGTCGGCGTGCTCGTAGATCAGGTCGAGCGCGAGCACCCAGTTGCGCGTGACGCTGTACTCCCCGGCCGCATCGATGGTGAACACATCTCCCGGGTGCGCGTGGCCGCTGAACCCGTACGGCGTGCCGTAGACGCTCTGGTCGTGGACGCTCGCCGACGACGAGAAGGCATACGTCACGTCGAGGCGCGCGCGCAGGATCCGCCCGCTGGGCATCCAGAAATAGTCCTGGGAATAGACGGCGAGCAGCGTCGTGTAGGCGCCCGCCCCGAGGCCGTCGCTCGCGCGCTCGAGCCGGTCGTAGCGGCCCGTCGGCAGCGTCTCCTGCACCACCAGCGACACCGCAGGCGTGTAGTGACCGTCGTGGTACTGCACTACTCCGTAGGCCGCCTGCAGCGTCAGATCACCGATGCCGACGTTCGAGCTGTTCGGCGCGTCGGGCGGCATGTTGTAGCCGAAGCGCGGCAGCACGCCGACGGTCATCAGATCGGTCAGGCCGTAGAGGATATAGGTGAGCGAGCCGAGATCCTGCTCCCGCGGTGCGCTGTGACGCGCGCCGCTCGCATCGAAGTGGCCGACGGTCACCTCGTCGAACAGGTACGGCTCGACGAGCGCGCGCCCGGCGGGCAGCGTCGCCGCATTGGGCGCGAGCATCGGTCCGGTCCACCAGGCCTCGTCGCGCGCTTCGTCGGCATGCGCGATGAGGGCATTGAGCAGCACCGACGCGAGACACGTTCGCCGCACGACCGCGAGCCATCCGGGTTGTTGGAATCCGGCGATGATCAACCGACGGCGCCGGGACGTACGCGCCATTTCCGGACCTGTCAGCCAGGCGGCGACGCCGCAGGTCGCACGTGTGACGCAGTTCACATTCCGTTCAGCGTTAACTTTGTGTCACAAACGTAAGCACTCCTGAACTTGCGACGTTGTTAACGCCCAGTGGCCGGGGGTTCCGGCTCAATAGCGACCCACTCGTTTTCAGGAGGAGATGTCATGTTGAAATCCGTGCGTCATATTCTGACCATCGCGGCCGCGACGGCGGCGCTTGCCGGGCTTGCCACCAGTGCGCTGGCCGACGAGACGCAGTGGCAGAAGGACCATCCGCGTCGTACCGAGGTGAACAGCCGCCTCGCCAATCAGAACAAGCGCATCACCAACGAAGAGAAGAGCGGCCAGATCACCAAGGCGCAGGCGCACAAGCTGCACAGCGACGATCACGCCATCCGCCAGGAAGAGCGCAGCATGGCCAGCACCAACGGTGGCCACATCACCAAGACCGAGCAGAAAGCGCTCAACCAGCAGGAGAACCAGGTCAGCAAGCAGATCGGCAAGTAATTCGACTGCTGCTGATCGACGGGGACGCGGCGCACTGCGCCCCCGTTTTTTTCCGCGCGCCGCACGCGCAACCGCCGCCGCAACCGCCGGCGGCGCACGGCCTCAAGCCTCGAGCGAGAACGGCGTGAAGTTGGTATCGCGGTCGTAATAGTCCTCCTGCTCGGCGCGCTTGAGAAAGGCGACGATGCGGTAGGTGAACGGCGTGGCGACCACCTCCCACAACGACTTCAGCACATACTGGATCGTGCCGAGCGCGAGCAGGTCGGCGTTGCTCCACACGCCGAAGAAGGCGATGCTGTAGAAAAGACAGGTATCGACCAGCTCGCCGCACACCGTCGAGCCGATGATGCGCGTCCACAGCCAGCGCCCGCGGGTCCAGATCTTCATCTTGGCGAGCACGTAGCTGTTGACGAACGAGCCGCACCAGAAGGCGATGACCGAGGCGCAGACGATGCGCGGGGTGTTGCCGAACACCTCCTCCACCGCCGCCTGGTGGGAGCGCCACTTCTCCGCCGGCGGCAGGTGCACGATCACCGCCGACATCAAGGCGGCGAAGGCGAGCGCGGCAAAACCGCTCCACACCGCGCGCCGGTCGCGTGCGTAGCCGTACACCTCGGTGAGGATGTCGCCGAACAGGTAGGAGATCGGGAAGAACAGTACGCCGGCGAGAAATGGTCGCGGCCCGAGCAGCGGCAGCGTGACGGTCGAGACCTTCGCCGGCCCGATGAGATTCGCGCACAGCAGCACGCACACGTAGGCGCCGAGGATGAAGTCGTAGTAGCGGTAGGTCTTCACCGCGCGGATCGTAGCAAGGGTGCGGCGGCGCTGCGCCGTCAGAGCGGCACGGCCGGCGCCACGGTGGCGGCGGCCTCGCCGAAACCGATGCGCCGGAAGCCCTCGCGCTCGCACCAGCCGCGCAGGATCACCCGGTCGCCATCCTCGAGAAAAGTGCGCGACTCGCCGCCCTCGAGCGCCAGCGGCTGCTTGCCGCCGGCGGTGAGCTCGAGGAGCGACCCGGCCGCCGCGGGCGCCGCGCCCGACTGCGTACCGCTGCCGAGGAGATCGCCCGGCTCGAGGTTGCAACCGTTCACCGTGTGATGGGCGAGCATCTGTGCCACCGTCCACCAGGAGTCGCGGAACGAGCTGTGCGAGAGGCGCTGCGCCGGCAGGCCGTGCGCGCGCATGCCGACGGTCTCGAGCCACGCCTCGAGTTGAATGTCGATGCCGCCGGCGGCGCGCATTGCCTCATCGTCGAGATAGGCGAGCGGGGCGGGCTCGGCGGGCGGACGCGCCCAGGGCACGCGAAACGGCGCGAGCGCCTCGAGTGTCACCACCCACGGCGAGACCGTGGTGGCGAAATTCTTGGCGAGAAAGGGCCCGAGCGGCTGGTATTCCCACGCCTGCACGTCGCGCGCCGACCAGTCGTTCAGCAGGCACAGCCCAAACACGTGACGCTCCGCCTGCGCGAGCGGCACGCTCGCGCCGAGCGCATTGCCCGCCCCGACGAACACGCCGACCTCGAGCTCGTAGTCGAGCCGACGCGTGGGCACGAGCTGCGGCGCCGCCGCGCCCGGCGGCATCACCTGCCCGCGCGGCCGGTGAAACTCGCCGCCGACCCGCACCGAGGAGGCGCGGCCGTGATAGGCGATCGGCACCCACTTGTAGTTCGGCAGCAGCGGATTGTCGGGTCGAAACAGCCGCCCGACGGCACTCGCGTGATATATCGAGGCGTAGAAGTCGGTGAAGTCCCCGATGTGGGCGGCGACGCGGTATTCAGCAGCGGCTTGCGGAATGAGCAGCGATCGCAGTCGCGCCGCGAGCGGCGCATCCGCCCGCAGCGCCGCCGACAACGCCGCGCGCAACGCCCCGCTCGCCTCCGCACCGAGCGCCATGAAGGCGTTGAGGACCGGCTGCGTGCAGGCGGCGAGTGCGGCACCCGCCGGTCCCTCGAACACGCCGAGCGTGTGCAGCGCACCGAGGTCGAGCACCTGATCGCCAATGGCCACCCCGCCGCGGAAGCTCTCGTCGCTGCCGCTACGGCGAAACGCCGCGAACGGCAGGTTCTGCGGCGGGAAGTCGCTGCCGGGCACATCGGCGGAGCTCACCCAGCTGCGCAGCGCCGGGTCGTGCGTGGCGTTGAGCGCGCTCATCGGCGCGCCCGCCGCGGGGCGCGCTTGCCGCGCACGGACGATGCGGGGCGTCTGCTCGGCGCGGGGACCGCCCGCGCGGCGGCACGTGGCGCGCGTGGCGCAGCCGCCGCGGCGCCGCTCTGCGCGGCTGGAGCGACAAAATGCCTGCGCAGCTCGCGCCACACGGCGGGATAGTCACTCTGCAGGAGCGGCGTCTCGAGCGCGAAGCGCGTCGGCCGGATGACGGCGCGCGTCTCGAACATCATGGCCATGGTGTCGGTGAGCCGCACCGGCTTCGAGGTATCGGCGCGCGTCGCCTTTGCCCAGGTTGCCGCATCCGGGCCGTGGCCGCTCATGCAGTTGTGGAGCGAGGCGCCGCCCGGGACGAAGCCCTCCGCCTTGGCGTCGTAGACGCCCTGGATCAGCCCCATGAATTCGCTCGCCACGTTGCGGTGGAACCAGGGCGGACGGAAGGTGTCGCGCATCACCAGCCAGCGCGGCGGAAAGATGACGAAGTCGATCGCGTCCACCCCGGGGGTGTCACTCGGCGACTGCAGCACGAGAAAGATCGAGGGATCCGGATGGTCGTAGCTCACCGAGCCGATGGTGTTGAAGCGCCGCAGGTCGTAGCGGTAGGGGGCGTTGTTACCATGCCAGGCCACCACGTCGAGCGGCGAGTGGTCGATGCGCGCCGACCATAGCTTGCCGGCGAACTTCGCCACCAGCTCGAAGTCGCCTTCACGATCCTCGTACCAGGCGTGCGGCGTCTGAAAGTCGCGTGGGTTGGCGAGACCGTTGGCACCGATCGGGCCGAGATCGGGCAGGCGGAAAGGCGCGCCGAAGTTCTCGCACACGTAGCCGCGCGCGCGACGCTCGGTCAGCTCGACACGAAAGCGCAACCCGCGCGGAATCACCGCGATCTCGAGCGGCTGCACCTCGAGGCAGCCGAGCTCGGTGAGCAGGCGCAGTCCGCCGAGCTGCGGCACGATCAGCAGCTCGCCGTCGGCGTCGTAGAAGAAGCGCTCGCGCATCGAGCGGTTCGCCACGTACCAGTGAATAGCGCACCCACTGTGCACGTCGGGTGAGCCGTTGCCGCCGAGGGTGGTGAGCCCCGCAACGAAATCGGTCGGCTCGGCGGGGATCGGCAGCGGGCGCCAGCGCAGCTGCGTCGGCGGGGTGGCTACTTCGTCGAAGCGGCTCGTGAGGCGCCCGGCGTCGCGCGGCACGAAGCCGCCGTGCACCGCCGCCGGCCGGATCCGGTACAGCCAGCTGCGGCGGTTCGCGTGGCGCGGCGCGGTGAAGGCGGTGCCGGAAAACTGCTCGGCGTACAGGCCATACGCTGGGCGCTGCGGGGAGTTGCCGCCCTGCGGCAGCGCGCCAGGCAGCGCCTCGGTGGCGACGTGATTGCCGAAGCCGCTCTCATAGCGCAGCGCGCGCGGCGGCGCCGCGGTCGGTTTCGCACTCATGATCACTCTCCCCGTGTATCGACGCACTATAGCGCCGCGCCGCGCCGCTGGCGCGGGGCGCGGGGCGCGCGGCGCGGAGTGCGGGGCCCGGCGCGCGCGGGGGCGGCGCAGCCGACCTGCTAACATGTGCGGCGTGTTGCGAATGCGGCTGTGGCTGGCGCTGGGAGTACTCGCGTGCGCCGCGCCGGCGCAGGCAGCGCCGGCCGCGTCGCCGACGTTCGCACCGGTAGCGCAGTCTGCGCTGGTCACGCTCGAGGCGGCGCGAACCACCGGCGGTCTCGAGTTGCGCCTGCGCCGACCGAAGAGCGATGCCGTGGTGCCCGTTACGGCGCTGACGGCGTCGATCGACGGCCGCAGCGTTGCCAGCGCCGCCCGCGCCGACGGCACCTGGTCGGTGCCGTGGCCGGGTGGCAGCGCCCCGACGAATGGCCAGCTCGAAGTGGTGCTTGCGCACGACGGCATTCGCGAAGTGCTGAGCGGCCCACTCCCCGGCAGCGCCGGAGGCGCGGGGACCGGCGCTCCGGCCAGCTCCTCAGGCGGAGGACTGCGCGATCACAAGCAGCTCGCGTGGTGGATCCTCAACATCGGCATCGTGCTGATCGCGGTGCTCGCCATCTCGCGGCGCATGTCGTAGTCAGTGCGCCGTGACGGCTCTCAGGTAGCGATAGAAGAACTGGTTCCCCGCGTAGAACGCGGCGACCCGCACGCGCTCGTCGCGTCCGTGCGCGTGCATGTCGTCGGCATCGACGGCGATGCCCGCGACCCCGTAGGTCGGAAGCCCGGCGCCGCGCGTGTAGATGCCGTCGGTCGCGCTGGCGTTCATGAACGGCACCACGGGCAGCCCGGGCCAGACTGCCGCCACGGTGCTCTCGAGAGGCTTTACCACCTGCGGCAGGAGCGGCGAGGGTGGAAGGGCACGCTGATCCGGCGCCCGTTCGGTGACGGCGCCGTCGTCGGCGACATAGTGCACCGCGATGTCCGGATCGTTCAGCACCCGGATCAGCTCCTGGCGCACCTCCTCCTTCGAGTGTCCGGGCACGATGCGGCAGTTGACCATGGCCTGGGCGCGCTGCGGCAGGGCGTTGTTCGCGTGTCCGCCCTCGAGGCGGGTCGCCACGCAGGTCGTGCGCATCAGCGAGTTGAGCTCGGGCTCGCGCGACAGGCGGCCCACGGCGGCCGCATCGGGGGGCGTGCGGGTGATGGCGCGCATATCGGCCGCCGTCTGTCCGCCGCGCGTCGCAGCCATGCGCTCGAAGTAACCGCGCGTCACGTCGTTGAGCTCGACCGGGAAGGCGTAGCGGGCGATGTTGATGAGGCCCTGGGAGAGCTGGTAGATCGCGTTGTCGGGTCGCGGCAGGGAGCTGTGGCCACCCTTGTTGGTCACGGTGAGCTGGTAGTCGGCATACATCTTCTCCGTGGCGCTGAGCGCGAACTCCTGCGGTACGCCGTGCGCGGAGGTGATCGAGTAGCCCACCAGGCCGTCGTGATTCAGCACGAACTCGGCGTCGATCAGCTCGCGATGGTTCCTCAGCAGCCACTCCACGCCGTTGCAGCAGCCGCCCTCCTCGTCCGCGGTGAGCGCGAGCACGATGTCGCGGCTCGGGCGATAGCCTTCCTGCTTCATGCGCAGCAGCGCCGTGGCCATGATTGCATCGCCCGCCTTCATGTCGAGCGCGCCGCGGCCGTAGAAGTAGCCGTCCTTCTCCACCAGCTTGAACGGGTCCGTGCTCCAGTCCTCGCGCCGCGCCTCCACCACATCGAGGTGCCCGATGAGCAGCACGGGCTTGTGCTTGCCGGCGCCGTGCAGTCGCACCACCAGGTTCTTCTTGCGCTCGTTCGGCCCGAGCACCATGACATCGGCAGCCGGGAAGCCGGCGGCGAGAAAGCGCTGCGCGAGGGCCACGGACGCGGTGCTGACGTTGCCCACCGAGTCGGTGGTGTTGATCTCGATCAACTCCCGGTAGAGGTCGTGGGCCAGTCGATCCGCCGCCCCATCGCTCCTCGTGGCCCGGTCCGCACTCGGCGCGGCAGCGGTACCGAGCGTCGCCAGCACCCCGGTGGCGATGGCGGCAATCAGCCGTACGTGCATGGCCCTGTGCTCCTCCTGCGTCAGTGTGCCGTGAGAGCCTTCAGGTACCGGTAGAAGAAGCGATTGCCGGTATAGAAGGAGGCCACCCGCACCCGCTCGTCGCGGCCGTGCATGCGGACATCGTCGCGGTCGACCGCGATGCCTGAGACGCCATAGGTTGGCAGGCCCGCCGCGCTCGTGTGAACCGCATCCGAGGCGCCCGCGATCATGACGGGAATGACCGGGATCCCCGGCCAGGTGGCCGCCACGACGCGCTCGAGCGGCTGCACCACCTCCGGCATCAGGGGCGGCGGCGGGAAGCCGCGCCGCTCGGGGGCGGTGTCGGAGATCTCACCGTTGTCGGCGATGAAGTGTACGGCGACCTGCGGATCGTCGATGATCCTGAGCAGATCCCCACGCACTTCCTCCGGCGAGTGTCCCGGAAGGATGCGGCAGTTGACGACCGCCTGGGCACGCTGTGGCAGCGCGTTGTTGGCATGCCCGCCGTCGAGGCGGGTCGCGACGCAGGTCGTGCGCATGAGCGAGCCGTAGCTGGGCTCGTGCGCCAGGCGCTCCATGGCCTGCGGGTCTGGCGTCGCCCGGGCAACCGCGCGCATGTCGGCGGCGGTGTCGCCGGTGCTGATTGCCGCCATGCGCTCGAAGTACGCCCGCGTCACCGTGTTGAGCTCGAACGGGAACTGGTAATGGCCGACCCTGAGCAGTCCCGCGGCGAGCTGGTAGATGGCGTTGTCGGGGCGCGGCAGCGAGCTGTGGCCGCCGGGGTTACTCACCGTGAGCTGATAATCCGCATAGATCTTCTGCGTGGCCGCGAGCCGGAAGATCTGCGGCACGCCGTGCTCGGAAATCACCGAGGCGCCGTCGTGATTCAGCACGAACCCGGCATCGATCAGATCACGGCGGTGACTGAGCAGCCACTGCGGCCCGTTGCAGCAGCCCCCCTCCTCGTCCGCGGTGAGCGCGAGCACGATGTCGCGGCTCGGGCGATAGCCTTCCTGCTTCATGCGCAAGAGCGCCGTGGCCATGATCGCATCGCCATCCTTCATGTCGGCGCTGCCACGGCCATAGAAGTAGCCGTCCTTCTCGATGAGCTCGAAAGGATCGGTGCTCCAGTCCTCGCGCCGCGCCTCGACGACGTCGAGATGGCCGATGAGCAGCACGGGCTTGTGCCGGCCGGTGCCGCGCAGCCGCACCACCAGGTTCTTCTTGCGCTCCTCGGGTCCGGCGATTACCACGTCTGCCGGCGCAAAGCCGGCGGCAAGGAAACGCTGCGCCATGGCCGCGGCTGCCGTGGTCACGTTGCCCACGGAGTTGGTGGTGTTGATCTCGATCAGCTGCTTGAAGATGTCGTGGGCCAGCGCATCGGCCGCGGCGTCGCCGGCCGCGCTGCCGCGCTCGGCCGCCGACAGCGATGACGCTTTGCAGGGGAGCGAGGAACTCGCTGCCGCGCAGGCGATGAGTGCTGCCGGCAGCGTGGCGATCAAGTGCAGATGTGGTGCCCCCATGAGACAGTTTCCTTGCGGACCGCGCGCCTTCAGTGCGCCGTCAGCATCTTCAGGTAGCGGTACATGAACTCGTTCGCCTGGTAGAACGAGGCGACGCCGATGCGCTCATCGCGGCCGTGCTCGCGGTCGTCGTCCGGATCGATGGTGAGCGGCGAGAACGTGTAGGTGGGGAGCCCGGCCGCGCTCGTGTGCGTCGCATCCGAGGCGCCGGCCGACATCGACGGAATCACCTTGAGCCCCGGCCAGGTCTGCGCCACCAGCTGATCGAGCGGGTTCAGCACCTCGGGCAGCAGCGGCGGCGGCGCGAAGCCCCGCACCTCGGGCGCCTTGTCGAGGAGCTTGCCGTCGCTCGCGAGGTAGCTGACGGTGATCGCCGGATCGCTCAGCACCTGGAGGAGGCGTTGCCGCACTTCCTCCGGCGAGTGCCCGGGCAGGATGCGGCAGTTCACGACGGCCTGCGCGCGCTGCGGCAGTGCGTTGTTGGCGTGCCCGGCTTCGAGGCGCGTAGCCACGCACGTGGTACGCGTGATCGAGTGATCGACGGGATCCTGCGACAGCCGCTCGAGCGAGCGCTGCTCGGGTGGCTCGCGCAGGATGGCGCGCATGTCCGCCGCCCGCTGCCCGGTGTCGATGCCCGCCAGGCGCCGGTAGTACTCGCGGGTGACCGCATTGAGCTCGAAGGGGAACTCGTAGGCCGCGAGGCGGTCGAGGCCGCGCGTCAGCCTGTAGATGGCGTTGTCGGGGACTGGCTCGGAGCTGTGACCGCCTTTGTTGGTCACCAGCAGCTGATAGTCCGCGTAGACCTTCTCGCTGGCGTCCAGCTTGAAGAACAGCGGCCGGCCGTGCTCGGTCAGCACGGAATAGTCGTCGCCGCTCAACACGAACTGCGCGTCGATGAGGTCGCGGTGGTGCGCGAGCAGCCAGGCGACGCCATTGGCGGCGCCGCCCTCCTCGTCAGCGGTGAGCGCGAGAATGATGTCGCGTGCGGGCCTGAACCCCTCGCGCTTCAGGCGGATCAAGGCCGCCGCCATGAGCGCATCGGGGCCCTTCATGTCGAGGGTACCGCGGCCGTAGAAGAAGCCATCCCGCTCGATGAGGCGGAAGGGATCCGTGCTCCAGTCCTCGCGTCGTGCCTCGACGACGTCGAGGTGACCGATGAGCAGCACCGCGGGGTGTGCGCCGCTGCCGCGCAGTCGCACGACCAGGTTCTTCTTGCGGGCACTCGCGCCGAGCACCTGGATGTCGGCCTCGGGGAAGCCGGCGGCGCGAAAGCGCTGCGCCATGGCCTCGGCCGCGGTGGTGACGTTGCCGCGCGGGGAGTCGGTGGTATTGATCTCGACCAGCTGCTTGAGCAGCGCATACGCCAGCGCGTCGGAGGCTGCCGCCCCCTGCGGGGCTGCCGCCGCGGCCGTCGCTGCAGCAGCGGCTGGCGCCGCAGCTTGAGGCATAGCCGCCGGTGCGAGCGTCAGGAGGAGCGCGGCGGCGCCGCGCGCGCGGCGGCCGGCACTCACCGGCTGGCGCCGTGTACGCCGGGCGTAGCGGCAACGGTGCCGGCGAGTGTCAGGCTGTCGGTATCGACGACCAGTACTTCGGTGCCGTGGGCGATGAAAAGGCGATGCCCGCCCTGCTCGAACGTGAGGTCGTCCCAGCCGCCATCGCCCGGCAACGGCACTTCGTGGGCGAGGTGGTACTGCGGGGCGAGTCCGGCGTGCACACCGGCCGCGGCGAGCGCCAGGGCGGCCGCAGCGGCGAGGGATGCACTTAGCTGCGGCCGGACAGATCCAACCTTCACGCGCTACCTCCCGTGGGCTCAGTGAATCAGCCGCGCACAAAGATCGAGCAACGGGCCCGGCAGCACGCCGAGTGCGAGCACCGCAGCGGCATTGATGCCGAGTGCGAGGCGTACCCCCGGCTCGCGCGCCGCCGCCGGCAGCTCACCGGCGGGCTCGTCGAAGTACATGAGCTTGATCACCCGCAGGTAGTAGAACGCGCCCACTACCGACATGGCGACTGCGAGGATCACCAGCCACAGGTGCTGCGTCTCCCACAGCGCCTGGATGATGCGCAGCTTCGCCCAGAACCCGATGAACGGCGGCACCCCCGCGGTGGAGAACATCAGCACCATCATGGTGCCGGCGAGCAGCGGGTCGCGCCGGTAGAGTCCCTTGTAGTCATCGAGCCGGTCGGCCTCGAAGCCCTTGGCGCTCGCGAGCAGAATGACGCCGAAGGATCCGAGCGCCACCAGCACGTAGGCGAGCGTGTAGTAGAGCGCCGCGGCGTAGCCGTCGGGCGTGCCGGCGACGAAGCCGAGCACGATGAAGCCGACGTTGGCAATGGTCGAGTAGGCCAGCATCCGCTTGAGGTTGCTCTGCACCAGCGCCACGATGTTGCCCACCACCAGGGTGAGCACGGCGAGTACCGCCAGCATCTGCGTCCACTCGGCGGTGGTTCCGGCCAGCCCCTGCGCCAGCAGGCGCAGCGCGAGCGCGAAGTAGGCGATCTTCGGTGCCGTGCCGATGAAGAGCGTGACGCTGGTCGGTGCTCCCTCGTACACGTCCGGCAGCCACATGTGAAAGGGCACGGCGCCGAGCTTGAAGGCCACCGCCACGACGATGAACGTGAGACCGAGGATCACGCCGGGATGGAGCGGCGCATGCAGCCGCGCGGCGATCTCGCCGAGATCGAGTGTGCCGGTGAGCCCGTAGAGCAGCGACATCCCGTACAGCAGCGCCCCGGAGGCGATGGCGCCCAGCACGAAATACTTCACGGCCGACTCGGCACTGACCCCGGAGTCGCGATCGAACGCCACCATGGCGTACACCGACAGCGCCAGCAGCTCGACCCCGAGGTAGACGGTCACCAGGTTGTTCGCGGACACGAGCACGAAGATGCCGAGGAGCGCGGTGAGCGCCAGCACGTAGTACTCGCCGCGCAGGATGTTGCGGTTCCTGAGGTAGGTGCGCGAGTAGAGCAGCGCCACCGCAACGAACAGGAAGCCGACCAGCTTCAGCACGAAGCTGAGCTCGTCGGCGACGTACATGCCGTCGAAGAGCACGGTGCGGTGCGTGACGTGGCCGTAGCGCACGGTGAGTGCCGCCCCGGCGGCGAGCGCGAGGAGCGAGAGCGTGCCGGTGAGGCCGGCGCGCCGCTCGCCGGCGAACACCTCCGCCATGAGAATGACGCAGACGGCGAACGCCAGGAAGATCTCGGCGATGGCGGGGGCGAAGCTCTGCAGGGAGACAGGTTCCATGGTGGCTTGCTGCTCGCGCCCTAGAGCTTGGTGGCGAGCGCCTGGCTCACCAGATGATGGATGGTCGGCTGCATGACCTTGAGCAGCGGTGCCGGCCACACGCCGAGGAGCAGCACCGCCGCGGCGAGCGCCCCGAGCACCACGAACTCGCGGCCGTTGAGGTCGGCAAGCGCCGCCACGCGCGGACTCGTGACCGGCCCGAACACCACGCGCTTCACCAGCCACAGTGTGTAGGCGGCACCCAGCACCAGCGTGACGGCCGCGAGTGCCGAATACCAGAAGCTCGCGCGGAAGCTCGCGATGATCACCAGGAACTCGCCGACGAAGCCGCTGGTGCCCGGGAGCCCCGAGTTCGCCAGCGCAAAGAGCACCATGAAGGTGGCGAATACCGGCATGGTGTTGACCACGCCACCGTAGTCGGCAATCTGGCGGCTGTGCAGTCGGTCGTAGAGCACGCCGACGCACAGGAACAGCGCCCCGGAAATGAGCCCGTGCGAGACCATCTGCACCATGGCGCCGTCGAGCCCCATCCCGGCGCCGAGCACGTTGCCGGTGTTACGCACGATCTCGTAGATCACGAAAGCGCCGAGCGTCACGAACCCCATGTGCGCGATCGAGGAGTAGGCGATGAGCTTCTTCATGTCCTGCTGCACCAGCGCGACGAAGCCGATGTAGATGACCGCGACCAGCGACAGCGCGATGACCAGCAGGTCGAGCTCGCGGCTCGCATCCGGGGTGACCGGCAGACTGAATCGCAGGAAACCGTAGCCGCCCATCTTCAGCATGATGGCCGCCAGGATCACCGAGCCGCCGGTCGGCGCCTCGACGTGCGCGTCCGGCAGCCAGGTGTGTACCGGCACCATCGGCACCTTGACGGCGAAGGCGAGCAGGAACGCGACGAAGATCCAGCGCTGCTCGAGGAGCGTCAGCGGCAGCGCCTGCAGCGCGGCGATCGAGTAGCTGCCCGACTTCACGTACATGTAGATGAGCGCCGCGAGCATGAACACCGAGCCGAGGAAGGTATAGAGGAAGAACTTGATGGTGGCGTACACACGGCGCGGACCGCCCCAGATGCCGATGATGAGGAACATCGGGATCAGCATCGCTTCCCAGAAGAAGTAGAACAGCAGCGCATCGGTGGCGGAGAACACCCCGATCATCAGGCCTTCCATGATGAGGAACGCGGCGTAGTACTGCGCCGGGCGGCTGTCGATCACGCTCCAGGCGGCGATCACCACCGGCACCGTCATGAAGGCGGTGAGCACGATCAGCGGCAGCGAGATCCCGTCGACTCCGAGCGCGTAGTAGGCCTGAAAACGCGGGATCCACGGCAGGAGCTCCGGGAACTGCAGCGCCGCGGTGTTGGTGTTGAAGTGCGTCCACAGCGGGATCGACAGCGCGAGTGTCGCGAGCGAGGCGGCGAGCGAGAGCCAGCGCCCGGCGCCGATGTTGCGGTCGCCGAGCAGCAGGATCACGACCCCCGCGCCGATGGGCAGCCAGATCAGGACCGACAGCAGGGCGTGCATGCGTGCGCTTTCGTGCTCTTGGCTTAAGCGTGCGTCAGGAACCAGCCGAGCAGCAGTGCAAGTCCGATCATCATCCAGAAGGCGTAGGAGTAGAGATAGCCGTTCTGCGCGCGCCGCAGCAGCCCGCCGAGCCAGCCGAGCTCGCGGGCGGTGCCGTTCACCAGCACCCCGTCGATCAACGCCTGGTCGCCACCCTTCCACAACCCGGTGCCGATGAGCCGCGCGAGCGGCACGATTACGTTCTCGTTGAACCAGTCGAAGTAGTATTTCTGCGTGAGCGTCGTGTAGAGCCAGCGCCAGCGTGCGGCGGCCGCATCCGCCCACTGCGGCCGCCTGAGGAAGAACGCCCAGGCGGTGAGCGCGCCAGCGAGCGCAAGAATGAACGGCGGCGCGATGAGGCCGTGCAGCGCGAACGCCACCGGGCCGGTGAAGTCTGCGCCCACCCGCGCGGTGACGTCGTTCTCCGGCAGTACGAAGATCGAGCGGCTGAAGTAGCCGCCGAACAGCACCGGAGCTGCGGTCAGGGCGCCGATGACGACCGAGGGAATGGCGAGGGCGATCAGCGGCACGGTGACCACCGCCGGGCTCTCGTGCGGTGTCTCGCCGTGGGCGGAGTCGTGGTCGCCGTGCACCGCCCCCTCCTCGGCGCCGGAGGGCGCGGCGTGCGTGGCATGCGCGGCACGGAAGCGCTCCGGCCCGTGGAAGGTGAGGAACAGCAGCCGGAAGGTGTAGAGCGAGGTAACGAACACCCCGCACAGCACACACCAGTAGGCGTAGGTGCTGCCGAAGCGGTGCGAGGCGCCGACCGCCTCGATGATGGCGTCCTTCGAGTAAAAGCCCGAGAAGAACGGCGTGCCGACCAGCGCGAGCGCCCCGATCCAGCAGGTCACCGCGGTGATGGGCATGTACTTGGCGAGCCCGCCCATCTTGCGCATGTCCTGCTCGTGGTGCAGCGCGATGATGACCGAGCCGGCGGCGAGGAACAGCAGCGCCTTGAAAAAGGCATGCGTCATCAGATGGAAGATGCCCGCGCCGTAGGCCGACACCCCGAGCGCGACCGTCATGTAGCCGAGCTGCGAGAGCGTCGAGTAGGCGATCACCCGCTTGATGTCGTTGTTGACGACGCCCAGCAGCCCCATGAAGAACGCCGTGGTCGCGCCGATCACCAGCACGAACGACAGCGCGCCCGCGGAATACTCGAACAGCGGCGACATGCGCGCCACCATGAAGATGCCCGCAGTCACCATGGTGGCCGCGTGGATGAGCGCGGAAATCGGTGTCGGCCCCTCCATGGAGTCTGGCAGCCACACGTGCAGCGGCACCTGCGCCGACTTACCCATCGCGCCGATGAACAGGCACACGCAGATGAGCGTCAGCGCCGGGACACCCGAGCTTGCCGTCATGGGCAGCAGCTGGTGCGCAATC
>Ga0335079_10004898_pt1 | contig 15394 bp, 12 predicted proteins | sample Lox_Sample_33_FD_206719 | JGI IMG/M metagenome (GOLD analysis project Ga0335079, IMG submission 206719) | Soil microbial communities from Loxahatchee National Wildlife Refuge, Florida, United States - Lox_Sample_3.3 | ecosystem: Environmental > Terrestrial > Soil > Wetlands | place: USA...
GATGCCATGGCGCAGCGCATTCATCGCGGCGCGCTGCTTGCCCTCGCGGGTGCGCGGCCCGGTCGAATGCTGCGCATTGGCGCGGTTGGCGGCGAGCTTGCGCTCGCTGACGGCGGGTTTGGAGGACGGGTGGTTTGGGGATGGGTTAGCCTGAGAGCTGTTCGTTTCCTGCATACGTCTCTGCGCTCATGAAAATGGCGCTAGCTAGCCGATACGCATGCCGGACGCAGCGGAGAGTTAAGCGAGAGACGTTGGCGGGGAGGCATCAGGAAACGCACCTCCCGCGGATGACGCGGAGTATAGCACCTCTATCCTACAGTAGGATAGGACGGGCGCGCGATTAGTTTCCGCATTCCAGCGCGGAAGCTTCGGTGCCGTGCGGCCGCACCGATTCTTCGGCTGTGCGTCGCGCGCTTACTTCACAATGGCAGGAGAAAACCAAACGACCGCGTATGGCGATCCGGATTCATTAGGCGGCCGAACGTTTGGCCGCCTGCTTCTCGTGCGCATCCTGCATGCGCCGCAGTTGCTCCCAACTCAGATACGAGGTGAATCCGTTATCATCGAAGAACAGCACTGCGCCATTGCAGATGAAGAGATATTCGGTGTCCTCCAGCGCGGTGGTGGCGCCATGCACCATCCCATTCGCTTCGTACAGATAGTCTCCCGCTTCGAGGGTTCCGGTCCGCACCTGCAGCTTGCCCGACAACACGAAGGTATGCGCCGCGCTGAGGTGCTTGTGCGGCGGCGCGGAGTAGCCTTTCTTCCATCTGAGCAGGACCGCCCAGGTTCCGGTTTCCGAGCCGGTCCACAGGATTTTCATCGCGGCGCGCTCCGGATCGTCGGCGTTCGGAATCCACGCCATGTCCGATGACTTCGCCAGTGAATCGATGATCGTGCTGTTGAGCGGGCTGATATCCTGCGGAAGCGCCATTGCAATATCTCCTGTTACGACGGCCTCAACCTAGCTTGCGTATGAGAAATCGTAAAGTCTCATTTAGAAGAACACATACGAGCGCACGACGACGTTCTTGCGGCAGGGCGCGTCGGCCGGCGCGGTCGGATCGACGGTTGCGGCATGGAACGACCAGCGCGAGACCGAACCGTCGGTGACCGAGTCGTAGCACTTCAGCATCGAAACTTCGGTCGGTTTCTGATTCGGGAACCAGTACCACTCGTGAGTGGGGCGATAGGTGAAGCGGGTGGTCTCGCCGACGCGGTCATCATAGACGCGATAGTTGGTGATGTAGGGCTGATCGGCGAACGACGGCCACGCGCACAACACGAAGGGATTCTGGCGCACGGTCTCCATCGGCTTGGCGAGGTTGATCGACATGAAGCGGCGCGCCATCTTCGCGTCGGCCTGCGCCTCGGTGTAATGCTGCTCGCGTCCGAAGTTGCGCAGATTTTTGGTTAGCAGCTCGCGGCATCGCACGCGCCCGCTGTTGTCATTCAGATCGTTATGCACGAGGTAGGCGTAATTGGCGTTCACGCCGGGATTTTTCTTCGCCTGATCCTCGCGGCGATCGCCCTTGTAGTCCTTGTCGAAGACGTCGTGGTTATACACCAGCGCATCGGTCGCGCCGGGAAAGAAATCGAGCAGGAGCTGCTCGATCTCCGGATAGAACACACGCTCGACCTCGGCGGAATCGTAAAAGTTCCGGCATTTGGATTCGCAATACCCCAACGAAACGCCGAGTTTGTCCATGCATTGAGGACTGGAGGGCGAGAGGCCTGGATAGTATTCGCCGATGCGGCGCGCATCGCGCAGCACGATCGGGTAGTAGAGGCATCGCCGCACGACATCGTGTTCTTCCTTGCGCAGCCTCTGCGCGTCGGATGCGCGCGCGGGGTCGTGCCACAACGCATTGGACGGCACGATCGAGTAGGACGGCTGCTCGTGAACCGAATAGCGCATCGGCACCGCGATACCGCCCTCGGGCGCCGTGATGTTGTTCGCCCGAATGTAATCCAGGCATTCCTCGTATTTGCGAAACGCCAAGCCCCACTTGGTCCGGATCGGTCCGGGAGGCGCATTCTCGATCATGTCGATAACGGCTTGCCCATCGCCTCCGGCGATCAGGCGGAGTGCGTCTTCGGTCGCTGCGCCGGTACCCGCATCGCCATCGCGATCGAGTGACATGTACGACAGGCCGCCGTTGGCAGCGATCGGAGCCGGCTGTCCCCTGGTGAGCTGGAACGGCGGCACATAAGCCGACGAAGCTTTCTTCGCAGACCCCGCGATCTCGGTGTCATTGGGCCGGTCCATAGAATGCCTCCTATCGATGTGGCGCAGCGGCGTGATGCGTGGAATCTTGCGCCTAACGCGAACTTACGCTGCGTCGCGACACCCGATCAAGCGCCGCATCGATGGGATGCGGAGGTACTGGCCTAAATTCACGCCCAGTGGCCTAGTTTGACGGTGGGAGTGGCCTAATTTCACCAGCCAAAAATGACGCCGCCGGTGGTGCCGATTCCGTGCGATAGACCATCGCGGAACACAAAGTCGTAGCTCGGTTCCATCCAGAATCCCATGTGCCTTGACGGCCAATACATGAAATCAGCAGCTGTCTCGCCGCCGCCGAACGTACCGCTATCAGGGCTATGAATTGCTCGTACAATCTCCGGGCCAGCGCCTACCATTAATTCAAGATTTTCGGTGAGCTGAAACGGCTTCTTGAACAGGAGATCGCCAGATACTTCCGCACCGTCATGCAGAGGAAAGACCGAAACGCCAAGCTCAAGCTCCAACCAATTATCTATGGCTTCATATTCGACAAAGACGTTGCTGCCGCTAGAGACGTGGCCGCTCGGGAGTTCAGCCTCTACCGCCCCACCCGCGCCCATTACCAAGGCATGTTCATATTGCGCGGTCCTGTCCGCGCAAGCCGTCAGTACGAGCGCGAGCACAGCGGCGTGGCGGAGCTTCATGCGCTCATATGCTTAGCGTCCTGCTACAAGCGCAGCAATGCTTTATGATCCCCGCGTTTGAACGCTGCGCACAGCTTCTCGTATAGCGCCTAATCGAATTGATAAAGCGCTTCCTTCCTGAATCCGATTGAATCGCGATCGTGCTCACGCCGCACTTCAATAGCGCTGCCCCAATCGGACAATGCAACAAGCTTGACCGGCTCGTTGCCACACGCACGCTCAGCCAGTACCGATGCGGAGCGGAGGGTCGCAAGCATTTAAATTTTTGCGCCACTATTTGCGGCGCCATTCGGCGCAATAGGGATGGACAGTTGACGCAGACCTTGCCGGACTCCAAATCGAGCGAACCGCGCGGCCGATTCGACCCAACCTGGTCATGGTCGCGCGCAGGCGCGAGCCCTATGTATTGCGGGACTTTTGCGAAGTCGCGGCGTACTGCCGGCAAATGGCTCCGGACATCCGCCCGATCCCAATTTTCGACGCACCTTGGAATCAGCTCGGCTACTCGATTTTTCTTCGACCGACCCTGATCTGTTTGCGGCGGGTAGCCGAGATCCTTATCGAAGAAACCCGCCGTCAGGCAGGTTGAGCCTTAAGCCGCGCTTGAGTAAGGCGCGCGATCAAGCGTACCCGATCACTCGAGGCCGACCGCAGCGTTGGTATCGACCTGCGTGCGCTTCAGAAAGAATGCCCACGGGCAGAGCAGCAACAGCATGATGGCGGTGAGGTGGTAAACGTCGTTGTACGCCAGCAGCCACGCCTGCGATTTCAACGCCGGCGTGTACTGTGCCGACGATGACAGCGTCGCGAGGATGTGCGCCTCGTGGCGTCGATGGCCGGAGGTGAGCAGGTTGGTCGCGGCTGCGATTCCTGCGGCGGCGCCGGTGTTGATCAGCATCGAGAACAGGCTCGAGGCGAAGCCGATTCGCTCGCGAGCGATCTGCCCGATGCCGAGCGCGGTGACGATCGGAAAAATCGCGCCGAGCCCTACTCCGAACAGGAATATCGGGAGAAGAATCTCCGCCTCATGCGTAGTCGTCGTCCATTGCGACATCCGGTAGGCCTGATACGCGCCAACCAGAAACCCCGCGCATACGATCGGACGCATATCGAATTGCCGGCGCGATAGCTGGCCGACCACCGCCAGCGCGATGACCACGCCGAGCCCGCGCGGAGCGACCGCGAGGCCCGCCCTCCACGCGTCGTAGTGCAGGACGTTTTCGAGGAACAAAGGATTGAGCAGGTTGATGGTCCACAGCGCGAGGCCCTGTAGCGACAGCAACATCACGGCGATCGAAAATCCCATGATGCCGAACAGGCGCAGATCGACTATCGGCTCCGGATAGCGCAGCTCGTGAACGATCAACCCGAGCGAGGAGAGCACCGAAAACAAGGCGGTGTACCTGACCCACGGCGCCGCAAACCAGCCGTCATTGCCGCCGCGGCCGAGCATGATTTGGAAAGTCGTCAGCGCGGCCGCGATCAGGACGATACCAACGTAGTCCACCCGGCCGCTGCCGCGCTGCTCGCGCAGATACGATGGATCGTGCACGTAGGTGTACACCATCAAGGCCGCGAACGAACCCAGCGGCACGTTGATGTAAAAATTCCAGCGCCAGCTCCAGGTCTCGGTGATCCATCCACCGAGCGTCGGGCCGATGACCGGCGCCGCCATCATCCCGATGCCGAAGGTCGTCATCGCGAGCGTATGCTCCTCGACCGGGAACGTCTCGAGCATGATCGCCTGCGAGAGCGGCATCATCGCGGCGCCGGCCAGCCCCTGTATCACGCGGAAGAGGACGATCTCTCCGATACTGCGCGCCAGCCCGCATAGCGCCGAGGCTGCGACGAACATCACTACCGACATCAGCAGGTAGCGCCGGCGCCCGATGCGCACCGCGAGCCATCCGCTCATCGGAATCATCACGCTGACCGCGGCCAGGTAGCTGGTCACGACCCAGCTGATCCGATCGACGCCGACGCCGAAGCTGCGCTGCATATACGGCAGGGCGACGTTGACGATTGAGCCATCGAGCAGGGTGAGAATCGCGCCGAGCAGGACCGCGGCGGCAACCAGCCATTTGTGCGGCTGGCGATGCTCGGCCGGCTCGCTAATCGCGCGGTCGCGCGCAACCGCGAAGGAGGAATCCGCTTCCATACCTGAAGAGCGTCAGATTACCGCATCGCGCGCGATGGCTATAGCGCAATCGCGATCTATCGCGACAAGTCGCGTTCGAGGTACTCGAGGATATCGGCATCGCGTGGGCGCCGTCGCGACTTCGGGCGCTCCCACACCACGCCGGGATAGCCTTTGAGCGGAACCAGGCGGCTGCCCGTGTAAGCCCAATCCTGAAGTTCCTCGATACCGATGTGATAGCGAGGCTCGCGGCCGGTGCGGGTCGCGAAGAGTGCGCGCGGAATGTTGATCATGTGCGGCGACCAACGTCTGCGCTCGTAGAGCAGTGGCGTCCCGCAGCGGGAGCAGAAGCTTCGGGTTGATGCGGTCGTCGCATCCTCGAAGCGAGCGATGCTTCTTTGCCCCTTCACTACCCGCGCGTGCTTGCGCCAGCATCCTATATACGTCGCGTAGGCAGCGCCGTGCGCGAGGCGGCTCGCCGCCGAATGATCGTGCCACGCCCAAAACGCGGGGAAGTCTATTTCGATTTCGACCGCGCCGCACAAGCATCGGCCATAGACGTTCCGATCCGATGTTCGAACAACCTTCGCACTCACGGTGACGGTGGATTTAACTTGTCCTGCGTCTGTGTGTCGAGCCCGAAAGAGAAATCGGTCGCTGCCCTATTGTGCCTCGAACAGGCGCCATTCGCCGGGGATATCTTTGAACTTGCGCAACCCGTGATCGATGAACTCAAGATTAGAGCCGGCGACCAGGTCTTTGACCGTGCTGGACAGCATCACCTGATCGGCCTTTGCCACGGAGGCGACCTGCGCCGCGATATCCACCGCAACTCCATGTAAACCTTCGCCCGACAACTCGCATTCGCCGGTGTGCAGCCCGGTACGGATTTGCAGCCCTATCGCGCGCACTTTGTCGCGCGCTGAGCAGGCGAATCTTATCGCGCGCGCGGGTCCGTCGAAGGACGCGATTAAGCCGTCGCTAACCGTGCGTATCTCGTGTCCGCGAAAGGTTGCCAGCTCCGCTCTCAGCACTTCATAAAATCGTCTCAGCAACTCGCTCCATCGCTGCTCACCCATCGTGGCGGCGCGCTCGATGGCCTTCACGATATGGGTGAACATTACCGTGGAAAGGACGCGATCCGGTTCAGGCTGCCGCACAGTGCCAGTGACGAACCGCTCGATGGTGTCCGCGATGATGTCCTGCGTTTCGCTGTCGGTCACAAAATGATCATCACCGGGAATCTGAGCATAGATGGCTCCGGGTATATGTTCGGCGAGGTAGCGCCCCGATGAGATCGGAACCAATGCGTCGCCCGCGCGATGCATAACCAGGGTTGGGACCGCCACCGAAGGCAGAATGTGGCGGACATCCATTTCGTAATTGGCTCGCAGCAGCGCGACAATCGATCCGGGGCTGGCGCTGGCCAGTTCCATTTTGATGGCCCATTCGACGATCGCGGGGTTCGCAGCAGCGACCGGAGAGTTTTGGCGGAGCAATACTGCTTCGCCCCAATGCGCCTCGATATCCACCATCGCCGCTTCCGAATCCTCGCGAGCGACTGCCCAAGGTTCATCCTTCACTGAGGCGAAGGTCCCATACAGGACCATTGCGGTCACGCGCTTCGGATAGGTTGCCGCAAACATGATCGACATCGGACCGCCTTCCGACCATCCGTAGATGGTGGCGCTTTCCGAGCCCGCCGCATCCATCACCGCGCGCACATCGTCGATGCGCTCTTCGATGGTCTGCTCTGCAACTACGCGATCCGAAAGACCCTGGCCGCGCTTGTCGAAAATGATGACACGGGCGAACGCGGTCAGCCGTTTGAGCAAACGTTGGTAGGACGGTATCGACCAGAAGACATCCAAATGAGCGAGCGTTCCCGGAATCATCACGATGTCGCGCGGTCCGGAGCCGATAACCCGATACGCGATATGGATATCGCCGCTTTTGGCATACTTGACCGGCGTTAATCGGTGTATTGCCTCATCGTCGTCGGATTTGGTTTCGGGCAAACGCGCAGGCTGCGGAGTTGAACTCACCGTGGCCACGAACCGGTAGCCCTTGCCTGAAACTGTTTCGATGTACGCCGGCGAATCGGGGTCATCGTCCAACGCGCGGCGCAGCTTGCGGATCGCAGTGTTGATCGCATTGTCGGTATCGACGAAGACTTGCTTGCCCCAGATCCGCTCGAAGATTTCACTGCGCGTCACTAACTCGCCGCGCCGTTCGATCAGCAGGAAAAGCACATCCAGCGGAATCCGTTCGAGCGCGATCGGCTTGCCATCGCGGCGAAGCTGAAACGCGCTTCGATCGAGCTCGAAGTCCGCGAACCGATAGATATTCGCCGCCATAGTTACCTTGGTACTTCGGCGCCCGAAATTTTATTGCTACCGAGACAAAAAGGTTATCCCGCGCTTTCGACACAAAAGCTACAGCAAATCGACAGCCGCTCTCCATTGTCGGCGGAATCGATTGCCTGAAGGATGCCACCGTTTACTCGAAGCAGCGACCGGAACTCTTAGTCCGCGAGTGAGCGGTCGCTGCAATAACAACGAGGAGGAAAGGAAATGCAGAAAGTAGGGCGATTTCTGGCCGGTGGTTTGATGATCATCGCGAGCAGCATCGGGCTGGGCTGGTGCTCCGATGCTCACGCCGCCTGTCAGAGGCAGGCTGTCGCGGCGCTAGGGGAAACCGTGAGCGGTAATGTTTCTGTCTGTCAAAGAGCCTCGGACGTAAGCGTATCTCTCAGTGTCAAGGGACTGCTGCCCGGCAACGCATATACGCTCTGGTTCATCTATGTCGAAAACGGTGCTGCGTGCGCCGCAGCAGGGCAAGCCGCCTGTTTCGGCGCTACCCCTGCCGGAGGAGATCAGTCCGCGGCGCCTGCCGAGGCGTTTGGCCGGCTGTCGGATGTCATCGCGGCCAAAAACGGTAAAGCCGCTATTTCGGGAAACGTCGCGGGCCTCAGGCTCTCAAAAGGATCCCAGGTCTGGATACTTCTCAAGGGTCATGGACCCGCGAGTTCCGATAATCTGGCCCTCGCGCGTCAGTTGCTGACCCCCGAGGATGCGACTGCGGGTGCGCCCAACCTCGGTATCGTCGGCGGGAACGTGGCGGACTTCGCCAGTTTGAACATCTTCGACAATTAACCCGAGCAGCATCGGCGATCGCGGATCCTCCGTGATGAGGGTCCGCGATACGCCACATGCACAAGCGCGATGCGACGCGTAGGAGAGCAACCTTGAAGAAAGCACCTGATGATCACCTCGGTTCGCAGAAGATGACGCCGACTCGACGCGCGTTTCTGAAAGGATTCGGCGCCGCTACCCTCGCCGTGGTGCCGGGAGTAGCCGCGGCCGCACGCAGCGCGAGTGGTCCCGACGTCCTTTCCGATACCCGATCGGCGAGCTTGAACATCAATGCGCGCAGGGTGCAAGCCTATCGCAAGCGGGTCGCCGCCGCGCGCGATGATGCCAAGGTCAGAACTCCGATGCATCCCAATAACGGCGACGAGGCGCGCTTCTTAAGCGGCATCGCCAATTACACCAAAGGCTTCGCGCACAACGATTTCGGCGAAGTCGATCCGACCGTCTATGCCGCCTATCTGGCCGCAATCAAAAGCGGCAAGCGCGCCGACTTCGACAATCTGACGATGGCGGGCAGGATTCCGCTGGTCGATCCGCAAGCCGGAATCGCATTCGACCTCGAGACCTGCGATCCCGCCCAGAATCAGATTCCTCCCTTCGATAGCCTCGCCAGTCCGGGTCTCGCCGGCCAGATGATCGAGGCTTACTGGCTGGCGCTGTGCCGCGACGTGCCATTCTCGCAATACAGCTCCGATCCGACGGTCGCCGCGGCGGTCACCGAGCTCGCCGGCCTCATAGCATATGAAGGACCCACGCCGGTCTCGACTCAGACGATCTTTCGTGGATTCACCGCGGGCGACATCAGAGGGCCGTTCATCTCGCAGCTCTTCATCCAGCCATTCAACTACGGCGTGATACCTTTTCAGGGTTACAACACCACGCTGCCCGGTGATTTCGGCACCGAGGTGGCCTCTTTTCTGAATCTGCAGCGCGGAGCGCCCAATGGACTGCCGGCGGCGAATCCCGATCCCGATTTGAAGTTCCTCGGGACCGGCCGCGACCTCGCCGAGTACGTGCACAACGATGTGCTTTATCAGGAGTACCTCAACGCCGCGCTGATGCTGCTGAAGATGGGCGCTCCCCTCAACCCGGCCAACCCCTACGCGCCGCAAGGCGTGTCACTCACCGCAGAAACCGGTTTCATCACCTTCGGGATGCCGATGATCCAGGTGCTGGTAGCCGAGGTAATGGCGCGTGCGCTCAAAAACGCATGGTTCCAGAAATGGTTCGTTCATCGGACGGCACGCGCCGAGGAGACCGCGGCGTTGGTGCATTTCCGCAAGACCGGCCAGCGCAATGCCGCGCAATATCCGCTCGATAGCAGCGTGATCAACTCGCAGGCCGCGGCGCTGATCAATGCCCGGACCGGAAGCTGGTTCCTTCCGCAATCCTATCCCGAGGGATGTCCGCTGCATCCATCGTATCCCTCGGGCCATGCGACGGCGGCGGGGGCCGCGGTTACGGTGCTGAAGTGGTTCTTCGATGAGACCGCGGTTTTTGGCAAGGTCACGCGCAACGGCAAGACTCTACCTCAGCCCTTGACCACGGTGGATGACGGCGGCCCACCGCTCGCCTACAGCGGACCGGACGCTGACCAACTCACGGTAGGCGGCGAGCTGAACAAGCTCGCCTCCAACGTCGGGGTCGGCCGTGCCTTTGCCGGAATCCACTGGCGGCAGGATTTTCAGCAGGCGATGCTGCTCGGCGAGAAAGTCGCGATCAACCTGCTGCGCGATCAGGCCCATCTATACAACGAAAATTACAGTGGCTTCACGTTCACCGGCTTTTTGGGCAATTCGGTTACCGTGTAGCACTCACGGTGACGGTGGATTCACCTTGTCCTGCGTCCTGGTCTCGAAGTCACTCGCATCGTGGCGTTCGTGCAACTGATCGGACGGCTTTCCCCAAGCGCAGTTCACTTTGCGGCCGCGCACCACCGCCGGCCGCTGCGCGATGGTGTCGGTCCAGCGCTGCACATGCTTGTAGCTTTGCACATCGAGAAACTCGCCGCCGCCATAGAGCGCGCCTTTGACCAGCGCGCCATACCACGGCCACGTGATGATGTCGGCAATCGTATAGTCTTTGCCCGCCAGATATTCGGACTCCGCCAGCCGCCGATCGAGGACGTCGAGCTGGCGCTTGACCTCCATCGCGTAGCGATCGATCGCGTATTCGATCTTGGTCGGCGCGTAGGCGTAGAAGTGGCCGAACCCGCCGCCCAGGTACGGCGTGCTGCCCATCTGCCAGAACATCCACGACATACACTCCGCGCGCGTCTTTGGATCGTGGGGAAGGAAGGCATCGAACTTTTCCGCGAGGTAGAACAGAATTGAGCCGGACTCAAACAGGCGAATCGGTTCCGCGCCGCTGCGATCCAGCAGCGCGGGGATTTTCGAGTTGGGATTGATAGCGACGAAGCCGCTGCTGAACTGGTCTCCGCGCATGATCTGGATCAGCCACGCGTCGTATTCCGCGCCCTGATGGCCCAGCGCCAGCAGCTCCTCGAGCATCACTGTGACCTTGACACCGTTGGGCGTGCCCAAGGAATAGAGCTGCAGCGGATGGCGTCCGACAGGCAGTTCCTTTTCATGCGTCGGCCCGGCGATGGGACGGTTGATATTGGCAAAATTTCCGGTGCCGTCCTTCTTCCAGGTCCAGACCTTGGGTGGTGTGTAAGTAGGTGCATCGCTCATGGCGTCAGCGCTCCATTGCTTAAATGTTGAAGGAACCTCGTAAGAGGAGCCATCACACTAAACTCGGGTGGGGCGCGCTGTCCACCGCATCGGCGCGCGCATTCGAATTCTCATTCGAGGCGATAAGTTAACGAGTTTCCAGCAACTCTGTTTGACTTATATGGCGTTTGTTATTAGATGATGCATGATTTGAGTTTTTATCAAAATCTAACCAGGGGCGAGGTCGCGAACATGGCGGAGTACGATCTGATTATTCGCGGTGGCACCGTGGTCGATGGCACCCGGCTGCCGCGATTCCGGGCTGACGTCGGCATCAAGAATGGCAAAATCATCAAAATCGGCAGGATTGGCAAAGCCACCGCCACGCGGGAACTCGATGCCAAGGGTTACATCGTGGCGCCCGGATTCGTTGACCTCCATACCCACTACGATGCGCAGATTCACTGGGATCCGTATTGCACGATCTCGGGATGGCATGGCGTTACCTCGGTCGTGCTCGGGAACTGCGGCTTCGGCTTTGCCCCGGTCAAACCGGCGGAGCGCGAACGCGCACTACAGATGATGGTGCGGACCGAGCAGATTCCCTTCGAGTCGATGACCGCGGGCATGAAGTGGCGATGGGAGACCTTGCCCGAATGGCTCGACAATCTGGATAAGCTTTCGAAGGGCGTCAACATCGTGAGCTATGTTCCGGTCTCGCCGCTGATGGTTTATGTGATGGGCCTGGAAGCGGCCAAGAGCCGTCCCGCCACGCCCGCGGAGCGCAAGGAGATGCAGCGCCTGCTCAACGAAGCCATGGATGCGGGTGCGTGCGGATTCTCGATCCAGCGCCTCGGACCCCATTCGCTGCAGGCCGACATCGACGGCACTCCGATGCCGACTGACTGCATGGCCGACGAGGATGTTCTCGCGCTGGCCGACGTTCTGCGCGAGCGCGACGAGGGCTTCATCCAAATCACCCAGGCGCAGGGCGGTGATGCGGTACTGTGCGGCGATGTCGCCAAAAGTAGGGACCGGGCGTTCCTCGAAACCCTCGCAGAACGCGCGCAGCGGCCGGTTCTTCATAACGCGATCGGCGTGGTCGAGACCTCGCCCGATTTCCACATCAACGAAATGGAATGGGTGCACGAATGTAATGAGCGCGGCCTGCGCATCTATGCGCAAGGTGCCAACGTGCGCTCGTGGTTCCATTTTACGCTCGAGAACTGGAGCCTCTACGACAGCAGTCCGGCCTGGAATCATGCGATCCAGGGTTCGGTGGAAGACAAGCTCGCCAAGCTTTCGGATCCGAAGATTCGGGAAGCGATGCGCAACGAGCACGAGATGCTGAAAACGGTCGGCCGCGCTTCGATGCCCGAGAGCCTGAAGATCGTCAAGACCCCAAATCATCCGGAACTGGAGAAGTATGTCGGCCAGATCGTCGGTGACATCGCGAAGGCCGAAGGAAAGCATCCGAGCGATGTGATGATCGACATCGCGATCGCGGGCGACCTTAAGGTGGAATTCCGCACCGCCCCGCCCTTCAGCGAGAATCCGGATTTGGTCGGACCGCTGATGAGCGACCCGTACGTGATCGCGGGCGTGTCGGATGGCGGAGCGCATACCAAGTTCTTCACCGGCGGCTCGTTCACTACCGATTTCCTGACCTGGCTGGTGCGCGATACCAAGAAGATCTCGCTCGAGGAAGCGCATTACCATTTGAGCTATCTGCCGGCGCAAGCTGCGGGCTTCGTCGATCGCGGATTCCTGCGCGAAGGCTCGCCTGCGGACATCGTGGTGTACGACCTCGCGAACCTGAAGCGTACTCCGGAATGGGAGTTTGAGACGTTGTACGATCTGCCCGCCGGCGAATGGCGCCGCGTGCAGCGTTCCGAGGGTTACAAGTGGACCATCGTCAATGGTCAGATCACCTTTGAAGATGGCAACTGCACCGGCGCGACTCCGGGAACCTTGTTGCGCAATCGCAAGATTGGATCGCAAACGTTCTCGGCCGCAGCGCGCTAAGTAATTGCTAGGTTCTCTGCCGGGGCCCTGTCTCTTTGCGAGGCGGGGTTCCGGCGAGATGAAGTCTTGCGCGTCCAGTAGCGAGATCGCGGGTTAGATGCCTTCGACTTCGCAACCTTTCTATTAGTCAGCCTGGAAAATCGATCGCTATGAGCAACAACGCACTTTCGGGAGTACTCGAAGGCTACAAGGTACTTGACTTTACCCAATACGTTGCAGGGCCAGCGGCTACTCTTATGATGGCCGAGATGGGCGCCGAGATCCTCAAGGTCGAGCTAGCTCCGCGTGGTGATAAGAGTCGGCTTTTGCCGGTGCAGGTCGATGGGCGAAGCGGTTACTATGTCCAGCATAACCGCGGCAAGAAAAGCCTTTGCATCGATGCCAGGTCGCCGGTAGGTCTAGCGATCCTCAAGGAGCTTATAGCTAAGGTTGACGTCGTGACCGAGAATTTCGCGCCCGGAGCATTTGCCCGGCTGGGTCTTGGTTGGGAGACTGTCAAAGCTATCAACCCGCGTGTGATTATGTGCTCAGTCTCCGCCTTCGGTCAGACCGGCCCGCTCGCGAACCTGCCGGGCTTCGATACCTTGGGCGCCGCCTATGCCGGCATCACCAGTATGTGCGGCGAACCCGATGGTCCTCCTTATGGGCCAGGCGCCGCGGTGGGCGATGTCAGTACCGGCACGCACGCGATGGGCGCGATTGTTTGTGCGCTGCTTTATCGCGAGCGCACCGGCCGTGGGCAGTACATCGATATATCTTTGTTGGATAACTACTTCTCCTACCATGACATGAACGTGCAAATGCTTAGCGTGACTAAGGGTGAGTACAAGCCGAACCGCTCAGGGCTGTTTAGCTTCTATGTCGCGCCGGTCGGAACCTATAAGTCCAGGAACGGCTACATGCTGATCCAATGCCCGCGAGATGACATGTTCTTAGGATTGTGCAAGGCGATGGGCACGCCGGAACTAGCGAAGGACCCGCGATTTATCGATAACGACTCGCGGGTCACCAATCGCATGATACTGGTCGAGATAATCGAAAACTGGCTAGCCTCGATGCCGAGTGACGATGCTTCCCTGGCTGCGATGCAGGAGCATCGCGTACCTTGCGGACCGGTGCTCTCAGTCGAGGAAGCGACCAGGCATCCGCACCTTCGCCAGCGAGGGACGGTTCGCAAGGTCCAGGATCGCATCTTGGGAGAAATCGATCTGCCGGGATTTGCGTTTCGCTTCTCTGATTTCCCCAAGCCGCTGAATCTTCAGGCACCTTTCCTGGGGGAGCATAACGCCGAGATCCTCAGCAACTATCTCGGATATTCCCAAGATCGTATCGATGCACTGGAGCGGGGCAAAATCCTCCATCACGAGAACCGCTAAGCGAGCGCCATCACTAGTGGCGTCAGCGCTCCACCGATTGAAGGTCTAGGAAACCTTCTCGCCAGCGGGTGAAATAGTCTTGTCGCGTACCAGCGTGCCATTCCCGTACAACTCGCGGACGCGCTCGTCGGTAAGCCCAAGGTAATCGCGCAGAACCCGCTCGTTGTCCTCGCCCAGGCGCGCAGAGCGGAGTTCGGTGCGATCCGGCCAGGCGGAAAATTTCACCGGCACGCCCGGGATCGCCACTCTGCCGAGAAGCGAATCATCGACCCAGCGCACCGTCTTGCGCTCATTCAGATGCGGATGCGCCATCGCCTCGTTGAGAGTCAGCACCGGAGCGCACGGGACGCGTTCCTTGTCGAGCGCGGCGATCGCATCTTCGCGGGTGGGAAAGGTCGCTAGCCATTCTTCGATTATGGCTTGAAGCTCGAAGCGATTCTTTTGCCGTTCACGCGCACGCTGGAAGCGTGAATCGGTCAGCAGTTCGGGCTTGCCCATCGCGCGAGCCATCTGCGGCCATTGATGCGCCGAAATCAGAATCATAATGTACTGGTCGTCGCGATAGCGGAAATTCCCCGCCGGTCCAGGTCCATCAGCCTGCGAGCCGAAGCGCTTGGGCCGCACTCGATCGCCGGCCAGCGCGATCTTCGGCACGTTCAGTTCGTGCATGTGGAAATAGGTGTCGGTCAACGACGCATCCAGATACTGTCCTTCGCCGGTGCGCTCGCGATGCAGCAACGCAGCGAACACCGCCATCGCGGCCGCGACGCCGGTCGAGACGTCGCCGATCGCCATCCCGATCATGATCGGCGCGCGATCCGCCTCGCCGAGGTTATCCGTGACACCCGCGTAGGCCTGCCCGATGGTGTCGTAGCCTGCCTTGCTCGAAAGCGGTCCGGTTTGGCCTGCCATCGAGATCGAACACATGATGATCTTCGGATGGACCTTCTTCACTTCTTCATAAGAAAAGCCCATCCGGCCGATGACGCCCGGCGCGAAATTTTCCACCAGCACGTCGAACTTCGGGATCATCGACATGACCAGCTCGCGCGCACCCGGCTGCTTCATGTCGATCGCGAAGCTGAGCTTGCTGTGATCGTG
>Ga0335079_10004899_pt1 | contig 15392 bp, 8 predicted proteins | sample Lox_Sample_33_FD_206719 | JGI IMG/M metagenome (GOLD analysis project Ga0335079, IMG submission 206719) | Soil microbial communities from Loxahatchee National Wildlife Refuge, Florida, United States - Lox_Sample_3.3 | ecosystem: Environmental > Terrestrial > Soil > Wetlands | place: USA: Florida...
CCAATCAACCCGGCGGAGCAGTGCTTGCCTCCCCGGCTTGTCCGCAGCAATCCGCAACAAACCAGGCGGCGTGTCCGATGTACCGTGCCGATCTCACGATCGTGCCGGGACGAAATGAAATGTACGTCTGGTACGTGTCTCAGGCTCCTGACGGCAGCACGGTAGATCGGGGAATTTGGCAGAGCCTGAATGCCGGCTCTACTTGGACCTCCATTTCTGATACGGGAATCACAAATTGCGGAGATATCGAAGGTTGTGGGGTACAGCAGGGCACTTACAACCTCGCGCTGCAGGCGGTGCCAAATGCAGCCGACACAGATCTCTACGCCGGCACCGTCAATCTCTACCGGTGCACGCTCCGAACGTCGAATCCGGGCTGCACAGCGTTGCCGTTCCTGAACTTGACTCACGCCTATGGATGCAGCCCCGTTGGAGTCCCAGCCCACGTTCATCCCGCGCAACACGCAATCGCCTCTCAAATTCCAACTACGGGAACTGACTCAGGTAATGCTCTTCTGTATTTCGCGAATGACGGCGGCATCTACCGCGCGCTTGACGGCTATTCTGGACTCACCACCGGATCTTGTTCGGGTACCAACCAGTTCGACAATCTCAATCACAACCTCGGATCGATGACGCAATTCCTGAGCTTCTCCCAGCACCCGAGCGACGTGAATACCATCATCGGTGGAACGCAGGGAAACGGAACCGCGGCCTCGATTCAAGCGACAACGAATCCGGGTTGGAGCAACATTCTCGGTGGTGACGGAGGCACCACTGCGATGGACCTGGGGGCTCCGTCAAACTGGTTTGCCTCGAATCCCGACGTTCCTCCCGGAGGACTCGGTGTCCAACTGTGCACGGACGGCATTAGCTGCACAAACAGCAATTTTGAATTTGTCGTGACCAGCAGAGACCTAGCCGGAGACGACGGCGCATTCAACTTCCCCTACATTCTCGATCCCTATTCTGCAAGCGCGATGCTCGTCGGCACTTGCCGCGTATGGCGTGGTCCACGTGCAGGTGGCTCGTTCACAGCCCTGAGCCCAAATTTCGATACGCTCGGTTCTGGCACCTGTTCAGGCACTGAGGTCAACCAGGTACGAGCGCTCGCGACCGCGGGACTGCGCGACAGCAACGGCTCGAGCATCATTTATGCCGGAACCAATGGCCTCGGGCCTGTTGATGGTCCTCTGCAATCGGTTCCCGGCGGACGTGTGTGGGTCACTCGTAGCGCATCGGACGGCGTCCCAGCGTTCCTCGACGTCACTGAGAACGGGCCGCAAGGCAATATCAACACAAATCAGTATCCGATCTCAGGCATCGCAATCGACTCCTCCGACGCGAGCGGAAATGCCGCCTATGCAACAGTCATGGGATTTACAGGCGGACCGGGGCACGTCTGGAAGACGACGAACTCCGGTGCAACTTGGACCGACTTCAGCGGGAATCTTCCCGACGCGCCAGTGAATGCGGTGGTTGTGTATCCACCGATGTCGCAGGTCTACGTTGGAACCGATGTTGGAGTGTTCGGAAGCTCAACATCGAGCCCGAGTTGGACGGAGTTGGGACCCAGCCCAAGCACGAACCAGGCAGGATTTCTCCCGAATGTCCCCGTCACCGCGCTTGGTGCTTTTGCTTCGGGAGGGCAACAGCTGCTCCGTGCCTCAACCTATGGCCGCGGCATATGGCAATTCAACCTTGTCATCACGCCCGATTTTCTGGTGACCGTTACGGCTCCGACTGCGACGCTCTTCTCAGGCCAGACAACAACGATTACTGGATCTATTACGGCTCAGAATGGATACGCCAACTCGGTGACTCTGAGCTGTGCTGCAGGCACGACCAGTCCGCCCACAACATGCTCGCCCAGTCCAGCGACGCTGACTCCGGCCTCGAAAACGCCATTCACAGTCACAGTTGGCGGTTCACCCGGAGATTACAGTTTTAACCTCCAGGTCGTCGGTTCCGACTCAACTCACATCACGCACACGGTACCGTTGACCGTTCACATTCTTGGCTTCGGTTTGACTGTGCCTTCACCCTCTAACGTGACGGTTGGCCGCGGTCAATCCTCATCGCCAGTCAGTTTTCAGGTAACAGCCGCGGGGTCGTTTGCACAGACCGTCACCGTCTCTTGTACCACGACGATTAGCGGTGCCAATTGCAATCTGACGCCGTCAACGTCCGTCAATCCAACCTCTTCATCTCCGGTAAATATGACTGCCAGTGTTGATGTTCCCGCTGGGACGGCCGCAGGCACATATTCCGCGACGATCCAGGCGACAACCATGGGAGCGCCCGCTACGCTCAGCACTTCGTTCAACCTCAATGTGATCGCCAATCCTGACTTTGTGCTGACGGAACCGAGCGCGTTCCCCATCATGAATGCCGGCAGCAGCGGGACATCCGGCCCAATTTCGATCACCGGGCAAGACGGTTTCAGTGGCAGCGTTTCGTTGACCTGCTCAACCAATGGCTCGGGAACCTGCGCCATTGCTCCGACTACGGTGAATTCTTTCCCAGCCACGGCCAACGTCACTGTCAATGCAGCCACTCTTGCCGCTGGAAACTACTCCCTCACCGTTACCGGGGCATCCGGTAGCACCGTGCACGCACTCGCCGTTCCATTCACAGTTGCGGACTACTCCATCTCAGGGGCGCAAGGACAATCTGCATTTCCAGGCGCACAGGTGACTTTTATTCTCAAACTGATCTCCTCCAACTCATACTCAGGAAAGATCAACGTCACGTGTGATGCCAGCGCGCTAGCGGGAACGATGTGCTCGCCCTCTCCGGGCAATCCTGTGTCAGTCGCAAGCGGAGGGCAGGCCACTCTCACCATCAATCTGAACATTCCCAAGGACGCAACCAGCGGCAGCTATAACATCAAGATCAACACACAGGATACGACTGGCAATCCTTCGCACAGCGCGACAATTCCTCTGACCGTCGCTCCGGATTTTCTGCTGACGTCATCAACTTCCACCCAGACCGTCAACGCGGGACAGACCAGCGGACCCTACAATCTCCGGATTCAGCCCGTGGGTTCTTCCTTCGACGCCCCCATCACGCTTGCTTGTGCTGCTGGCCTTCCTGCACAGGCGCAGTGCAGCTTCAGCCCGCAAGGCGCGATCACACCTGGCGGCACAGCCGTAGACGTCGTGATGAGTATCGCAACCAAAGCAGGCGCAGCGCGATCGCAAGCTCGATACGTCTCGAGTCTGTATGTGGTCTGGGCGTTGCTGCCTGGGCTGGTGATTTCTTGCGGCGGAGCACGGAAGAGAAAAGGGAAGTGCGCTACAGCTCTCCTGGCTGTTCTTGTTCTGCTGGCTCTCATCTTGCCAGCCTGCGGAGGAATCAGCTCCGGCGCAGGCGGCACCGGCATTAACCAGGGAAATCCGGTTACATACCATGTCACCGTCACGGGTACCTCCGCCGGAACCCCGGCAGATGCTGGACAGAGCACAGTCGTCACTCTCGTCGTAAACTGAAACGTTATTTTCAGAGCCGTTGTTCGGTTCGAATTATGACGGATTCTCGTTTCGACGTGGTCATCGTCGGCGGCGGCGTTGTCGGTCTTGGCGTCGCCCTTGAAATCACGCGGCGCTTTCCGCGCCAGAAGCTCCTTCTGATCGAGAAAGAAGAGCGCGTTGCTTCTCATCAGAGCGGGCACAACAGCGGCGTCATCCACTCCGGCGTCTACTACAAGCCGGGATCTCTAAAGGCGCGTCTGTGTGTTTCCGGCGCGGTCGCCATGGTTGCGTTCTGTGTTGAACACGGTATCCCACACAATGTATGCGGAAAACTGATTGTCGCCATTCAGGAGGCAGAACTCCCCGGTCTCGAAGAGCTCAAGAGAAGAGGCGAGGCAAACGGACTCTCGGGCCTGCGCATGGTCGGTCCTGAGGAATTGCGCGAGATCGAACCGCATGCGAAAGGGATTCGCGCTCTAGTGGTTCCGTCCACCGGCGTTACCGACTACGTGTTGGTTTGCGAGAAATATGCGGAGCTCGTGACGGCCAACGGTGGCACGGTTCTCACGAACTCGCCAGCGAAAGCGATCCGCCGGTCAAACGACGAAATCGTCGTTGAGACACCGCGCGGCGCCTTCTCAACCAAGGCTCTCATCAATTGCGCCGGGCTTTACAGTGACCGCATCAGCCGCATGGCCGGAGACGAACCCGGCGTAATGATCGTTCCTTTTCGCGGAGAATATTACGATCTGGTACCCGAGCGCGCGCCGCTGGTCAGCGCTCTCATCTATCCAGTCCCGGATCCTCGCTTTCCGTTTCTCGGCGTGCACTTCACGCGCCGCATCACGGGCAAGGTCGACGCCGGGCCAAATGCAGTTCTGGCATTGGCGCGGGAAGGATATCGCCATACCAACGTTAATTTGCGTGACCTAGCCGGGGCTCTTAGTTTTTCCGGCTTCTGGCGCATGGCGGCGCGCCATTGGCGGAACGGTCTGGGAGAATGGCACCGCTCGCTCTCGAAATCGGCATTCGTGCGCGCGCTGCAGACCATGCTGCCGGAGATTCAGGAAAAGGATCTTGTTCCCGGAGGTGCGGGTGTGCGCGCCCAGGCATTGAAGCCCGATGGTGCTCTCGTCGATGACTTCCAGTTCGTGCCCTCAGGCAAGGTACTCCACGTTCTGAACGTTCCCTCGCCGGCCGCGACCGCATCGCTGATGATCGGCAAAACAATTGTCGAAACGGCGGCGAGCAACCTCGGACTGAACTAGCGGCCTCTAGAGCCCGATATCCTCGTTCCAAAGATCATCATGTTCGCGGACAAATTTGCTCATCATCTGCACACATGCGGGATCATCGAGGACGATCAACTCGACACCCTTTTCGCGGAACAAATCCTCTGCGCCCAGGAAGTTCCGATTCTCCCCGACAATGACTCGAGGGATCCGGTACAGCAGCGTGGTGCCGGTACACATGATGCAAGGGCTCAACGTGCTGACCAGTGTTAAGTCGGCCCAGTCTCGACGGCGTCCGGCATTGCGAATACATACTGTTTCCGCGTGTGCCGTCGGATCTCCACTTTGCACCCGCAGATTGCGCCCGCGCGCCACAATGCGTCCTTGCTTGTCGGCAAGGACCGATCCGATCGGCAACCCGCCCTCCTTCAGTCCTGCCAGCGCTTCGGCTAACGCCTCGCGAAGCAATTCCTGATCGTTCATCAGCCCTCCGTTCGGGAAAATGTATCATGCAGGAACGATCGCTTGAGTGGTGTCACCATTCGTTGGAGCCGTCAATGTGGGATCGTCTGATTCGCAACTGGATGTACGGAGGCTTTCTCGCGGGATTGCTTTTAATTGCACTATTGCCTCTGGTTCGTGGCTGTTCGGCAGTTGTCATGGCAACCTACCTCCTGTTACCCGCGTACATGATTCATCAGTACGAGGAGCACGACAACGATCGGTTCCGCTTGTTTATGAACCGAAAGCTCGGACGAGGCATGGATGTCCTCACGCCCGCAGCGGTCTTCGTGATCAATATTCCGGGGGTGTGGGGCGTCATCGCCCTGTCATTGTGGCTGACACTCTTTTCGCGATCCGGCTTCGCGCTGATTCCTGTCTATCTCGTCCTTTTGAATGCTCTTGTCCACATCATTGGCGTGATCGCTTTTCGTGGATACAATCCTGGACTCGCAACAGCGATCGTCCTATTCCTGCCATTGGGAGTCCATGCACTTTGGGAAGTCCAGAGGAGCGGAGGCGGAACTCCTGCGATGCACATTTGCGGACTCGTGACGTCGATCGCAATTCACGCTGCGCTTGTGATTTATTTCAAGCGCAGGCAGGTTCTTCTAGAACGAGAGCCTGCCCGCGGCTGATTGTCGTATTCGCCCAACCTTTTATTCACTGATACGTAACTGTCAGATTGTCCAGAGACACGTTGTACGAGTCCTGCTTGCCATCCCCATCCATCTGAAAGTTGACGGTCACGCCGTACCATCCCGGAGCGGAACCATGCTCGAAACTCCAGTTCAGCGTGGTAGTGTTGCCGTTCAGCGTGATGGATTGGTACGTCAGGTGATTGTCGGATGTGCGCTGCACTTTCAACGTGATATGGTTCCACGCGTTCTGGTTCGGATAGCAGGGCACGCCCGTAGGTACCCACTTGGCATTGGCGTTATCCCAGACATCCCACTCATTCCCCGAATCGATGCGGCACTCATGCCCATAAATGAATCCCATATCGTTGAAGAACTGGTTGATGTCGAACTCCAGTGCCTGCGAAGCACCAAAGTTGTCGCCATAGAAATCAACGTCGTAGGTGAAGTTGTAGATCGTCGGGACTAGCTTGCCATCATTGTCAAACGTTCCCTGGGAAGAGAGCGGCCCAATCAGATGGTTGTTCCACAATGCGTCCGAGTAAGGGGTCGTTCCTCCGACGTTGAAGATGGTGGCCGCACCGCTGATCGACGGCGAACTCACGTTCTGAGTCATCGAGAACGTAATCCCATCGCAGGGAGATGGGGAGCAGTCGACAAAGCTCGGTGGCCCCTGCCCGAACTGGCCCCATCCACCGGCCTTCTGCAGGTTCGAGAAAGATGTGCCCGGGGTCGAACTATTGTTCGAGTTGCCGCTGCCGGAACTCCCCCCGCTTCCGGAACTTCCGCTGCCTGACCCTCCACCGCTGCTTGTAGTCGAGCCGTCCGCAACCGTGATCTGCGTGGACTTTGACTGTGACGTGCCCTTGAAGTCTGAGACTGAAACTGAAAAACCGAATGTGCCGCTCGTGCTCGGAGTTCCCGAGATCTTTCCACTCCCGCCGTTGAGTGAAACTCCCGCCGGCAGCTGGCCAGAACTCACCGAGAAGTTGTAGGGAGCCGTCCCGCCCGTCGCGGAAACTGTGGCGTTATACGCGGTACCCACCGTAGCGGATGGAAGCGAGGCGCTGATCTGCAAGGAGCCCGAGTTCGAACTTCCGCCACTATTACTCGCGTCCGCCGAGTGACCGCCTCCACACGCACTCGACAACACGGTCAACAGAAGGGCAAAGAAGGCCAGACACGGTAATACACACAGATTTGTACATCGCAAGTTCGCTCGATCGGCATAGCGACAGAACATGATTACCTCTCAATGGGGATTTGAAAGGACACTCCCGGGGAGAATCCTGGTCTTTTCTTTTTTGCTTATTTACCGCGTGAGGTGCCGACCAGAAAACCAACGGCCAGAAACGCTGCTGGGAACTGCGAGCGTTCTTTTTGGGCCCACCCGACGTATCACACAGTACTTATGCACATCCGGTGTCAGCGATCTGGACGCAGATTCGTACACTGCTCATCGCTTGGGTTTGACGCTGGAAAGTGCTTGAAAAATTATAGTCTTCTTTGCTGATTCTGCAATAGGAGTCTCTGGGGAAAATTACTGCAAAGGCTCTGTACCGCCCGCCCAGCGGGCAATGTATAGTTCTTCCCTCGGACGAAATCATGGAACGTAGAACATTCCTCAAGCTCGCTTCGGTCTGTGGCAGTGCTGCTATGTTGCCGGCGATGCTTTTTTCGGAAGCGCGGCTGGACGCAGATTCCGAAACGACCGTCGGCGCCGTGGTTCTGGATCAACTTGGATATCTTCCCAACGCCAGCAAACGAATCACGCTTCGCTCCGCATCCTCGTCGTTCACGGTCCGCTCGGCGAAAGACGGAACCGTCGTCCTTCAAGGGAAGCCAGGTCCGCTACGTGAGGATGCCGCCTCCGGCGATCATATCCAGATCGTCGATCTTACTTCCGTCAAGGATCCCGGTGCCTACGTCCTCGACACCGAAGCAGGGAAGAGTTCGAAGATCGAAATCGGAAAGGACGTCTATCGCCACGCGCTCTTACTCAGCATGCGCAGCTACTACGGACAGCGTTGTGGATGCAGCGTCGATCTAGGCGGCGGTTACTCTCATCCCGCGTGCCACCTCACAGGTGCATACCACAAGAGTTCCGGCAAAGAAGGTGCGATCAAGAACCCCGGCGGATGGCACGATGCCGGCGACTACGGCCGCTACATTGTGAATTCCGGCATTTCTACGGGTACGCTGCTCTGGACGTGGGAATTGTGCAACGGCGCGGTCAAGAATCTCGATCTCAAGATTCCGGAATCGGGCGGTAAGGTTCCAGATTTTCTCGCCGAAATCCGCTGGAATCTCGACTGGATGCTGACCCTGCAAGATTCCGACGGCGGGGTCTGGCATAAGCAAACCAGCGATAAGTTTTGCGCCTTCATCATGCCGCAGGATGACCAGATGACCAGCTACGTCATCGGCACTGGTGTCAATCCGTACAAGAGCACCTGCGCGACAACGGATCTTGCCGCGGTCGCTGCGATCGCTGCCCGGTGTTATGGACCTTACGACGACGCGTACGCCAGCAAGTGTGCCGAGGCCGCGAAACGCGCCTATACATGGGCCGCAAAGAATGCTGATGTGACATTCAGAAATCCCGCAGGGGTCGCCACTGGAGAATACGGCGACAATGATTGCCGTGACGAATTCCTGTGGGCCGCCGCCGAACTTTGGCGCACCACCGGCGACGAGCAATATCGCAAAGCATTTGAGTCGGGAATGGCACCGTTGAAATCCGAGAAAGGTCTCTCCATCAAGACTCCGGGCTGGAATCAGTTGTCCGCCCTTGCTCTCTGGGCCTATGCTCTTGCCGATCGAAAGGGTTCGTCGCCTGAAGTGTTAGCGCAAATCCGTGACGCTAGCAGCGCCGCAGCCGAGGCCCTGGTTGCAAAAAGCCGTGAAAACGGATACGGCAATACCATGTCGCTATCGGACTACGTCTGGGGCTCGAATGGGGTCGCCGCCAACCAATCTCTGCAGTTGATCGTCGCGAATCGTCTGCAGAAAAATCCTGACTTCGTAGACGCGGCAGCGGAAAATCTGCACTATCTGCTCGGGCGCAACTCCTGGGATCTTTCCTCGGTGACGCAACTCGGGCGCAATCCGTTCCGCAATCCCCATCATCGCCCGAGTGGCGCCGACAAGATCGATGCGCCATGGCCTGGTCTTCTTTCCGGCGGACCGAACGCACATCCTTCCGATCCGGTCGCTCACCGTCTCGAATCCGGCCCGCCGATGAAGATGTATCGAGACGAGCTTGCCGCCTATTCGATGAATGAAATTGCTATCAACTGGAATGCGCCGCTGGTGTTTCTGCTGGCGGCATTGAACGAATAGCGGACCTGACTCTCTACTCAGTACTGGTCGCCATTCGGTTGCGTGCTTTTCACCGATCCCTTTTCAACAGAAAGCGAGTATGCGTTTCCCCCTGAGCCGGTCCAACTCTTCACGTCGAAATGGACGCCGGGCGGTGCGTGGTAGATTGCGATCCCTGGAAACGTGAGTGGTGTACCTGCCTTGCATTCGGCGGGCGGCGTCTTCACCTCGATAAAGTAGGCTCCCTTCCCGGAGCCGATCACTCGCGCCTGCCCGTCACTTTCGAGCAAAACGGCATTCTTCTCATCCACCGCGATTTCGCGAGGGCTCGAGGACCATCCGTCTTGCACGATGCGCGCCAGAAAAGCCAGCGTGCGTCCCATGCGATTGCGTTTCGCGAAGTGAGTATCGGTCAGCGTTTTGCGGAGGAGATCAATCTTCAGAAAATCTCGGCGCACGGTCACGCGGCTGAAGTAAGGATCGGCCAGGGCCTGCGCCGATGTCAGGTCCGGATCGTCGGGCGCATCGCCTTGCGCCGAATAAATGTACTGACCGAGAACCGCTAGTCCGGCGCTCGTGCCTCCAATCGGCTTCCCAGCCGCAATGTGCGCATTCAAAGCGTCTTGCACAGGAGTGTTTTGCCACCAATTGATATAGCGGGCCTGGTCGCCTCCCGCGATGAACACTGATTCGGCGTGCTGGATGATATCCGAGACCCTGGGATCATTCGCCGCCTCACGGCTGGGAATGATCAACGTCGAAACGGAGTTTGTTTTGCACAATCCGTTCACGTAGGGGTTGTAGTCATCGTCTCCGGCGGCGCGCAGGATCAAAAAGTCGCCACCGGCTCCTTTTGTGCACAAGAAGCGGAAGGCCTCATCCAGATCTGTACCTCCGCCCATCAATGCGTAACCGGGAAGAGCCTTGGTCGTGACGTCGTGATCGCTTCCGGTCCGAATGTACTTGTAGTCGGAAGCTGTCGCCGTCACGACCGGAGCTAGTAACAACGAGATGATGACGACAAACAGTGATCTGCCGCTGCGGATCACCATATGAACTTGGCCCCCAACTGGATATGCCTTGAACCACCAGACCCGATCACCGGATTTGCCGCACCGATATCCGGCGTATAGACCACTGTGCCGACAGTACTCGGAGACTCCAGGTCGGTGTTGAGTCCGGCAAAATTCGTATGATTCAGGATGTTGAACACCTCGCCGCGGAACTGCAGTTTCACGCGCTCATTCAGCTTCCAGACTTTCGACAGCGAGAAGTCCCAGTTCGCGAATCCCGGTCCGCGGAAGATGTTCCGTCCCATGTTGCCTTGCGTCTTGTCCGCAGGCGGGGTGATTACTGCGCTGCCTTGTGCATAGCAGCCGTAGTAATACAGATTGTCGAGGGTATCCAGCGCGGTCGCTTGTGCCAGGCAGGCCGCGTTGCTATGGGCATCATCGGAGAAGTCGAAGAACGGCAGCGGCGCCCTTGGCGACCAATGAATGTCCTTCGGGTTTCCGCTCATGTTCCAGCGGTCATTCAATTCCCCGGTGAAGCTGATGTCGTCTCCGAAATCTCCGAGCGTGTAAGGTTGGCCCGCCTGCAGATTGACGATGCTCGTAGCCTGCCAGCCCTCCAGCATCTGCCCCTTGGTCTTGATCGACGGCAGATCGTAAGTCACCGACAGCGTAAAGCGGTGTCGGATGTCGTAATCGCCGTTACCACGTTCTGCGGCATAGTTGTTGCTGTCCGGCGGAACTCCCGCAAGATTGCTGGTTGCAGTATCGATCGCGTGACCATAGGTGTATCCCGCGAGCAGATACAGTCCGTGCGAATACCTCTTGGTCAGTGTGACCTGCAGCGAGTTGAAGTTCGAACTGGAGTAGTTGCTTAAGTAGCTGAAGAATCCAAGCCACGGGAAACATGGCCCGCCAAAGCCCTGACCACCCTGCGCCACAGTGCAATTGGTCACCAACGGACGGCCGATCGTCTCAGATTCATCAACATCGAGAGTCGGATTCACCTGGTTGGGATCCGTCACGCTGTAAAGCCGGACTCCGTGATTGGCAACGTAAGCGATCTGCAAGAGGGTGTTCTTCGCGAGAGATTGCTGAACGTTGAAATTCCAGTTCATCACATACGGAGTCCTCAGGTGCGGATCGACAGCAAAGACGCTGCATTGAACATCAACACTGCACACATTCCCGGAGTTCGCGGCGTTGGGAAAAATTGTTGACGCCTGATTCGGTTCCAACCAATTGATCTGCGTGCCGTCGCTGGAGATCTGTAGGAACGATGTGATCGTTCCAGACGGGCTTTGCTGGACACCGTTCGCATCGACATACGGAATGCCCGTTGGGTTCAGGTTGAGTCCGCCGCCGTTGAACATAAACGTGCGGATCGATGGCTGCTCGAAGATCATTCCGAAGCCAGAACGCACAACCGTCTTTCCTGTTCCAAATACGTCCCAGGCTACGCCGACTCGCGGGGATACGTTGTTGTAATTGGTCGGATACGGCGAGCCGATGCCTTGTCCCACTTGAACGAGTCCGGTCGCGGAAGTCGGCACATAGTTTGCCAGCAGGTTATGCGCGTCCTTGATCGAACCCGTCACGTCGTAACGAAGTCCTAGGTTGAAGGTGAGGTGTTGTGTCGCCCGGAACTCATCCTCTACGAAAAATCCGGTTGATTTCTGGCTGACCTGGCGGTGTGGGTCGCCGTACAAGTAGCGCCATCGCCGGACGTCGCCCGCGATGAAGTTCCACAAATGGCGGAAGTCGACGCGTCCTCTGCCGTATCCTGCGCGATAGTAGTCCACATCTCCGAAGCGGAATGTTCCGCCAAACCGGATCGTTTGCCGGCCTCGTGTATAAGACGCGGTATCGCCGAAACTGTAAGTCTTAATTGGAGTCGTGTTCAGCGGCCAGCTCGAGTTGCCGCCCATGTAGTTGAATTCGCCGCCCTGGCTGATGCGGGGGAATCCAAAAAGCCGCGGATCGGTGACGCCGGTGTTCAGACCGTAGTGCGTTGGATTGATGTTGTGATCTACCGGAGCGATCGACTCGTCGAAAATGTTGTAACTGAAGCGAGCTTCGTTGGACCATGCCGAACTTGGAGTCGACGCCAGGTTCACTCCGAACACCTCGGTGATCGGAGTTGTCGTCGACAGCCACTCTGGGCGCAATGGGAAGGCGTCCTCTTCGATCTGAAATGCGTTTCCGTAGATGAAGCGGGCGCTGAGGACGTGGTTCTTACTCAGAGCGTAGTCCGTCTTTGCGACCAGGTTGTCGCCGCGATTCTTGTTGTTGAAATCGAAGTCGATCGCAGCCGGGTCGCTCTGCGACGCCGTGAATCCGGGATTGGGCAGCAGCAACTGAGAGAGCGATTGGCTCAAAGGATTCACGCCGCACGTTCCGATATTGTCGAAGTTGTCCTGGCAATACAAAATGCCGTCCGGAGACTGCATGTAGGCGATCGCATCGGGCACACTGTACAGAGCTGAGTTCGGGCTTCCGTCTGAATTCTCAATGCCACCCATCTGGCTCGCTAGCGAAGTTGTCGCCGGGCTGTCCACCACTCCCGGATTGCCCACCTTGTCGCGGATACCTTCATAGTTCACAAAGTAGAACAATTTGTTTTTCTTGATGGGCCCGCCGAGAGACACGCCGAATTCATGCATGATGAGCGCTGCCAGCGGTGTCGGCGCAGGATTGAAATAGTTGCGCGCGTCGAACGCCGAATTGCGGTGGAAGTAGTACGCCGAACCATGCATGTCATTGGTTCCCGACTTGATTCCGATGTTCATCACAACGCCGGGTTTCACGCCGTAATCGGCGGTCGGGCTTTCCTGCGTGTTGAACTCCTGGATCGAATCGAGAGGCAGGAAACTCGCCGGCGTGCCCTGAATGCCGGCGTCATTAACGACCGTTTCGCCGTAGTAGGCATCGTTGTCGTCGGCGCCGTCGATGAAGAAATTGTTATCGTCTGGACGATTCCCGTTCGATGTGACCGAATGGAATCCTCCTCCCGGCGTTCGCTGCACTCCAGGGTGCAGTTCCAACAGGTTCTGGAAGTCGCGGCCTTGCACGGGAAGCTCAGAGACAGCTTTGTTCGACAGCACGCCGTTCAATGTCGAATTCGTGGTGTCGGCCAGAGATCCTTCTGCGCTTACTTCCACCGTTTGCGTTACCGCTCCCGGCAGCAACTTCAGGTCGACCCTTACGTCTCTGGAAACTTCCAGCACAACTTGAGGGTTGACGGCTCGCTTGAAGCCGGCCGCTTCTACCGAAACCGTATACACACCCGGCTCCAGGTTCGGCGCAACATAGTCTCCAGTGCTGGTCGTTGTTAGTTGGCGAGTGACGTTCGTCGTATTGTTCATCACCGTTACTTTCGCTCCGGCGAGCACGGCGCCACTTTGATCCGAGACGGTGCCTAAAATCCGCCCTTCCGAGGTTTGCGCAGACAGCCATGTAGGAACTGCGATCAGCACGAATAGAACGGCCAGCAAGCGAGTGAGTTTCATAAGAACTCCAGTCAGGGTGAGTATGTCGGTGCGAAAAACAAGCAAGATGAGTTGCAAGCCGGCTCAGAGGCCGGCTTCGAGTTTACCCGCGTCGATGAGGAAGGATTCTCCGTCGACTTGAAGATAGAGAGCGGGCGTCCTCAGCATCGAAACGAGGATGATTGCAGCATCGGGCATCGCAATATGGCGCGAATTCTAGCACCTCGTGCGATGAAAGGTCACACAGAATGACGAGCGCGAGCTGCGATAGCTGAACTACATCTGGTAGTAGACGGACGACCGACCGAAACAAACTGTCGCACAAAGCACGACTGTGATTCGTGTTACTGCATCGTAGATGCGACGAGCGTCGCGCTACATATTTGCGTTCGTCGGCAGTGGTCCTTCCTGCGGTGGTGCAACCAGCCCGTAAATGTCGACTCGTCCGTCGTAGGTCGGGACCAGCACCTTTCCATCCGCAACCACCGGAGGGCAAAATTTGCTGAAATTGAAATGATTGCCGGGGATGTGCTTGCTGTCCCACAGCAGTTTTAGTCGAGCTGTCCCGTCGGCATTTGGAGTGGCGTTTAATCTCGACGCGTCATAAGCGCGCAGTATCCCCTCAACCACAAATTTGTTGGCATCGCCGGAGATTGGAACTGTCGCCCAGACGATCCCGCTATTGTGGTTCTTGCCATTCGAAGAAACCGCCAGGATGCCTCCCGGCATTCCCCCTCGGCCTGCGACTCCAGCGGATGCTACCTCAGCGCTTTTCGCGACAAATGCAATCGTTCCCGATGCGTCGACTTTCCACGCCCGCAGGCATTCGTTCTCTCCCCAGTTAAATAACATCGGTCCGTTCGATCCGTTCCAAAACGCGGGAGAACAATGCTGATGATGCGTCTTGCCGTCAAAAAGGTGATCGAGATTCCCAACCACCGAGGCATCGATTCCGAAGCCGGGGAAGTATGTAAAGAAGATGGGCGGTTTCTTCAGGCGGTGAAAATCCGAGCCCTTGCCGAATTCGTTTGTGTCCTGCGGCAGCACATACACCACGCCATCTTTGCCTGCTCCGACAACGAGGTTCAAACCAGTCAACACTAGCGGACCCGCCGACCCGAGGTCGTAGTCCTGGAAGTCATCATCGCCGTTCGAATTGCGGTCGTGATCGATGAACGGAGTGAACCATGCCACTGCTTCCAGTCGTCCGGGCACGCCTCCAACCGGAGCGGTGTAGTGAAGTTTGATCAGACTTTGCGGCAGATCACCCGCGGCAGGCGGTACGGTGTCGTTGTTATGGTCCAGCACGCCGTAGTTTCCCGTCATTAAGTAAACGTCCCCATTGTCATCGGCCGCCGGACCTTGTCCTCCCTGCCACACTCCGCATCCGCTGCCGGCGGGAGTCGTACACCATGCGGCGGTTTGCTTCATGCTAGCGACGTCGTAGGCAAGTATCCATCCATGGCTCGGATCGTGTTCCTCATGCGTCATCCCAAATCCGATGAACAACACTAACGCGGCTGGGCTCCCAGCTTTTGTCAGCAACAGCGAGGCCCGCTGTTTTTGCTTCGAAGGGATAAATGTCGCAACCGGTTTTCCTGCCACGTGCTGGCTCGGGTCTGCGGTCGTCTCGATTTGTGTCTTGCGCAGATCTTTCCCCGTCTTCATGTCGACTTCATGCAGTTCGTACACGGCTTTCGCCACACTGCCGTCCTGGCTCGTCCAG
>Ga0335079_10004900_pt1 | contig 15392 bp, 13 predicted proteins | sample Lox_Sample_33_FD_206719 | JGI IMG/M metagenome (GOLD analysis project Ga0335079, IMG submission 206719) | Soil microbial communities from Loxahatchee National Wildlife Refuge, Florida, United States - Lox_Sample_3.3 | ecosystem: Environmental > Terrestrial > Soil > Wetlands | place: USA...
GTCCGGCGGGCGGCTGGTCGGATGATTCTGCGGACGGCCAAACAAAAACATTGACCAAGTGTGAACCGTGGCGGTAGACGAGCACGGCGACCGTTCGGCCGTTGAGCGAATCCAGGCGGGCGCCGGCCGGTGCAAAGCCACGGCCTGAAATATTCTCGACGTCGAGCGCATAGTCGAGTTTCCCGGCGAACCAAGGCCGAACGTCGTGCCCGCCGGATGCGACGTCGACCAGATGACCGGCGCGGATGGAGCGGAGATACGCTTGGATGATTTCGGCGCCGACACGATCACCGGGCGCGGGCCGAACGGTGACCAGCAGCGCGACGATGAGACTGGCGGCAAGCGCCAGCAAGACGGCCGGGCGGCGCCACACCGGGGCGGCAGAGGATTCGAGACGCGCACGCAGCGAGGAAGGCGCCGGGTAATACGGCGCCGCGGAAATGGCGGTGGAAAGTTGGTTGTGCGTTTCCAGAACGCGGGTGCACGCCACGCATTCGCTCGCGTGGGCCTCGATTTCCATGGCTCGGATGAGGTCGAGTTCGCCATCCAGGTAGGCGTCCAGCAGAGGTCTGGCCTGGCTGCAGGTCATGCGGTCTCCTTTCGCGCCGCAGAGGTCAGCGACTCCAGGAGGCGCCGGCGTGCCCGGGCCAGCCGGGACATCACGGTGCCGATCGGCATTTTCGTGACGCGGGCAATTTGTTTGTACGACATCTCTTCCATCTCCCGAAGCACCAGCACCTCACGAAATTCCGGCGGCAGCGCCTCAACGGCACGCTGTATGGCAACCCGGTCGGCGTTCCGCAATTGCAGCGCTTCGGGGCTGGGTGCGGCGTCCGGGGCCAGTTCCAAATGTTCCACCGGCATCTCGACGTGGCGCCGGTTCTTATGCAGCCACTCGAAGCAAGTATTGCGGACAATTGCCAGCAACCACGCTCGGCCGTCCTCTCCGTGGAAGCTGTCGAAGTACGTGAGGGCGCGAAGATACGCTTCCTGGACGGTATCCTCCGCGTCCTGCGAGTTGCCGAGGAGCCATCGAGCCAGGTTGTACGCCGCGTCGAGATGCGGCAGCAGGATCGCATCGAACCGGGCGGAGCGGTCTGGGTGCTTCAATCCTTCTAAGCTATACCGGGTGAGAGGCGGATTTATTCCCGCAATGGCAGGTCCGCGACCGGCTACACTCTGACCTGCCCCACGGCAGGGAAGGCGATAAATCGGCGATTAGGATGCCGATTCGGCAGCGGCGGCCTGCGCTTCGACCGGGCAGGGGCTGACATTCCAGATTTCCTGCGCGTATTGTGCGATGGTCCGGTCGCTCGAAAAATTCCCGGAGCTGGCCACATTCAGGATCGCCGTTCTATCCCAGGCGGCGGGATTCAAATAGAACTGAGCCAGACGCGCATGCGCTTCACTGTAGCTGCGCAGATCGGCCAGATGCATGTATCGGTCTCCACCTTCCAATAACACGTGCAGAAGGGGATCGAAGATGCCGGGCTCGCCCGGGTTGAAATATCCGGAGCGTATCAGATCGAGCGCTTCGCGCGTTTCCGGATCGTGTTCGTAGTGCCATCCGGGGTTGTACCAGCCACGGGAGCTTTCGACCTGATCGGCCGTGAGCCCAAACAGAAAGATGTTCTCTTCCCCCGCGGCTTCGGCCATTTCGATGGTGGCGCCATCGCGCGTGCCGATGGTGAGGGCCCCGTTCATCATGAATTTCATGTTGCTGGTGCCGCTCGCTTCGTAACCGGCGGTGGAGATCTGTTCGGATACATCGCTCGCGGGAATGAGACGCTCGGCCACCGACACGCTGTAATCCGGCAGGAAGATGACTTTGAGCTTTCCTTGCGAGACAGAGTCGGTATCGATGGCCGCCGCGATATTGTTGATGAATTTGATAATTAGCTTGGCCAGATGATAGGCTGGCGCAGCTTTGCCGGCAAAGAAAAATGTCCGCGGCGGCGCGGCGAGGTCAGGGTCGTGACGCAGCCGGTTGTACAGGATCACGATATGGAGCGCGTTCAACAACTGGCGCTTGTATTCGTGGATTCGTTTGATCTGGCTGTCAAAAATGGTTTCCGGATCGGCCGTTTGTCCGGTTGCGGAACGCAGCCAGTCGACAAAACGCAGCCGGGCCTCCCGCTTGGCGCGGCGGAAGGCGGTGTGGAACTGAGGATCTTCTGCGAGCGGCTTGAGCCGGGCAATTTGCGAGAAATCGGAGATCCAGCCGTTGCCAATCGCGTCCGTGATGGTCGCCGCGAGCGACGGGTTCGCCACCAACAGCCAGCGCCGCTGCGTCACGCCGTTGGTCTTGTTGCTGAAGCGATCGGGAAACATCTGCGCAAAATCGGGAACCACCAGCGACTTCAGCAACCCAGTATGGATCGCCGCGACGCCATTGGTGCTGTGAGAACCGACGATCGCCAGATTGGCCATCCTTACTTTCCGAGCGGGTGATTCTTCGATCAGGCTCATCCGCCCGATGCGCGCCTCATCGCCCGGATACTGGCCGCGCACGCGGTCGAGAAAGCGGCGGTTGATCTCGTAAATGATTTCGAGATGCCGCGGCAGAATGTCCTCAAACCATGCGACCGGCCAGCGCTCCAGCGCTTCGGGAAGCAGCGTGTGGTTGGTGTAGGCGAAAGTGCGCTGCGTCAGATCCCAGGCCTGGTCCCAGCCGAGCGAGGCTTCGTCAAGCAGTATGCGCATCAGCTCGGGAATCGCCACGGTGGGGTGCGTGTCGTTCAGTTGCACGGCCACTTTGTCGGGCAGCTTGTTCCAGTCGCCGTTAGTGGCTCGAAAGCGCCGCAACATGTCGTGGATGGAACAGGCACTGAGAAAATACTCTTGCAGAAAGCGAAGCTCGCGTCCGATTTCGGTCGAATCGTCGGGATACAGAACGCGCGTGATGGATTCCGCGGCAAGCGTCTCCGTAACGGCGCCGACGAAATCGCCGTGGCTGAATTGGTCGAAGTGGAAGGTGTCGGCCGCGCCGGCATTCCAGAGCCGGAGGGTGTTGATAGTGCGGGCGCCGTAGCCTACCACCGGCCGGTCGAACGGAACGCCGAGAAGCGTGACGGGCTTGCCGGGAACCGGGGTGAGCAGCCCGCCTCGAATTTGAAACGAGCAATTGAGCTTCACCTCGACGATGTGATCGAGCCGGACCACTTCCCACGGGTCGGGCCGGCGCAGCCAGTTATCCGGTTGCTCGCTTTGCCATCCGTTCTGAATGGTCTGTTTGAAGATTCCGTATTCGTAGCGAAGCCCATAACCTACAGCCGGCAAATCCATAGTGGCCATCGATTCGATGAAGCACGCTGCGAGACGCCCGAGGCCGCCATTGCCCAGTCCGGCGTCGGGTTCCTGATCGAGCAGGTCATACCAGTCGACATTCTTTTCACGGCATGCCTCCTGGACGGTCGGGTCGAGCAGCAGGTTGGAGACGTTGCTTGCCAGAGAACGGCCAATGAGGAATTCCATCGAGAGATAGTAGGCGCGTTTCGGATCGACCTTGTACTGGTTCTTTTTGGTGCGTAACCAGCGCAGCGCCATGATGTCGCGCAGAGAACGGGCGACGGCCTCGTACCGCTCGCGCGGAGTTGCCAGATCGGGATCGATGGCGTAATCGAACAGCAGATGGCGATCATAGAGCGCGTTCGGATCGCTGTGAAAACGGACGGGTCCATATTCGGCCAGGTCTGGATGCAAGGGGGTCTCCTTCTCGGTATCCACGGTAAGGCTCGCTTCAGTGGAAATATTATGAACGGGGAATGTTACAGTCCGATGGCAACCGGATAGCGACCGGCCGACTTGGAAGAATTTGAGCGGCGTGTCAGAACACAGGTGTTGACGTGCGGATCGAGAAAGCACGGGCCGACGGACCGGGCTCTTGGTTATTCTCATTCAAGGGAGGCGTGTGAGTATGAAGAACCTGTTCGACGCGACGGTGGCGAATCAGGTAAAGGCTCGGCTGGGACAATTGGGGCCGCACACTGAGAGACGCTGGGGCAAGATGACGGCGGCCCAGATGCTGGCGCATTGCTCAGTGAGTATGCAGTGGGCGGTGGGAGAAGTGGTACCCGAAAAGGGTCCGCTCCCCGTACGTCTGATCGGGCGCCTGGTGAAACCGATGGTCTTTCGGAACGAAGACCCTCTCCGGAAAAATTCGCCGACAGCGAAGAGCCTGATCGTGGCGGACGATCGAGACTTGGGCAAGGAACGGGAGCGGTTATCGGAATTAATTGACAAATTCGCGGCGGGAGGGGCGGCGGGGTGTACGAAGAATCCGCATAGTTTCTTCGGGAGGATGACGCCGGAGGAGTGGGCTGTCCTCATGTACAAGCATCTCGACCATCATTTGCGGCAGTTTGGGGTGTAGCGGTCTCAGAAAAGGAAAATATGGGAAAGTGCGCGGGGGCCGCGGACCAACTAGCGCGCCGGTTTCCGGTATCGCCACTTTCGGCTGGCAACTACTTCAAAGCCGGTATGGCTTCGGTCGCGGATGCCCAATACACTCGGCACATGATGAGCAGAGTTCTCCTCGTGGTCGTCGCGTCCACAGCGGGTTTCGCCGGCGGGCTGATCTCGAACTGGCTTCTGCCGCATGTGGCCCATGCGCAGGATCGAAACATCCCAAACCAGCTCTGGGCCCACGAATTTGTGCTTGCTGACAAAGATGGTACTGCCGTGGAGGTCATTGGTATTGAACGTGACGGACGGCCCTCAATGGAATTTCTGAAACGGAACGGTCGCGTGCAGACGGTTCGCTTCGGCGGCATGTACGTTGGCAATGGGCCTCGTCACCCGACGCTTCTGCCGCTCAAGCCCTAACCGGCGGCGCCGATTCTGCTGACAGGCCATCTGGCGCTCGGAACATTGGCGGGCGGCGGCAAGTTGATCAGACGGTATCACTTGCGAGATGAATTACCGGCTGGGGCCCACTAAATTATGGCCGGAGGAGAATCGAGGGCCGGGCAGAGCAGCCTTGATAGGAACCTTCTTTGGTTATGTCTGCCTGTTCCTCACTCAATGATTGGAGGTAGTGCGCCGGAAGAATCCAATCGCGCCCGCCGAGGTGCATGGGCTGGTAGTCGAGCGCCAGTTTGATCCTTCGGTATTCGGAATCGGAAGGAATGTCTACGCTTTCCAGTTCGATGCGCATGACAGCTTTGGTTTGCGGATCGGCGAATACCAACCCCTTATAGCCGACGACAAGGGTACCTTTGGATTCGACGACGGGATAACCGTTGGACCGCGCCACAGAGAAGTCGAACACCCACAACCAGCGCTTCTGGCGCTGCACCCAGCGATCCCAGTGAAAGTTCGTGCCGGTATGCGGATCGAAAATGCCCTTCAGCACGGTACCAAACTGTTTCCAAGGTAAGGGATCGAAGGTGGGGTGGTGGGAGTCGGCGGCCAGTTTGTTGTTGATCTGAATAACCTGATAGCTCTCCTCGTTCCCAGCAAAGGCAAACATCTCCTCGATAACGCCACCTACGTCCGTCGCCGGATTGTCAGGACGGCCCACAACATACTGCTTGGATTCGAGGCGGCACGAAAAGTCTGGCAGCCCTTTCGCATAATTCAACGCGTATGCGGCGATCGCCACCAGGTCTGCCCGTTGTTCGGCCGAATCGGGAGGGCGTGGGGAAGCACCGGTCAGTGGGAGCGCAGCGGCAATCGCAATCCACCATCCGCCGCCCCGCAACATCTGGCCATCTTATCCGATGTGTCGCCTTTCAGGAATTCCAGCTTTCCCCAGCCGAAAACTCAGAAAAAGTCTCCGCGCGCACTGCGATGTATTTGCTTTGCAACAGAAACGAAACATCATATTCATTTCGCTGTGGAAAACTGAGATTCCATCTATGAGTGCCGCACCTGCGAAAGGCCCCGTGATGGTCTCGATTGGAGACCAGGGGGTTCTCAACAAAGCCCTTTCCGACCCGCTGTCGGAAGTCTGGATCGATCGCGATCTCGGGTGGCTGGACTTCAACGACCGCGTGCTGGCGGAAGCGCTCGATGCGCGGACGCCGCTACTGGAGCGGGCCAAATTTCTGGCGATCTTCACTTCCAATCTGGATGAGTTCTTCATGAAGCGGATCGCGATCCTGCGCGAAAGCCGGTCGCCGGAGCGACAGGCGTTGGTGGCGAGGCTGCGCGAGCGTCTGGTTCGCAGTCTGGAGCGGCAGGCGGCGTATTATTGCGACCAGCTCCTGCCCGCGCTGGCGTCCGAGGGAATTCACCTTCACGGATGGGATCATCTTACTCCGGCGCAACGTGAAGAAGCCGGCCGCTTCTTCGACCGGGAAATCTCACCCGCGGTGACGCCGCTGGTTTTCGATCCGGCCCACGCGTTCCCGTTCCTTTCGAATTTATCTACCTCGCTGGCGTTCGTTCTGCACAATCCCGTGCGGGGGACCACTTCTTACGCGCGCGTGAAAGTTCCGACGGTCCTGAAGCAGTGGATTCCACTGACGGCCGACGTGCCCGAAGGCCAGAAAGTATTTGTGGCCCTTCACGAAGTGCTGCGCGGCAACATCCAGAAACTGTATGCGGGAATGCACCTGACCGGAACCACGCTTTTCCGGTTGACGCGCGACGCCGAGGTGGAAACCGACGAGGAAGGTGACGAGATCGGACCAGAGGCGGTCCGCGAGCAGATTCGCCAGCGCCGGTACGAGCCCGTGGTCCGGCTTGAATTCGCGCCCGGCGGGGACCCTGCCATTCGCGAGATGCTCCGGCAGCGTTTCGAGCTGGATCCGGAAGACGTGTACGAGCTGCCCGGCGAGCTGGACTACACCTCGCTGTTTGAGATTGCCGGTTTGCCGGTTCCTTCCCTGCGGGATACGCCGTGGACTCCTCTGACACCGCCGGCGATTCAGGATGGCGCCAACATATTTGCCGCCATCCGCGCCGCGGACATTCTCGTGCATCATCCTTACGAGAGCTTCGAGGATAGCGTGGAGCACTTCATCGCCGCCGCCGCGAACGATCCGGACACGGTGGTTGTGAAGATGACCGCCTACCGGGTCGGCGACGATACGCCGTTTGTGAAGTCGCTGGTTCGCGCCGCGGAATCGGGCAAGCAGGTGGCGTGCGTGATCGAGATCAAAGCCCGATTTGATGAAGAACGGAACCTGCATTGGGCGGCGGAACTGGAACGCGTGGGCGCGCACGTGACGTTCGGCGTGGCCGGACTCAAGACTCATGCCAAGCTGGCTCTGGTAGTGCGCAAGGAATCCGGCGGCCTGCGCAGCTACGTTCATATTGGCACCGGCAATTACCACGTCCGCACGGCCCGGCTGTACGCCGATTTCGGGCTGCTCACCTGCAATCCCGGGGTCGCACGCGACGTCGTGAACCTGTTTCACTACCTCACCGGCCAGTCCGTAAAGCCCGAGATCGGCGAACTGCTCGTGGCGCCGGTGACCATGCGGGCGCGCCTGGTCGAACTGATCCGGCGGGAAATCACGAACAAGCGGGAGGGCCGGCCGGCGCGGATTGTGGCCAAGATGAATCAGCTCGAAGATCCCGAAATCATCGAAGCGCTCTGTGACGCGTCAACCGCTGGCGTGCCGATCGATCTCATCGTACGTGGCTTCTGTTGCCTGCGGCCCGGTGTGGAAGGCCGCACGCACAACATTCGCGTGCGCTCGATCATCGGGCGCTTCCTCGAACACTCCCGCATCTTTCATTTCGCGGCGGGCCACGAAGAACCATCACTCGGCGATTTCTTCATCGGCTCGGCCGATTGGATGTTCCGCAACCTTTCGAAGCGGGTGGAGGTGGTGACCCCGGTTTCGGATGCCAAACTGAAAACCCGACTGTGGGAAGTTCTGGACATCTGTCTGCGCGACCGGCGGCAGGCCTGGGTCCTGGATTCGGATGGAACCTACCGGCAGTTGCATCCGCAGGCGATCGGCGAAAATCCGGACCACGCGGTATCCGAGATCGAGGGAACGCACCAGACGCTGATGAGGATTGCGCAGACCTGCGGCGAATAGGAGAGAGCCATTGAACGGATCTCAAGACGCTCTCTCCAAAGCCGTCTTGATTTGCGGTCTGGGCTCGTGATCTGCTTCGCCGTCGCCAGCGTCATCATGCGCGGCGTACTCCACCAGACCCCCTCACGGTTTGTTTCCCGCCGCGTCCGAGCCCTTCATCGCGGCCTTGGAATCGAAGCCTCGTTGTAAAGTGGAAACTGGCAACCAGCCGGTGCTACCGTGAAGCTCACAGACCTGCGCGGGATTCTTCAATACGTCCCGCAATTCCGCGAAAAGACATTCGTGATTGCCGTAGATGCCGGCATCGTCACAGACGAGAACTTTGCCAATATCCTTGTTGACATCGCCCTGTTGCGCTCGTTGAATATCCGTGTCGTGGTAGTGCATGGCGCCGCCGAACAACTTGGAGCGCTCGCCGCAAGCCAAAAAATCGCGCCATCCAATCTTGATGGCACCGGTGTAACCGATGCCGCAACCTTGCAACTTGCCATCGACGCCGCCAATCGTGTGACGCACGAGATTCTTGGCGGGCTTTCCGCCAACGATCTCGGCACCGCAACCACCAATGCGGTCATTACGCATCCGCTGGGCATCATCCAGGGCGTCGATCACCTGTTTACCGGCAAGGTAGAACGGGTGGACACGACGCTTCTCGAACCCTTACTGACCCAAGGCATTGTTCCAGTCGTTTCGCCGATTGGCTTTAGTACCGATGGCAGGGCATACCGGGTTAACTCGGACAGCGTCGCCGTCGCGGTCGCGCAAGCCCTAAACGCGGTCAAGCTGATTTTCATCACCACCGAAGACGGGCTGCGTTACAACGATCAGCTCATTCGCCACATGGTGGTCACGGAGTTGCATAAACTTCTGCAGTCGGGAACTGGAGGGTTCCAGCCGGAGGTGGTTTCCAAAGCCCGCCATGCGGCCGCCGCCTGCGCCGCGGGTGTGCCGCGCGTCCATGTCGTGAACGGCCGGGAAGACGAAGCGCTGCTCGCCGAGGTGTTCTCCAACGAGGGCATCGGCACGTTGATTTATGCCAACGAGTACGAGCAGATCCGGCCGGCGCGAAAGAAAGACATCCAGGCGATCCAGCACTTGACCAAGAAGGCAGTAGAAGCCGAGGAACTCATCCGTCGAACGCGCGCAGAGATTGAGAGTCGCCTATCGGACTATTACATCTTCGAAATCGACAAGAACCCGGTCGCGTGCGTGGCACTGCACGTCTATGCCGAGCAACAACAGGGTGAGCTCGCCAGCCTCTATGTCGATCCGGCGCACGAGAATCAAGGTATTGGACGAAAGATGATGCGCTTCGTGGAGGACAAAGCCCGGGAGACCGGCCTGGCGGAATTGATCGCACTATCCACCCAGGCATTCACGTATTTCGAGTCGAAAGGCGGCTTTGTGGAAGGCACCCCGGATGACCTCCCGCCGGCCCGCCGCGAAAAATACGACCAAAGCCGCCGGAATTCGAGAGTGCTGATCAAGAAGCTGAGCGCCTCCGCGCCGGCAAAACGGGACGCGTTCAACTTGTAGCTGCCAGATGCTCGCCCACATGCACGACTTGGGGCCGGTGGAGCGCCGTTAAGGGACGTCCTGCCGGCGCCGAAATCGGCGAACACTAACGCGACCGTGACACAGCACTATCTGTTGGGAACTTTCGGCGCGAGGTGAAACGGAATCTCGAATACGGCATCCACATCGATCGCGACGCCATTTCGCAGGGCAGGCTCGAATTCCCATTTGGCAAGCGCTTCCTGGGAACTCTGATCGAGCCGGTTGTCCAGGTGCTGCAGCAATTCGACGCGGTCGACATGGCCATCCTTGCGAATCACCGCCGCCAGCCGCACTTTCCCCTCGACCTTCTCGTCCCACGCCGCCGCCGTGTATTTCGGGTCTACCTTTCGCAAAGGCGCCGGCGCTCGCATATCCGATACGGGTTGGTCTTGCACGGGGTCCCGTTCGGCAAACCAGACTATCCAGCTTCCGGAATAGCTGCTGACATTCGGCATCTGGATCGCGATTCGATAGATCACGCGGCCGGCCATGCGTGGGTCTGGCACTGCGGTCAAACGCGTTGCTTGCGGTTCCAGCGTCCGTCCGGCAGCCGTGACCTGAACCGACCGTGCGGCCGCGTCCAGGTTCGCTCGCGAAGTCGGTGGCGCGAGGACGGCCACCAGGTTCGGTCGCGAGTCACTGGTGTCATTGCGAACCAGGAGCCCGGGCACGGTCAGCAATATGGGGTCGCTGCCTGCGTCACCCCCCTCGGCGTGCGGCTGAGGTCCTGTCGAGAATCCGGCTTTTTGCGAACTCTGCGGTTTTGGAATGGGAACCTCGCGGGCCGGGAACAAACCCACGATCGCCAGCGCGGCCTCGGCGGGCCTGTCGTTGAAGTCGGGTGCGTCGGCCAGTGGGGCGGCAGGCGTCACCGCAACTCCAGGTCGCGGAACAGCAAATGGACGAAGAACTGGCGCGGCTTTGATCTCGGGCAGCGCGGCGGCGGACACTTCAGTCGCAATTTGCGGGGCTGCTGGAAGACCCTCCGGCCGCTCTAGGTGGGCGTGTTCTGTTGCGGGCGCGGCGAACGGCCGGAGCACTCGGGGCGGATCGGCGGTGAGGGGCAGGGGCCCCGAGCTCCTGGCTTCGATCGTTGGCGCCGCCGGCAGGTTCTCCGGCCGGGGAGTGGACGCGTGCGCGACCTCGGGCGGCGCGAACGGCCGCGGCGGCAGTCGCGTCGGCGGCGACACCGCCACTGCGGCCAACTTGACGTTGCCAACCTGAGGCGCCTCCGGCAAGGCGGCCGGCGCCGGCTGCGTGTGCACCGGGGTCGGGGGCAGTTGGAAATCGCGCACCGGCCGCGGCGCAGGCGTCAGTGCCACCACGTTGGGTGCTGGAAGAATCTGGCGAGTCTCGATTTCCGGCGCCGGTGTCCAGATCAACTGCGGCGGCCGCGGCATTTCCGCCGGCCCGGCAACCACAGTCTGCCGGGACTGGACGCGCGCTCGCGCCGTTCGCCGGTCGGCTTGGGTTGGTGCGATATCTGGAAGCCGTTCTTTGAGGTTGTACCAGACGATTTGGCTCTCGTATGGCTTAATCTCCTGCTCGTAGATACTCGGGCGGGCTGGGGGAATCATGGGCGCCAAGCTGACCCAGGCAAGCACGAAGCCGTGCACTGCTGCGGATAGGAAGAATGCGGTGGCGCTACGAAGGCGGTTGTTTTCGTACTGCAAGACTACTCGCATGCCCCAGACCCCGTGAGTTCGCATCGAAGTGCAACACCCGTGGCAGGGGCTTGCAGCTTGTTGGACGAACTACGCCCGACACACGTGGACCGATTCCCCCGCGAGTCACGGCGACTGGATGGCGTGAAGCGATGCCGGAACGTTTCGCTGTGGCTCAAAGCCATTCGGGGCCACCAAAGCCAATACTATCGCGATCCACGTCCAACGTTCGCGCAAAGATGCCGGGACCGGCCCGCCGTTCAGTATTCTCACTCCGGAAAGTCCGAATCCCCACGCAGAAATGGCGAAAACGAGGCTGCCTGGACATTACGAGGTGTCCGGCAGTCGATGGCTGGGCTCGTGCCAAGCGGTTAGTCTCGAAGGGCTGCTGCCCGCTCCCGAGCCGCATAGCGGGCCGGCCCTTTCTTAGACCATGCCGCCCAGCCTTCGGTTCTAAATTCATAACGGTCCACCTGGACCTCCACCACCGAAGGTCCCGCTAGTTTGATTCGGCCGAATATCCGCAGATTCAAACATGTTCCACCGGGAAGCGGGCTTGGCCACCTTACCGTGAGACGGATGCTGCTTCTGACTCTAAGGGCTTTATCGCCGACGAACCGCACCGTGTCGTTGCCCATGGTCAGTGTGTGGCCACGGCCGACGACTCCCTCTTGCCAGCCGGTTTCATAACGCAGTGGCAACTCGATCAAGTACTGCGGACAGCTATCGTCTCGCATCGCGTGGAATCCCCTTTCGTTCAACTCTCGGGGGAGGGCTGGTCGGTACGGCATAACATAGCCGTCTTGCATTACGATCGGATGACGTCACTCTGAAAATCTCGATACAGGTTGGCGCTCCTCACCACCAGCAGTTCCATCCCGCGCGCCTCACTTCCTGCTACGGGGCGGTCTGGGGACTATAAGACCCCTATATCTCCAATTGATGCTATACTGCAATTTAGAGGGCATCAGAGGAGGTTGCGGTGGACGCTTTTCTGCAGAACAAATTCGAGCGAAACGTGATCACCACCTCGGTGGACTATGTCTTCAATTGGGCACGTCAATCGTCGCTTTGGCCGCTGACCTTCGGGCTGGCGTGCTGCGCCATCGAAATGATCGCCTCGTCCACTTCGCGCTTCGACATTGCGCGGTTCGGCGCCGAGGTTTTCCGTCCCAGCCCGCGCCAATCGGACCTCATGATCGTGGCCGGCACCGTCACCTTAAAAATGGCGGCGCCGCTGCGGCGCATCTGGGACCAGATGCCGGACCCGAAATGGTGCATCGCCATGGGCGCCTGCGCCAGCGTCGGTGGCCCGTTCAATACCTATTCGGTGTTGCAAGGTGTCGACCGCATTATCCCGGTCGACGTCTATGTGACCGGCTGCCCGCCGCGTCCCGAAAATCTTTTCTACGGTCTGATGAAGCTCCAGGATAAAATCGATCAGATGAGCACTCTCGTCAAACGGCCCACCGAGGTGCGGCTGGAAGAATCGATGCTCGAGCAATTCAAGCAACAGGTGAGGATTGCGCAGATTCAGAATCCCGCATAACTGGAGCCACGCCCACGATCGTGTTTTATAAAGATTCCCGTCACATTTATCGGGTGCCGGAGCTGGATGTGTTCCCCTGGCTGGAGCACGGCTTTGGCACTCGCGTGTCGAACGTTCCTGCTCTTTATCCCCAGCTCGCCACGGTCAAGCAGATCCATTCTTCCGAGTGCGTGGCCGCCGAGGGCCGCCAGGGCGTACTCGGCCAGGGCGATGCGCTGATCGAGGCGACTCCCGGGTCGGCGGTGGCGGTACGAACGGCCGATTGCATTCCGATCCTGCTGGTCGACACGCGCAACCGCGCCGTGGCGGCGGTGCATGCGGGCTGGCGGGGACCCGTGGCTCAAATCGTCTCGAACGCCATCGAAGAGATGCACCGGCGCTTCGGCACCGTGGGCGCCGATCTCCACGCGGCGATCGGACCGGGCATCGGAAAGTGCTGCTATGAGGTGGGGCCGGAAGTGGCGGCGCAATTCGGAGAGCAGGGAAGAGCCCACATCGATCTCGTTGAGGCCAATCGCGCCCAGATACAGGCGGCGGGCGTAACGCCCGATCGTATCTACGCGTCGAACTTGTGCACGATGTGCCGGCTGGATGAGTTTCATTCCTACCGGCGTGACCGCGAAGCGGCCGGCCGCATGCATTCCTTCGCCGGAATTCGCCCGGCGGTACAGTAAAAGGTAGGCGAACACATGTTCTCGTGGATCTGTCCCCAATGCGGGCGGGAAGTGCCCCCGTCCTACACCGAGTGCCCCAACTGTAAGGGGAAAGAAGTTCCGGTTGCTGCCGGCACGCCTCCGCCCCCGATCGCTGAGCAGGCTCCGCCCCAGCCTGTGTATCAGGCGCCGCCGCCGCAGGCCGCCTATCCCCAGGCGCCGCCCGCATATCAGGCTGCACCTCCGCCGGCGGCTTATCCGCAGGCGCCGCACTATCAACCGCCACCGCCACAACCGCAGGTTCGCGCGTATGCTCCGCGCCCACGCCGCAGTGGTCTTCCTACGTGGCTGCTGACGGTACTGTTCGCATTCGCCTTTGTGGGGCTTGGCGCCGCGATCTATTGGGGCGTCGGCTACCTTCGGGGCGGAGGCGGAAATTCGGCTGCGGCCAAGCCCGCGCCCACCGTCGAAAGTCCCGCCGCCAAGCCGGGTGCGAGGCCCAGCACGCTGCAAAAGTACATCGAGATCTCCGGCGTTCGGTTTACCGAGGATGCCAAAAAGAAGCTGGAGATCAAATTCAACCTGACCAATCACTCGGATGCCGATATCACCGGCTTGACCGGCAACGTGACCCTGTGGGCCGGAACCCAGAAATCCGAAGAGGATGCCGTCGGCACCTTCTCATTCGCGACCGATATCGGCCCGCAGACCACGCGCGAGCTGAACGCACCCTTCACCACCAAGCTCAAGGTCTACGAGCTGCCCGACTGGCAGAACGTCACCACCGATCTGCAGATCACCGCGCCGCAGTAGCGCCACGCGATGGCATAATCATCAGAGTGAAAACCGCATCTCCGCGCAAGGCGAAGGCCAAGCCCAAGCCGCGTGCCGCGACTCGACGGCCCAAGACGGCAGCCGAACGCCGGCAACGGATCACCGAAATTCTCCGGCGCCTGGACAAGATGTACCCGGGCGCCACGTGCGCACTCCACCATCACAACCCGTGGGAACTGCTGGTCGCCACGATTCTGTCCGCGCAATGTACCGACAAGCGCGTCAACCAAGTAACGCCGGAGTTGTTTGCGAAATACCCGACGCCCCGGGATTTCGCCGCCGTGCGTCCGGAAGTGCTGGCGCAGGATATTCGTAGCACCGGTTTCTTCAACAATAAAGCGAAGTCCATCGTGGGCGCCGCCAAGCGCATCACGACGGATTTTGGAGGCGAGGTTCCGAAGACGATTGAAGAGATGCTGACGATTCCCGGGGCCGCCCGCAAAACCGCCAACGTCGTGCTGGGCACCGCGTACGGAATCGCTTCCGGCGTGGTGGTCGACACTCACGTGCAGCGCATCGCGCGGCGCCTGGATCTCACCCGCCAAACCGATCCGGTGAAAATCGAGCAGGATCTCATGAAGATCATTCCGCGCGAGAAGTGGATTTTGTTTTCGCACCAGATTATTCTGCACGGCCGCGCGTTGTGCATCGCGCGCAATCCCAAGTGCGCCGAGTGCGATCTCAACCCGGTCTGCTACGCCTCCGACAAAACGGCCTGATCACAATCTTTGACTCTGGATTTACCGAATCTTTACAAGGGCTTTGCACCCGAACCTTCACCTCGAGCGTTTAATAAGCAGGAGGATTTCAGAGATGAAATCAAGGATTTTGGGCCATTTGGTAATGACCGGCGCCCTGCTGCTGGGTGCGGGGGTGGCCGGAGCCACCGCCAATGCGCCGGCGCCGCAAACCGACGACGCCCTCGCCAACCAGGTGCGGCATGAGGTGGTCATGTACCCGTATTACGGCGTCTTTGATGACGTGAACTACCGGGTGGTGAACGGCAATGTCGAGTTGACTGGCGCCGTGACCGAGCCATGGAAAAAGGATGCAATCGGCAAGAGCGTGCAGAAAATTCCGGGCGTTGTCAGCCTGTCCAACAATCTCGAGGTGTTGCCGCTCTCGCCCATGGACAACC
>Ga0335079_10004903_pt1 | contig 15389 bp, 17 predicted proteins | sample Lox_Sample_33_FD_206719 | JGI IMG/M metagenome (GOLD analysis project Ga0335079, IMG submission 206719) | Soil microbial communities from Loxahatchee National Wildlife Refuge, Florida, United States - Lox_Sample_3.3 | ecosystem: Environmental > Terrestrial > Soil > Wetlands | place: USA...
TGCGATTCGAGCCGTGCGCGCCCGCTTTCCCGATGCTCACATTGCCGTGCTCGCGCGCCCCTGGGTGGCGGATCTTTATGCGCGCGAGACCGCCATCAACCGCGTGATCCCCTATTCCGCGGCGGCTGGGTTCCGTGATCTCTTCGCCAAGCTGGGCGTGGCGCGGACGCTCCGCGATGAGAAATTCGATTGCGCCATCCTGCTGCAGAATGCCTTCGAGGCCGCGGCGATCGTCTGGCTGGCGGGTATTCCGAGGCGCATCGGTTATGCTCGCGATGGCCGCCGCGCGCTGCTCACCGATCCGGTACCCGTGCCAAAGCCGGACGACATTGCGTTTCACCAGCGCTTTTACTACCTGGAACTCTTGCGCCGCGCCCATCTCATAGAAGCCATCCCACAGGTCGACGCCATCCGGCTGGAAGGGGCGGATGCCGCCGCGCGCGAAGGAGAGAACCGCTTCCGGGAGCGCGGCATGGCGTTGCCCGTGATCGGCGTAAGTCCCGGGGCGGCTTATGGCACAGCCAAACGGTGGTTGCCCGAGCGCTTTGCCCAGTCCGCGATGGACGTTGCCGGGTCCTGCGGTGGATCGGTGGCCGTTTTTGGCTCCTCCAGTGAACGAAAGCTATGCCAGTTGGTGACCGACATGATTGAGCGAGGCGGCCTGCGTGCCTCGAATCTCGCGGGTGACACCGCGCTGCGCGAGTTTATCGAGATGGCCGCCGCCTGCCGCGTATTTCTGACCAATGATTCGGGGGCCATGCACATCGCCTCCGCCGTGTGCGTGCCGACGGTTGCGGTCTTCGGCGCCACCGATGATTCGGCCACCGGACCGACCGGACCGCTGGCCCGCGTGGTCCGCGAGCCCGTTGAATGCAGCCCTTGCCTCCTGCGTGAATGCCCCATCGACCACCGCTGCATGACCCGCGTCACGGCTCAGCAGGTGACCGGCGCGGCGCTCGAACTGCTGCGCTGATCGCTTCATGGACACCCGGCGCAAAATCATCGAACCGGCGCGTGCGCGGGCCCTCGCCCAAGAACGGCGCGCCCAGGGAGTAAAAATCGTCACGGGATATTTCGATGTGATTGTCGCGGAGCATGTGCGCCGGTTGCGGGAAATCAAGAACGGATCGGGCACGCTCATCGTGGTGGTTCTGGATCCCCCCGAGCCCTTGCTCGCCGGGCGGGCGCGCTCCGAGCTCGTCGCCGCATTGGCCGTGGTAGACTACGTGGTGCCCGCCGATGAGCAGGCAGCTCAAGAACTGTTGGGCCACTTCACTCCGAGTGAGATTGTGCGGGAGGAATCGGCCGATCTTCTTCGCGCCCGCCGCTTAAGCGAACATGTCAAACGCCGCCATCAGCAGTAGCTCCGGTCCGCGCATCCTGGTGGTGCGCCTGGGCGCCATGGGTGACGTGATCCATGCGCTCCCCGCGGTGGCTTCCCTCAAGCACAGCTTTCCCGGTTCGCACCTCACCTGGCTCATCGAAGCGCGATGGGCGCCGCTACTCGAAAACAATCCGTACGTGGATCGCGTCGCCATCTTCGAGCGGGGCAACCCTCGCGCCTGGATGCGAAACTGGGGCAAGCTGCGCGCCCAGCGTTTCGATTTTGCCGTGGATTTCCAAGGCCTGGTCAAGTCCGCATTGGCCACCTCCATGGCTTGGCCCGACCGTATTTTCGGCTTCCATCAATCACAGGTCCGCGAGCGCGCCTCCGCCCTGTTCTATTCCAACAGGACCGTGGCGCAGTCGGCCCACAAGGTGGAGCGGAATCTGGAACTGGCGGCGGCCGCCGGCGCGGCCAACATTCTTCGCACGTTTCCGCTGCCCGAGGGCGCACCTGAGGGCGAGCTGCCACCGAACGGTTTCATTCTGGCGAGCCCGCTCGCCGGCTGGCGCGCAAAACAGTGGCCGCTGGCCTTTTACTCGCGCCTCGCTTCCCGTATCGAGCGTGAGCTGGAACTTCCTCTGGTGCTGAACGGCCCTGCGGAGATGGGCGAGTTACCCAGCATCCCATCGGCAATTGTCCACCACTCCGGGCTCCCCGGACTGATCCACGCCACGCGTCGCGCCATTGCGGTCGTCGGCGTGGATAGTGGCCCGCTGCACCTCGCCGCGGCGCTGGGCAAACCCGGCGTGGCTATTTTCGGGCCCACCGATCCTGCCATGAACGGACCCTACGGAGACACGCTGAACGTGCTGCGCAGCCAGAGCGCTGTCACCAGTTACAAACGCCTGACGGCCATCGACGCCAGCATGCGCGAGATCGATCCCGACCGTGTTTTTGACGCGCTCAAAGCGCAGCTGATGCGCCACTCTGCCAGTTGTGCAACTCACCATATTCCCTAAACCCTACGCCGACTTTGTCGCCCGCCTCCGCGTGCCTAGCGGGTTTCTATTAGTCGCGGCGTTTGCGTGGTTCGCCCACCCCTCGCCGCGATCGCTCGCCGTCGGCCTCCCGGTTTCAGCGTTAGGGCTTGTGCTGCGGGCGTGGGCGGCGGGTCACCTGGCGAAGAATCAACAGCTCACCACCGGCGGTCCGTTTGCCTATGTCCGCAACCCCCTCTATCTGGGCACGTCAGTAGTTGCTGCCGGCCTCGCCATCGCCTGCCGCAGCCCAGGCTTAGCCATCCTGTTCGCCTTGGTCTTTCTTTTCATCTACTTGCCGGTAATCATGCTCGAGGAGCAACACCTTCGCGGCCTGTTTCCCGAGTTCGAGCAATACGCGCGAAAAGTGCCGGCTCTCATCCCGTCCGGAAAACGCTACGCTGGTAGCCGTTTCTCGTGGGCCCTCTACCGGAAGAACCAGGAATACCAAGCGTTTCTAGGGTTTATGGCTGGATTGGCGTGGCTGGTGTGGAGAACTATTTGGCCTTAACCATGCGATCGAGTTCGTTGAACAGATCGCGCCCCTCGAAAATACCCCGCGTGAACGGGCTGTAGCCGTAGTCATTTTGAATCATTCCCTGGGCGTCGATGACGAACAGGTGGGGTACGTCGAAACTTTGAGCCTTCACATACGAGGCTGCGACCTGGCCGCAATCAAACAGAAGAGGGTAGGTGAGTTTGTGCTGAGCAATGTATTGCTTCACGGTGGGGGTGGTATCGGGAGGATTTACGACCGCGAGAACCGCAACTTTTCCCGAATACCTTGTGACCACTTCCTGGAGGATGTTAGAAAACGCGCCGCAGTGCGGACAATTGGTCTGCATAAATTCGACAAGCAGGATTTTGCCGCGGTAATCCTGCGTGTCGTGCTGGACAAAATCGGAATCCACCAGGGAGAAACCGGGAGCCCGGCGGCCGGAGAGGTCACCAGCGAGGAGGGTGATGGCCAAGGCCAAAAGACAGAAAAGAGGACGCATAGACTTCACCTTAGCAAACGCTGGATCTAGAGGGTGGCCGCTTCGGACGAAAATTTCCGGAACTCGTCGGTGAGATTGCTGAGGGAATGGCGGCAGGCATCGAAATCTCCGGCCTTGGCGTTGTTTTCAATCTGCTTCAGCAGAACCGCCATGGAGACCGCGCCCACGTTGGCACAGGCTCCTTTGACGTAATGGGCCAGGCGTGCGCACTGGTTGGCATCGGCGTGGTCCACCGCGTCGCTGAGAGCGGAGATCTGCTTGGCCGCATCGTCGATGAGGGCCGTCACCAAGTCTCGCATCAGTTCCGAATCCTCCATGCAAACGTTGCGCAACTGGTCGATGTCGAAAACGACGTCCGTTTGAGAGAGCATGGCCGGTCCGGTTCTTCCTCGCTACCTGAATATCGTCGGAAGGCGGCGGCCCGGCCATGAGCGAAAAACCTGAGTTGGCCTACCAGTTCGTCATTGATCCATCCGGCCGATGGAATAGGGGAATAGGCCGGCTGCGCTCTGTGACTTCGAGCGCGAGATGCAGGGGCCTGGGATCGAACTCTACACCCAAACCGGGTCGGCGATTGGGCCATATCTTTCCATTGCGGAAGTCGTAGCAGACGGGCAAATGCGGCTCCGGGGCTGGACCGGCGCCGAGAATCTCCATGAGAACCGGGCCCGAGAATGTGGTGGCCACGTGGGCCAATGCCGCTTCGCCTACGGGTCCGGTGAAGTGGGGGATCAAGCCGACATAATGTGTCTCGCAGAGGGTTGTGATTTTCTTGTATTCGGTGATGCCACCCACGTTGGGAATGCTGACGCGCGCGTAGTCGATGAGGCGCTGCTCCACCAGGCGGTTCACGTCCCAGCGGTCGCCAAACTGTTCGCCCACCGCGATCGGCACTTTCACGTGCGCGCGCAGTTCGCGGTAGACTTCGGTGTTTTCGGAGCGCAGCAGATCTTCGCAGAAATAAGGCTCGAGCGGCTCGATGAGCGTGCTGAGGCGAATGGCATCCGGTAGATCGAGGCGGGTGTGATAGTCGATGGCCCAGTCGGCGTCTTTGCCTACGCCTTCACGGATCTCCACGCACTCTTCGTAGGTTCGGCGCACCATCTGATGAGAGTTGAACGTGGCGCCGTCCGGCGGCTCGGCCACCGCGGTACGGAACGCGCGGAAACCCGCTTCCACGCAGGCGCGCGCCGTTTCCTTGAGGCTGCCTTTCTTGGGGAAGCTGGTGGAGTAGCACTCGATGTGCTCGCGCGACTGGCCACCGAGCAGCTCATAAACCGGCACGCCCAGCGCCTTGCCCTTGATATCCCAGAGCGCCATGTCGAGTGCACCGAGGGCGTCCAGCTTCTCGCGTCCTGCGGGGTAGAAGTGGCCGCGGTACACCAACTGCCAGAGAGCGTCGATCTTCGATGGATCGTCGCCGATCAGCATTCCGGCGCACTCGGCGATGGTGTCGCGCGATCCGCCTTCGCCGATGCCCGTAATGCCGGCGTCGGTTTCGACGGTGACGATGTGAAAACTCTGGTTGAACATAGGGCGCGAGCGCGGGTTTTGGTAGAAGCGGACGCGCTTGATCTTCATTTTGGCGAGGTCGGCGTGCAGCGGCTGGCGACTAAGAGCAACGGCAGCTCCGGCCCCTAGAGACGACAGGAAAGTTCGGCGGTTCATGTGAGAGAAGATAGCAGAAGTACAACAGGAGTGCGGGGCGATGGACAAACGGCAGGCGCGCAGGGAATACAAAGAGAGAAAAACTCCCAAGGGCATTTTTGCAATCCGTTGCGCGGGTGCGAGCGAAGTGTGGGTTGGCGCATCGACTCACTTGGACTCGGAGCGGAACGGAATATGGTTTCAACTGCGAAGCGGGCTTCATCAAAACAAACGCCTGCAGTCCGAATGGAACGCGAAGGGGGAAGAGGCGTTCACATACGAAGTTCTGGAGACTTTGGATGACGACGTTTTGCCGCTCGCGATCAAGGATGTATTGCGCGAACGGCAGAAGCACTGGGAGAGAGAGCTGGGGGGTGCGGGCGTGCAGTGACGAGCCCTTTTGCCGGGACAGGCACCAACGTCCACGACGCGCAGCCTGGCCGGCTGCGAGTGTTCGGGTTAGGGACAGTGGAGCCAGTCCCTGGGTTCAGCGTGGTTGGGCGCGGCCGAATTGGAACCATTCGCTCTGAATTGGGTTAGCGCTGCCGGCGCGCAACAGGAATTGGCTACGTTGGGTATTCGGGTGTTTCGTGTCTTGTCCCTGCAACCCTCCAAAAAAGGAACTTAGTGGTAACCTTACCGTGCGCATTCGACAACTGCGCCGTGATACAGCTTCCACCACGCGGGGTTGGTTGAACTCGGCGGCGCAACCTCCTTCAGGAAGAGCTCGAAATCGTTGGTATATCGATCCTCCGCGCTCGTGTTTCGATATTGGTCGCTCAGGCACTGACACCATTGGGTCGAATGCGGACTGGCGAGCCGGGCGTTCGCTGGGTCGCGATAATACGCGTTGCAGGCATCCACAAAGCGCGCGTAGCGGCCTGGCGCTGCAGAGGGATCGGTCTCGGCCGCAGCGCCGGGAATCGTGGCTCCAGCCTGTTGGAGTGAACGCTCACCGGTTGCTCCGCGCAGCAGATTTTCGCCCATCTGCCGCATGGCAGCACTTCTACAGGTCTCCCTTTGAAAAAAACTCCTCATGTCACCCCCCGGATCAAAGAAGGCGCTCGCGCTCCCAGGGCCAAGCGATTGCGCCTTTGAGATAAGGAACTGCGCATAGTCGCGATATTTTGCCGCAAACCGGGGATCAACATTGACCGTCGCCGACCGGCCTTCCTGCTGTCTGACGACGTTGCCGTTACGATTCGTCAGTGTCATCACCTGGGTGAGCGTCACGGCTTCGTGGTGGGGCGGCAGATGGGCGGAGCAATGAGCCGAGAACATCTCGACATAGGTGCTGAAAAGCACGCGGAATTCCACATACTGATCCACCTGACTGCCAACCCCCCCGTCGAAAACCTGCCGGATAATGTCGGTTCCATAGTCGCGCCAGTACTCTCTCGATTTGCGCACCAAGCCTTTAGGCGCCGGAGGCAAGGCTGCGGAGGCCTTCGCCTCTCTATCGGAGGTGGAGGACGACGGCTGTGGGGCCTCGATCTGCGGCCTCGGTGCTGGGTTTCTTTGTGCCGCCATTACCTTGTCGATTTCGGCAGACTCGGCTTTGTCACGAACGGCGCGAAAGTTACAGAGCCAGGTTACGGTCCGGCCCGAAATATTACCCGAACCGGGATCGTATGAGCCCCGCATTTCTGCGATCGAGTAGCCACGTGGCGCGGCAGGTCCCAAGGCCTCGCCAGGAATGACGTCAAACCGATCCTCCCCCCGCTCCCCCCGAACGAATCTGCCTTTCAGGCTGTATGCGGTGCTGTCACCCCAATAGGATGGCGGATCCAACGTAACAATACCGGTTAAGGATCCGTCTGGCGCACCGATGAGGGAGAGCTTGAGCTTTGCGCTCTTGGGATCGCAAGTGTAGGTTCCATTGTAGACGCCGGTAAGATCAACGGAGTCTTGAGCCAGAGTTTTCGGATGCGGCTGAGGAGCAGTGGCAGGCGGCGCCGAGTTGTGTCCCTCGACTCCCGCGGACGGTTGCTCAGCACGTACGACAGGTGCCGCGGAAGCGGGAGATGAAGCCCTGGCATCATGCGATGAAGGCGCGTACTTCCAGTCGACCGCAACAACAGTCTGCATCATCTTATTCTTGTGTGGAGCACTCGCTTGGGCAGAAGCAGTTATTTGCGCCACCCGTCGCTGCTGAGCCTCCGTTGCTTGCTGCTGATCTGCAGCGCCAATCCGGCAAAACCCTTGATCGCGATTGTTGTCAGGGGCATACGTTTGGCGGATATAGTTGGCCCAAGCCTGACGGACTTCGACCAGGCTCGCATCGGTTTGGAACGCGCGACTAATGTAGTAGGTCACATTTGGGCGCTGAGATGTGTCATTGAACTGGCAGAAATAAGAGTTCCCTGGGGTTGCCGGGGTTTGCTGTCCCAAAACAATCGGAGCCACGAGCAGTGTGCAGCAAAGTACAAGCGCACGATCTCTTAGTAAATTGATTCGAGGCATCGTTCTCCTCCGTCGGGCGAATTTGGTTGACGGGAGCCCGGAGTTTCCGATTGGAGTTTCGGACTGGCGCGTTCTGTGCTTCCTTCCGACGCAAGGCAGGCAGCTCGGAGTCATAGGAGTCTCCCTTCGGCAACGATCGTGGCATTATGTCACATTGGCCTCCACACGCAGGCGCGCGCGGCGACGTCGGCGTGCAGCGGCGGGCGAGTAAGAGGAACGGCAGCTCCGGCCCCTAGAGAGGTTTTGCCCTTGCGATCAAGGATTTGTTGCGCGAACGGCAGAAGCATTGGGAGAAAGAGCTGGGGGGTGCGGGCGTGCAGTGACGAGCCCTTTTGCCGGGACAGGCACCAACGTCCACGACGCGCAGCCTGGCCGGTTGCGAGTGTTCGGGTGAGGGACAGTGGAGCCAGTCCCTGGGTTCAGCGTGGTTGGGCGCGGCCGAATTGGAACCATTCGCGCACGACCTGCTGGTGGGCGTCGAGGATGACCGTAGCCACGAAGCCCGGTTCTTGCGGATCTCCGAAGCGGAGATCCATGGCTTCGACGCGCGTTCCGCCGTCAGCCTGCTCAGCGGGTGTCAACTGCCAGAAGGGGTATTGCGAGAAGCGCAGAAACTCCTGCATGACCGCGCTGCGCCGGGCGGCATCAAGGGCGGGCGAAGGATCAGGCTTGAAGAAGGTGTGGCCCGCGGCGGGGCTGAATTCTCCCAATAGGTTGACGTCCTCCGTCACGTAGGATTCCGGTGTTTCCACCAGTCCCCGCCAGTGAAAGGGATTCGCCGAGGCGGGCAGCGCCGCCACCCGGCGCGGCGCGGAGCCGGAATAGATGCGTGACTCGAGAATGGCGATGGCGCGTGCGTGAGCGACATACCGGCCACCATCGTAGAGCGCGAGAAACACCAGGGCGAAGATAGCGAATCCGCGACGGGCGCCGCCCTTTGCCTGGGTAGCCGCACCTATTTCTGCGTTGACCAAACGCGCCAGGACCGGCGCGCCCATGGCGAATAGCAGCGCTCCCCAGATCCAGAAATCGATGACGCCGGTCGTGTCCAAGCGCAGCCACTGGCCGGAGAATGGCAGCAGCAACCGGACGCCATAAATGTTCGTCAGATCCAGAATGAGGTGGCTGGCCACGCCGATGAAAGCCATGAAATAAGCGCCGAGCCAATTCAACGGCTGGCGCGACACCAACCGGACGGCGAGCACGCAAGCGAGCGGCAGAACCGGCAGCATGACGAGCGAGTGCGTGATGTGGCGGTGAAAGTGGAGGTAGTTGAGCGAGCCGCCGAAAGCGCTGACCACGTCGATGTCCGGAGCGTTGGCGGCGAGAAGCAAAATCCACCCGGCCTGCGGGGTCACCCGGTTGAAGCCGGCACGGCTCAGCAGAATGCCAGTCAGAGAGTGGGTAAGATTGTCCACGCGAGATGGTTATTCGTCGCGCATTACGGCGTCGCGCACATGGGCGATGTTGGGATACCCGTTCATGGCCAGACGGCACGCGGGGTTGGTGTGATAACGCGGTGCGTGAAAGGTGAACTTGGGCACGTAAACGATGTCGCCTTCATCCGCTATGATCACGCCCTGTCCTTCAATGGGATAACGGATCTGGCCCGTCATAACGAGCCAGCTTTCGGCGCATTCGGGGTGATAGTGCCCGCGATTTCGCTGATCGATGGGCGGCAGCTCCCTCTCGTAGCCGTAGATGATATTGGCAAACGAGCGGTCGTCCGTGACAAAGACCTGGCCGCGAAACTTGGGATTCTTGGCGAGTTCGTACAGATTCACATGCGGCTGGTTGCCGCGGTCGTAGGGGCCGGGTCTGCGATTGAGCTTGGTTTGGAGCCATTTGAAGCCGGGGATTTCCGGCGGCTCGACGTCAACGGGATAAAAGGTCTGCGCGTGGGCGATATTCACTTCGTAGCGCAGTGCGGGTTTGTCGCCGATGGTTTCGATGGAATAGAGAGTCTGCATCGGAACCTGGACCAGCGAGCCTTTCGTCGCGACGATGGGCGGCTGGCCTTCGATCTCAAAGCGCAACTGCCCGGCGACCACCGCCCAGAACTCGCGGGTGTCGGGGTGAAAGCGCCGAGGCACTTTGGATCCCGGGGCCGACTGGATGTACTCGCCATGCAGGTGATCGTCGTCCACAATCACCTGGCGCCACTCGGTTTGGGCGGCGTGCTGCTTCTTGAGGTCCGCGAGGCGCGTGACTGGTTTGTGAGGCGGAACGTATTTGGGGACGTCCACCGGCTTGGGAGCCCAGGAGGCCTGCTCGGAGGGCCCGCTGTGGCCCTGGGCAAAACCGAAAGACACGAGGACAACGGCGGAAAGTGCCACGAGGGCGAGTTTCATGAGGACTCCTCGGAAAAGAAGTGAGGATTGTATCACGCGTCGGAATGACGCGTAATTTAGTCCGGTGGGATGCCCTCTAAGTTAGCGGGGTTGAGACCAGGGAGTGTGGGGCGGGGGTTTGAAGGCAGCGCGGCGGCGCGCGCCTTTTCGCCGCATCTCGGCCTGACGGGCGGCGACGGCGGCGCGGGCGCTGGCGTGGGCCAGAAGGTCATCGCCTGTCAGTTCGTGATTTACGGGTTGCGGTTTTTCAAGATCAGCCGCCAGTTTCTGAGCACACAGACCAGGACCCTCTTGAATGGCGATGTGATGCTTCTGAAACAAAGTGAGGTCCGCCGTGATCACCATGCGGATGGTGGGTGCGCCATCGGCGATGCAATCGAACTTGTACGCACGTGTATTCTGCCTCTGGTCGAACCCCATGTACCGCAGTGCCATGCTTCCCCCGTTTGTTCCGTGTACTTCCATGCCGCCCGAATGCGCAGTCGGCCTGTGTCCGAGTATCACTCGCCCACGCTGGATGGTTCTTCCGGTGTCAAGGTATCGGATGTCAAGCTATCGGAAGGTTCATCCGTGCTTTCGGGCTGCTTCTCGGTTAGTTTCCGCTGCATTCTTTTGGCCGCCTTATCGCGCTGCCACTCCATGCGGGCGATCTCCTTCTGGCGTTTTTTAAATGTAGTCCGCGAACGAGTAGCCATATCTTTGATCTCCTCCATGAGCGGGCGGCTGCCGCAACCCGCTTTTGATTCTCAGTTACGCCTCTTACCAACGAGGCTCGCGACGCTGACGCGGTCCAGTATTACCGCGCGAACCTCGGAACGAATTCCCGAATCCGCCACCGCTGGGCGGTTTGGGCCGGGCTTCATTTACTTTGAGTGCTCGGCCGTCGAGGTCGACTCCATTGAGAGCTGAAATAGCGCGGTCGGCTTCGGCAGAATCCGCCATCTCGACGAAGGCGAATCCACGCGGCCGGCCGGTGTCCCGGTCCGTGATGACTTTAACGCCATCCACGGTTCCATGAGGCTCAAACAGCGAACGGATGGCGGCCTCAGTGGAAGCTGTGTCCAAGTTGCCTACGAAGATCTTTTTCATACTGTTACCCTTACGTCTTTCAAATGTGCGGGCTCGACGAGGCAGATCCGGATTCAGCCAGGTTGTTGCGGGACGCTTAAAAGGCTTCTTTATTGTAACAGTTTTGTGCGGGAGCTGGGTTCTAGTTCTTCGGCCGGTGATCGTTGGCGATGGACCGAACGATGAATTGCGGGCGCTGTTTGACCTCTTCAAAAACACGACCAAGATACTCGGCGATGATGCTGAGACTGAATAATTGCACAGCGCCGAGTAACAGGATGGCCACCAGCAAGGTGAGATAACCGCGCGGCGCGTTGGGGATGACGAAATACAAGATGAAATAGATGACGATGGCGGCGCCGGCGAGAAACGTGACCATTAAAGCCATGAGCGAAATCAATTCGAGCGGGCGGTAAGAGAAGGAGAAGATTCCGCGTTTGGCCCAGCGCACATTTTCGAGCAGAGAATTAGTAGACTCGCCGGCGAAGCGGGCGGCGCGGACGTAGGGCACGCCGGTCTGGCGGAATCCGACCCAGCTTCTCAGGCCGCGCAGGAAACGGTCGCGTTCCGGCATCTGCAGCATGGCATCCACCACGCGGCGGCTCATGACCGAGAAATCACCGGCATCCACGGGGACGTCGATGTAAGATAAGCGCCGGTACAAACGGTAGAAGAGCTTGCGAGCGGCTTCCATCAGCGGATTCTCCCGGCGTTGCTCACGCACGCCGTACACCACGTCATAGCCCTTGACCCATTCGGCGATGAGGGCCGGGATGGTTTCGGGGGGGTCTTGCAGATCGCCGTCCATCAGGATCACGGCGTCGCCGAGAGACTGGCGCATCCCGCTGGTGAAGGCCATCTGCGAGCCGAAATTGCGGCTGTGGGAGATGACGGTGACGTGGGCATCCTGGGCGGCAATATCGAGCAGGAGTTCCTCGGCGTTGTCGGGGCTGTTGTCGTTGACGAAAATAATCTCGTAATTGGACGTGACTTGAGGCAGGACGGCGGAGAGGCGAGCATGCATTTCGCGCACATTGCCGGCGTCGCGATAACAGGCGACCACCACCGAGATCAGCTTGCCGGTTAGCATGAAGCAACGAGCCTGGCGGCAATGGTATCCGCAACGTGGTCCACGGTCAATCCGCAGAGGGCGCGCAAATAAGCCTGGCTGCCGGTCGACTCCGCGAAGGCATCCTCGGCGCCGAACAAGTGCAGCGGACAGGAAACGCGGTTCATGGCCGCCCATTCGGCGATGGCGGAGCCCAGACCTCCGATGCGGCTGTGCTCCTCGAGGGTGAAAAGCGCGCGGGTTTCGCCGGCGCAGGCGTGCAGCGCGTCCTCATCCAGCGGCTTGACGGTGTGCATGTTGAGCACGCGGCAGGAAATGGAAATGGCGCGCAGACGATCGGAGATCTCCACGGCGAGCGGCAGCGTGTTGCCCGTCGAAATCAGCGTGCAATCGCAGCCGTCGCGCAGGGTGATGGCCCGGCCAATCTCAAAGTGCACCGGCCCGGTGTGCACCACGGGGTCGCCGGCGCGGCCGATGCGCAGGTAGACGGGCGAGGCGTGAGCGGCGGCGGCGCCCACCGCTGGTTCCACCTCCACGGGATCACCGGGGCACACGACGCTCATATTGGGGAGAGCGCGCATTACCGCGATGTCTTCGAGCGAGTGGTGCGTCGGCCCGTTATGGCCGTAGCTATATCCGCCGCCCAAGCCCACGATGGTGACGGCCAGTTTGTGATAACAGACGTCGTTGCGCACATGCTCGAGACAGCGCAGGGTGGCGAAGGGCGCAATCGAATACGCAAACGGCCGCATGCCGCCCAGAGCCAGGCCGGCCGCCACGCCGATCATATTGCTCTCCGCGACGCCGACATTCAGGAACCGGCCGGGAAATTCGTGTGCAAATTCGTCGAAGATCTTAAAACCAAGATCGCTTGAGAGCAGCATAACCCGCGGATCCTGCCGCGCTGCCGCGGTCAACCCGCGAACAAACGCCGCTCTCATCCACTGATCTCCAGCAGTGCCCGCTGTAAGTCCTGGTCATTGGGCGGGCGGTAGTGCCACTCGAGATCGTTTTCCATGAATGACACGCCTTTGCCTTTCACGGTTCGGGCGATGATCGCCGAGGGCCGCCCGGGTTCGAACGGCACCTGCGCCAGAACCGAAGCCAGGCTCTCCAAATTGTGCCCGTCTATCTCCCGAACGGACCAGCCGAAGGCGCGCCATTTTTCCGCCAAAGGCTCCATGGCTGGACGGGTGGGGGCCATGGCGGACCAGCCATTGTAGTCGACGATGGCGGTCAAGCCGGCGAGATTCAGCACGGGCGCAAACAGCGCCGCTTCCCAGACGCTTCCCTCGTAGCATTCTCCGTCGCTCAGCACCACAAACACGCGATAGTTCGCACCGCGCACCTTTGCGGCCAGCGCCAGACCGGCGCCGATGGGCAAGCCGTGGCCGAGCGAGCCGGTTGCAGCCTCAATACCGGGAACGCAGTGCGGTCCGGGATGTTCGGCCAGCCGGCCGCCGTCGCGCGCGTATTCAGCGAGCACCGCCTCCGGGAAAAAGCCGCGTTCAGCGAGCGCGCCATATTGTGCCATGCAGCCGTGACCCTTGCTGAGAAGCAGACGATCGCGATTCGGGTCTTCCGGGTTCGCTGGGTCAATGCGGAGCACGGAAAAGTAGAGCGCCACCAGAAGGTCCACGCAGGAGAGCGCGGAAGCGACGTGCGGAGTCCTGCCGGCGTGCGCCATCCGCAAGACTCGTGCACGCACCGCGCGGGCGCGTGCCTGTAGCGAAGGCGCGTTTACGTCAGTCAAGGTTTTTCCGGGTTGAAACATCCCACTATACCAAGATTGCCCGCATTCCAAGCCACCGCGCGGCGTCCCAAAGCGGAGTTGCGAAGCTTGGGAACGAGCCGGTGCTTGAGTCCGTTTGGTATCGGCGCCATGCCGGTCCAGTAGTAGATGGGATACCGGTTCTGCACGGAAAACACACGCAGAATTTCGAAGCCGTTCTTAGCCAGGATGCGCGCGATCGTGCGGCGGTCGTAGAGATAAATGTGCTCGACGTCGATAATCGGACTGCGTTCGCCAAGCAAGCGGTGGGTCCACGCGCCGGCGTCGTGATGGATCAGCAGGATGATTCCGCCGGGGCGCAGGATGCGGCGGCAGGCCTGGAGTATTTCATTCGGATTCGCCAGGTGATCGAAGACCTGAAATCCGCAGACCACGCTGAAATGGCTTTCTGGAAACAGGCCATCGTGAAAGCCGTCGATACGGATGGCATCCCGCACGCGGGGCGAGGCGCCTTCGACGGCAGCGCGACTGGGCTCCACGCCGGAGACTTCCGTGAAACCCAGATCGAGCGCCCGTTCCAAGAAAAATCCGTTGCCGCAACCGATTTCGAGCAGACGGTCTCGCGCCGGCGCGAGTGGCAGCGCTTCGCGCAGATAGTGGGCGTAGGTGTCGCCGGCGAATTCGGCCTCGTGCGCGTAAGTCAAATGGCTGGCGGCATAGAGCCCGGCGAGTTCCGTTTCCGCGAGAACCGGATCGGAGCGGATCAGTCCGCAATTTCCACAGCGCACCATGCGGTAATGGACGCGGTCGGGCAGGCGGCGCGCGGAGAACCGCTCGCTGGTGAACGCTCCGTCGCCGAGCCGTTCCGCGTACAGCAGCCGATCCCAGCGGTCCGTGTCACAGATCGCGCACAGCGTGTGATGCATAGGGTTGCGGCTTCCAGTACCCGCGGGACTGGAACCACTGGATGGTCTTCTCGAGGCCCGAGGCGAGGCCGGTTTTGGGGGCCCACTTGAGGGCGCGGCGCGCCTTGCTGTAATCAGCCAGCCAGGTGTCCGTATCCCAAGCGCGGCCCGCCATGGCTCCCCAGCGGACCGGGATGCCGGCGCCGGTGAGGTTCATGGTCTGCTGCACGACGTCGCGAACCGTGGATTGGACTCCGCTGCCGATGTTGAAAACCTCACCGTACTGGAGACTCAGCTCGTCGACCTGGAGGAAGGCGTCGACGGCATCATCCACGTAAATGAAATCGCGAGCGGTCTCCGGCGGCACGGTATCGAGGTCACGGCCTTGGAGGCATCGTTGAATCACTGTGGGCACAAAGCGCGAAGGCTCTTCGTACGGACCATAAACCGAGAAAAGACGCAGCGTGTTGATGGGCCGGCGCTCGGCGTGCGCGCGGTATCCGCAAACCAGGGTTTGTGCGCACTTCGCCACGGCGTAGTAACTGCCCGGCTCCAGCGGATCGGTCTCGCGCATGGCGTACGGTTTGGCACCGTACTCGGAGGAACTGCCGGTGTTGATCAACAGTTTGTAGTCGACCTCGGCGCAGGCCTTCAGCAGGTTCCAGGTGCCGAACACATCCGTGAGGATGATCCGGTCGGCGTCGGTCTCATGCGGATAGGCACCGTGGACGGCGAGATGGTAAATGATGGTCGGCTCAATCGCGCGAATAAACTGGGACAGGCGTTCGAGGT
>Ga0335079_10004904_pt1 | contig 15389 bp, 3 predicted proteins | sample Lox_Sample_33_FD_206719 | JGI IMG/M metagenome (GOLD analysis project Ga0335079, IMG submission 206719) | Soil microbial communities from Loxahatchee National Wildlife Refuge, Florida, United States - Lox_Sample_3.3 | ecosystem: Environmental > Terrestrial > Soil > Wetlands | place: USA: Florida...
GGGGAAGGGGCGCCTAAAGGCGGTGGCTTCGTACCAGGTCAGATGGCTGGCCGTGTCCACGTCTTCGGCGTCTGGCGTGTGTTGCTTGCCGGCGAAGATCTCCGTCTTCTTATTCATCCAGCCAGCCCGCAGAATCTTCACGGCAGCGCTCTCCGCCGGGGTGGACTGAGCCTTCATCAGAGGCGCCCCAGGACACGCGGGGATGGTCTGGGTCGGAGTCTGGGTGACACCGGTGTTCAGCGCGATCCCGGCCGGCACGTGCGTCCACGGCTTGAAATTGGCCGGCGGGGGGTTGCTGATGAAGAGCGTGTTCATCGGTGAGGCCACGAGGTCGAACTGGTTCATGGGCTTTATGCCGAGGATCTGCTCGATCGTGCGGGTCATGTTGACCTGCGTGTAGAAGGTGCTGTCTTCAATGACCCCACCCTCGTTAGCCTGGATCACGTAGGGGCTGATGACATAGCCCGGGCTGCGGTGGCCATCGACATGATCGACGCCGTTCTGCGCGTCGTCTTCCTCGATGAAGATTGCCGAAGAGGACCAAATCGAGCTGTGGCTGATGGCGTCGACATAGCGGCCAAGGGCCAAGTCGTTATCGGCCTGCATGGCTTGTGAGGTCGGGGGGCCGCCGGTGTGGTCGGAGCTGATCCACATGAACTCCAACTGGGGCACCGAATTATGGGCCACGTCGTTGTTAAAGTCCTGCTGCCATATGTCGAAACGGAACTGGTCCGGGATGCCCAGGTCGAACTGCGGGTAGTTTTGGACCGTGTTGTTGATCAGGTTCGGGAGCGGGGAGTGCGAGGAGACCGTGTTGTAGTTGTAGAGCTGGGGCTCGGCGCCGCACTCATAAGCCGTTATGTCGTTGTAGAAGTCGATCCATAGCGGCTCCGTGGTGGAGCCCGTCGGCGTCAGGAACGTGTTGTACTCGATGTACTCCCCGTAGTTCTTAAACGAGACGCCGTACTTCGCAGCCTGGTCCCACAGGTGGCCGGCCTTCTGGTAGGCAAGGGCTTCTCCGCCGTTGGAGGGGTAGTCGCGAAGCCAGTCCGGCGACTGGATGTCGTCGGCGTAAGGAGCCATGGCTTGGACGATCCAGTTGTGGCCGTCGGCCGACTGGCGGCTCGGATCGTAGAAGTTGTCCAAAAGTGGGAAGCGCTCGACCAAGGCGTGCGCGTTCGGCGTGATCGCGGTGCCTCCTGCGGCGGAGCCGACGCCGAAGACCGCCAGGGAGGGATCGCCGTTGCCGCCGGCCACGTCGCCCAGGATCTGATCGTACGTGCGGTTCTCACGGATGATCACGAAGACGTGCTTAATCAGCGAAGGAGCGCCGATCCTGGTTGGGATTGCGACCGGCGGCGCCTTCGGGTTGCCACCGGAGGCCGAGACGATATTTTCCTTGAGATCCCAGTGGTTGTTCTGGGTGACCTGCGTCGTCATCGCCGCTAGGGTCGAGGCCGGAACGGGTACGGTTACCAAGCTCACGGTGCCGAGGTCCTGGTGGGTATTCAAGTCGGTCACGCCGTAGTACGTCGCGTACGAATTCTCGGACGTATTCGTCGGAGGGGGCGCCACACCGAAACCCGTGGTGCCGATGCCCTTGTCGTTGGCAACAACCAGCACGCCGTGCGCCGCGTCCAGCGCAACCGAACTGGGCGCATAGCCCACCGGGATCATGCCCTGGACCGCGTCGGTATTAAGGTTGACCACGGCAACCGCGTTGGCGTTGTAGAGCGCGACGTAGGCAACGTTGTTCACAGAATCGACGGCGATGGAGTTCGGCCCGGCGCCATAGGCGGGGCCTTGACCGGACACTCCAATCGGCAGCCCGAGGTTGATCGTCTTTGCCACCGTGTTCGTGGTCGTGTCGATCACCGAGATGCTGTCGCTATAAGCGTTGGCGACCAGGAGGCTCGTCCCCCAAAACGCCATGCCCGTCGGGTGCAGACCGACCCCGATGTTACCGGTGACCGTGAACGTCGACAGGTTCACTACGGAAACAGTGCCGGTGGCCGTGCCGCCAGTCGGATTCGCGGCGACGATCGGCGTTCCGTTCGAGTATCCCTGGAACGCGTCCGTGCTTCTGGCGATTCGGCCCCCTTCGTTGGAAACGTAGGCGGTATTGCCATTCGGCGAGATCACCACACTGTGCGGAACGTTACCGACGCGGATCTCCGGACCCTCCACCGGGCTGGGCACGGTCAGGTTGATCTTAGTCAGCGTATCGTTGTTGTCCAGCACCACGTAAGCAGTCGTCGAATCGGGCGAAACGGCGATGCCCATCGGATAGGAAGTGTATGTGCCATCAGACACGACCGAGACGGTCTGGCCACAGGGGATTTCAATGCTGCCTGTGGTGCCGGGAGGGCTTTGCGGGAAGCAGGTCACCGTGGTCAGATAGCCGCCGTCGTTGACGTCCAGCGCAGCGGCGACCTGGGCGAAGTTTGAGAGCAACCCAGTCGAAGGATTGACACTGGCGATGGCAACGTAGCCTGCCTTTGCCCCAAAGCCGCCGTCCTGGCTAAACAGCAGGTACTGGCCATTCGGCGTGTAGGTAATGCCGGTGGAACTGCCGCTGTTGTTGCCGAACGGTGTGTATTTCTGCAAGACAGCGCCGGTCTGGGTGTTGAAAACAGTAACAGCCTGCGGGGCGCCCATCTGAAGGACGGCGGCAGTGTGCGTGCTCGTATTCGGGTTCACCGCGACCGCCTTGGCCCGGGTCGTGGTGCCGAGGTAGACCTGCGTGCCGACGGGGGTGATGATCGTGCCGTTACTCACGACCCACGGGTTGGGCAAGGTCGACGGGTAGTTCGGGCCCTGCGGCCCGGTCTGGTTCTGGCCGACCTGGTAGGTCGGGAACTCTTGTGACTGCGCTAGCGCCGGAACGCTCAGCCCCGCAGCCATTGCCAGCACAGCGAGCAGCCGCAGACCATTAATACAAGGTCTGCTTCGAGGGTGATTTCGAGCCGTTTTTTGTGACATGTTCTCCTCACTGAAATGTCCTTCGTTACGCAACCGTAACCGTGCAGCCTTGGTGTGGAAAGGGAATGGCTTGGACATAACACCAAAGATAGTAGGCGACCAATCGTTACTGGCTTATAACAGATCCGAAAATCTTCACTTACAGGGATGGAGATCTCAGGAAGGGGATTTGGCGGCATCTGCACGCTGTACGATGTCGGGCCGACGATTTCGCGGATGGCGTCGTCGAGCGCCGGATCGTGATCGGGCACGAGCAGTCTCCTGATCGAGACCACCCACCACGACCTCCGCCTGGCGGTCGAAGCGCTAGTGGCTTTGTTAACTATAGACGCGGCATGCTGGAGACGCGGCATGCTGGAAAAGTGTCCGGCTCGGACCGGACAAATTTTCTCGCGAATTAACCAGCAACAGGAACGGCACTAGAGAAGCGGAGAAACGGCCTTCGGTCATCGTTGGAGGCGGGCCTGGCGTGAAGGTCGAGTCTTTGAAGAATGAAGCTGGCGCCAGCGTTTATCCGATCACCAAATAGCACGGCCCCCTGCCACAGCCGCCGCCGGGTACCCGATCCGAAGGCGGTTCTGCTTTTTTGCGTTTGGAGCGCTACCTTGACACGGTAGCGGTCTGGCGTTCGAGTCGCCACGGGCTCCGCCATTCAACACTCAGTTAGGCTCGGCGCCAACGGCGACGGGGGCAAACCAATCCCAAACCGATCTAAAAGAACAGGCTCCAGGCCAACTACGGAGCAAACCTCGCGCGTGAACTATTGCCATCTGCGCCAGAGCTACTGAACCATGTCTTTCGGCCCAGAACACGCCGCGTATCCAGTGATCGAACTGCATCGAGAAGCCATACTTTGAACATCGGAGAAAATCGAGGGTCGACAACGGATCCACGCGACAATCCCGATTGGGTGCGCTGGAATAATCCAGGCACAACAACTTTTCTTCGCCCCGCACCATTTCGGGTCGTCCTCACGGAACGGCCGTCGCCATCTCTCGCTACGTCATTGTTCGACGGTGAAGACAAAAGCAGCGGTCGGACTGACGACCAGTGAACTGGGCCCAGACGCGCCATTCTGGATCGTCGCAGCTTCACCGGTATTGGCGTAAGCGTATAGAATGTGACGGCCCACAGCGAGCGTGGGCAGCGTCACTGTTACCGTGCCGCTCGTCGTGCTCCCGACCCGTTTGAGGGGTTCCGCGGTCCAGGCGCCCTGCCAGCCGTCGACCTGGAAGAAGACCCTCGTCGGTGCGATTTTCGCCGCTAAGCCCGTGTAGTGGCCCGTGGCAGTGATGGTGACCCCGGGCTGCGTGTTGTGGGTGCGGAACAGCGGCGCCGTCGCAATGGTCGAGCCATCGCTGACGCCCTGCATCGTAACGGATACCGGCACGGCGGACGCCGATGTCAGATCGGCCGTCGGGAAAAACAGGTTCGTGTAGTCAACCCCGCCGGCGGCCAGGACATTAGTGCCCAGGTCGACAGCCAGCGCGTAGCCGTTATACTCTTCGGTGCTGGGCGGAATTGCCGACACCGCGTTCGTGCGGCCGTCGATCGCTGCCAGGGCCGCGCTCATCGTACCGCGCTCGGTGCCGACATAGATGGTGTTGTTGAGCGGGTCTACCGTGATCGAGTCCGCTCCCGTGAGTGCCGGGAGGGTCTCACCGGAAAGATCCACGATGAGCTTGTTGGTCGTGCCGTTGAAGACGTCGACATGCGGATAAGTTGGCGGCGTAATGAAGCCGATGAGATAGTACTTGCCGGTGGCGGGATTGGCCGCGACGCCTTCCGTCGCACTAAGGGGAGATTTGAACGAGGTGACTAGCGTGTTGGTGCTGGTGTTCACGACGTAAACCTCCGAGCTTACCGTGACGGCATAAAGCCGGCTGTTCACCGGATTGAGCGCCGCGGAGTTGGAGGTCGCCGACAAAGGGATCGTCGCCGTGACTGTTGCAGTTTTCAGATCGACGACGAACACCGATGAGCCGACCACATAGGCAACGTCCTTTACCGGATCGACAAGGAGCGGCGCTCCGCGCGGAAACAGACCAATGGGTATGGTTTGCACCACGGTCTCGCTTGTGCCGTCCAGAACGAAAAGGTTGCCGCTGAAATAATCGAAGAGCAGAACTTGATTCGTGGCTGAATTGACGGCCAGGCTCGAAACGTCGAGGTTGGCCGGCATTCCAGGTAGAAGCGTCGCAACATTGGTCGCGCCGTCAACGGAATAAAAGAAGTTCGCGCTGTCCGCGACATAGATCTTGTTGGTGGCGGCATTGACCACCAAAGCGAAGGAATAGTTTCCCGCCGGAAGCGGGATCGTCGTTACCCCGGCCGTATTTTTCGCCGTGCCGTTGGACCCGGCGGCCGCCTGACTTTCGCTGATGGCGTATAAATTGTCGAGCCTCAAGACATAGACCGTGCCTGTAGCCGGGTTTGTGTCGGTGTAGTTGGATGTCACGGAAGATCCGTCCAGCGCGCCCTCGTAAGCCGGGACGGCGTTGTGTGGCGTCACGTTATAGACACTGACCGTGTTTTTCCCGGCATCGCTGAGATAGGCCCAGTTTTTTACCGGGTCGAAGGCGACGCCTGTCGGATTGGTGCTGGCTGGCAGGGGGGTATAGGCGCTGGCGAATCTTGGGTTGATGCCCAGATTGAGGATCGGACCCCCATTGCTCGACATCAGGCCGGCGGCAGGATCGAGCGCGATCTGTTTCAAAGGGCCGGCGCTATACCCGCTAATTGGAACATTCGGACAACCGGCGCTGAAGCCCCAGAAATCGTCGAGGCCAAAATCACCCAGGTCGTCGCCAAAATACAGAAAGCCTCCCTGGGACATGAAAAACATCTGGTGGGCGGAATCATACGCTGTGAGATAGGGGGCAGCGGTGTCGACCGGACAACCAAGTTGGATGCCCGGCCCGCCAACGTTTAACACTGTAGTCACTGCATAGTTATCGGCTGCATTGATGGTCGAAAGGGCATTGGACGCCTCGAAGGTTACCAGGGCAACGTTGCTCTGAGGCGCCACGGAAATCGACGTTGCCCCGGCGGGGAGCGAACCGATCGTCGTCGCGATCTGGTCGTGAACCCCGTCGATCACCACGACCGAACCCGACGCACCCGTGTTGGCTACGAAGACGGCATGCGTTGCGGGATTGAGCGCCATCGCCGTCGGGGTGAGACTGGTGGCCAGGGTAGTCAGCACAGCCCCGGTTTTGGAATTCAGCACCACGACCCGATTGCCAGTGGTGTCCGCGACGTAGAGATGGCCGAGGACCGTATCGGCAACCATCGGCCCAGGAGTTCCGCCGACGTGCCAAGTCAAGGCTGCGTTAATGCCCTTAATGGCGGAGACCGTCCCATCCCCTGAGTTCGCGACATAGACCATGCCCAGAGCCAGATCGATGGCGATCGCGGCTGGAGCCGCGCCGACCGGAATCACCTTCGCCACTGTCAAGCTCTTGGTCGAGATCGCCGACACGCTGTCGGCGCCGGTATTGACGACATACGCAAGGCCCACGGCCGCGTTGACGGCAATCGGGCCGGGGCTCGCGCCAACGGCGATGGTCGCCAGCGGGCTTAACGTTGGCTGCGGAGAATCGGCGACTGCCGGGGCCGCGAATGACGTAAGCAACAGAACGGGCATTAGGCGCTTGCGATAGCTAAGACGCCCTGATCGGGAATGTGATGACCTCATTGTCCGGAACCACCTTTTTGTCTCAAAAGCGCCACTAATCATACACCCATCCCTCTGTTCGCCGATAGTGTGAAGCAGGATTTCCATTATGGACCCTTTGGGTCCCAATAGAATACTCGCGGGCTGCCTCTCCCTTCAATCGCACAGCCATTATTTGTGAGTACTGGTACATTCTGCCTGTCTAAAGAAGTACCTACCCGCAAGAGTACCTACTTGCCCCAGCGCGCGGACGCCGAACGTGGCTTGGAAGGTTGTAAGCGCAAGCACAACAGTGCTAAGTCCGTGTCGCAGCCCGCCCGGTCTGCTGGCGTCTTTGAGAACGCAGTCCAGAATTCTCGAAGCTCTCACCACGATGCCGTCCTTTGTCAGCATGGCCGCGGCACAGATACCAGGGCTCTTTGACGCGGGCCAAACCCCTGCAACCTCCGCCGGCTCCACCGGCGTGGCGGCGGCGCCCAAGCTGGAATGGATCAAGCCATCATTGGCTGGTTTGCCCCAGCACGATGCTGTGCAGCGATGGTTATGACCGGGCAATGGGGGCAGGAACTACCTTGACACGGTAGAGGTCTGGCGTTCGACTCCCTACGGGCTCACCGCTGTTTTTCATCATTCGCAGCCCTTCTTAGACAGTGCTCCGCAGACTTTCCGAAGAAAGACCTGCATGCCGAAGCCATCCTGGATCTCAGCGTGTGCTGGTCGTATGCGCCGCCGCGCAGGTTCAGAAATTCAAATGCGCGCCCAACGAGGCAGCCAAAAAAAAACCTTTAGTAAACTAGGCACCACTGTCACGTGGGGCTTTACAGGATTTTGCTTGGCGATTAGACTAGTCAGTCTATCGATTTGATGTACTAAAGAAAATATCGGAGGGGGAATGCGTCATCTCAGCACGTTTCGAACCGGTTCACTATTGGTCTTACTGGCTAGTCAAATGCTTTATGCTCAATTGGATACAGGAGCGATATCGGGTACTGTCCGGGATTCTACGGGGGCTGTGGTGCAATCCGCCGCAGTGAAGATTGTCGAGCCCGAGACCGGTATCGTGGTTTCCCTGTTGTCGAACGGCGATGGGTTCTTCTCGGCGCCCGCACTTCGTGTCGGCAAATATAATATCTCGGTATCCGCCGCCGGCTTCGCCACCGAAACTAGAGCGGGCATCGAACTCAGGGTACAGGACCGCCTGAATTTGGACTTTACCCTGTCGCCCGGCCAAACCAATACAGTTGTCACAGTCGAAGGCGAAGTGCCGTTGCTGCAAACCGAAGACTCCTCGATGGGCCAAGTCGTGGAGAATTCCACCATGCAGAACTTGCCCCTGAACGGGCGGAACTACATTCAGTTGGCCACTCTGGGCGCCGGGACGTCGCCGTCGCGGCGCGGGGCTGAGCGCGATACTTTCATTGCGAACGGCGCGAGGGAAATCCAAAACTCCTACCTGCTCGATGGAATCGACAACAAGAACAAGATCGTCGGCTTCGACAGTTCGGCCGCGCAGGCAATTGAGCCGGTTATCGACGGCGTGCAGGAGTTCAAGGTTCAGACCAGCACGTTCTCCGCGGAGTTCGGACAAGCCGCTGGAGCGGTGGTCAACGTGACCTTGAAATCCGGCACGAATCAGATTCACGGAAGCCTCTGGGAATATCTTCGCAATTCGTTTTTTGACGCCAAGCCGTACTTTCAGGTGCTGGGGCAGAAGCCCAACTACAACCAAAACCTGTTTGGCGCCACTGTGGGCGGGCCAATCATCAAGGACCGTACGTTCTTCTTTGCGAGTTGGCAGAGCCTGCAGTCGGTCGAGATCGCGCCCCAATTGGCTACGGTGCCGACTCTGAACCAACGAGCGGGGATCTTTAGCACCACCATCTACGACCCCGCATCGACGGTTGCGAATCCGAACGGATCGGGATATGTACGCACGCCCTTTCCCGGCAACAAGGTTCCGGAGAATGAGTGGGATCCGGTCGCCTCCAAGCTGTTGGGACTTTACCCGCTTCCCAATCTGACGGGCGCCTCGAATTTCTTGTCCGACCAGGCTGAACGCGTTTCCAGCCAGCAGGGCAACATTCGCGGCGACCACCGGTTTGGCGAAAAAGACACCTTCTTCGTTCGCTACTCTAAGTCGGAAGTGAGTAGTGTTCTGCCGGCTCCGCTTCCGCCCCCGACCAGCCTGGCCAGCGACGTCTGGACGGAGGCGCATTCGATCGCCGCGAGCGAAACCCACATATTCCGCAACAACCTGATCAATGAAGCGCGCATGGGCTACATGGAGACCCGCGAAGTTCAGCAGGTTCCGGGGACCAACCTGGATGCGGAATACGGCATTCAGGGAGCGCCCGATTACCCGGAAGTCCATGGCCTGCCCACCTTCACCATCAGCGGGCTGAACACGCTGGGGACCACGGGTCCAGGCACTTTGCCTCTATCGACCACCGGCTCCGGCAATCTGCCCCTGGATAAGCAGGGGCGCAATATTCAATTCCTCGACAATCTATCCTGGGTCAGAGGCCGTCACACCCTCAAATTCGGCGTCGACATCGAACAGGTGACGTTGTACGGTCACGTGACACTCCAGGCGCGCCCGGTCTTCGACTTCACCGGAGTCTATACGCAGAATCCGCAGAGCCGCGCAGGCACGGGTTCGGCATTTGCGGATTTCCTGCTGGGCTACGTAAACGACTATCAGGCATCCACGCGCCCGGATAACGAAAGCCGCCAACACACGTTCGAGGGCTACATCCAGGACGACTGGAAAGTGTCTCCCAGGCTAACCCTGAATCTAGGTTTGCGCTATGAACTGGCGATGCCGTGGTACGAGACGAGCAACAAATACTCTGACTTCATTCTGCAGCCCGGTCCGGCATACGGCCTGCTCGTGACGGCGGCGGATGCCGGCCAATACGGATTTCGCAACTCGTTCGCCACGCCGGATACCAAGGACTTCGCCCCACGCGTGGGACTGGCTTATCAGATCTCACCCAAGACCGTAATCCGGAGCGGATTCGGCGTTTTCTTTGGCCGGACCGACGAGAACCTCGGGATTTCTTCCCGGCCGACCAACAATCCGCCGTTCTTTCTCCGCTCGATCGCCACGGGAGATCAAATCCATACGTTGATCACGCTAGCGGAAGGTCTTCCGGCAGGCCTGCTCAGCAATCCGAATAACGTCGCGAACTCCAATGTCAACTCGTGGCCAATCTATATGCCGCTTCCGTACACCTATGAGTGGAATCTCAATCTTCAACGGCAACTGGGCGCGGGGTTCACGATACAAGCGGGATACGTCGGATCCGCATCGCACGATTTGTACGTAGACCCGAACTGGAATCAACCGCAGCCGGCCGCCGGGGCGATTGGCCCGCGCCGGCCCTTCCCGACTTACAGCTCGATTCTGGCTTTCTTGCCGTTGGATCGCTCCAACTACCATTCACTGATCGCGCAAGTCGAGCGGCGCTTTCATAACGGCTTCAGTTTCCTGGGAGCATATACTTGGAGCCACTCGTTCGATTACGGCGGACAGGTTTCCGACAGCCTGGACTACGGGCCGCAGAATCCCTTTAACTGGACGGCGAATTACAGTAGTTCAAACTTTGATGTGCGGCAGCGTCTGTCCGTGAGTTATATCTATGAATTGCCGTTTGGCCGCGGCAAAACGTGGATCAATAATCCGGGCGTAGCCCGGGCCGTTTTGGGTGGGTGGCAGCTCTCCGGTGTCACATCGTACCAGACCGGCCTGCCGTTCACCCCTATCTTAAGCTTCGATCCGACGAATACGGGCGCCACCGCCCGGCCCAATGTGGTTTCCGGCGCCGCGTTCTACCCGTCCAACCAGGGCCCGAGCGACTGGTTCAATAATTCAGCTTTTGTCGCGCCGGCGGCCTACACCTACGGCAACGCCGGGCGCAATATTCTCAGAGGTCCTAATGCCTTCAACAACGACGTGGGGCTGCAACGCTCCGCTACGTTCAAGGAGAGATTTATCCTGGACTTCACGGCGCAGGCGTTCAACGTCTTCAACACCCCGCAATTCGGGCTGCCGAATAACAAGGTCGGCGTAGCCTCCACCGGTGTGATTACTACGGTGGTCACGCCGGAGCGCCAGTTGCAACTCGGCCTGCATTTGACGTTCTGAAGCGGGGAACTGCCATGAGCAAAACTACCAGACGCGGTTTACTCAAGAGCGCGGGAGCGCTGGCCGGCCTCGCGGGAATACCCGCGGGCGCCCCGGCCGCTCCCCAGGCAGCCACGGGAGGGGGCTCCCACTGGGAGCGCCCACCCAAACAGCGCGGAAACAATCTCAATGTCATCCTGCTGGTCTCCGATACATTTCGCGCCGACAATCTGGCGGTTTATGGCAGCCAATGGGTCGACTGCCCAAACCTGAACCGCTTTGCCGAGCAGGCGATCGTTTTCGAGGATGCCTATCCGGAGGGCATGCCGACGATTCCCATCCGCCGTCAGTTGTATACGGGCAGGCGTATCGTCCCAACCTATTACTATTATCAGCACGAACCAGTGCAACTGCCCGGTTGGCATCATCTCTACAACGAAGATGTCACTTTGAGCGAAGTGCTCACCGAGGCGGGCTATGCCACCGCGCTCATCGCCGACCTGCCGCATCTGCAGAGGCCGGGTCGCAATTTTCACCGCGGATACCATTACTACGACTGGGTACGCGGACAGGAGGTCGACTATTACGGCCAGGCTCCCCGGAAGGAGCCGGACTTCCTGGACCTCTATCCGGCCGAGTATCTGAACCAGCCGGCGCTTAACAAGCAATTCGGACGCGGCGCGGATTTTCGCGCCTTTCTGAATCAGTACACCGCCAATCGCAAACGCTGGCTCAAAGATGGAGATTCCATCGTGGAGCAGACCGGCCGCAAAGCGGTCGCGTGGCTGAAAGAGAACCACCAGGAAGGTCCTTTCCTCCTGCATGTGGAAGCCTTCGATCCGCACGAACCGTGGGACCCGCCCCAGCAGTTTCTGGAAAAGTATCTGAGAGAGCCGGGCAAGCATAGTTGGCCCGAGCCTCCTTACAGCGATGTCCAGGTTCCACCCGAAGGGGTTCAGCGGCTGCGCGCCAACTATGCGGGCGAGGCCTCGAACGTGGATTTCTGGTTCGGCAGGATTCTGGATACCGCGGCGGAGTTGGGGCTGCTGGAGAACTCTGTCGTCATCTTCATGTCCGATCACGGCGCGCTGCTGGGCGAGCAGGGACAGTTCGTGAAGGGACCGGAGAGATTGCGGAAGCAAGTCACGCACGTTCCGTTGCTGGTGCGTGTGCCGGGCAATCGGTTGGCCGGCAAGCGCGTGTCCGGATTCGTGCAGATCCCGGACATCATGCCCACTATTCTAGGCAGGCTGGATTTGAAAGGGCCGGCACGAATCACCGGCCATGACCTCTGGCCCTACGTGACCGGAGAGCGCACCAACTCCCGCGACCACGTGGTGCAGGCCTTCGGCTGGATCGCCGCCGTGCGCACGCCGGAATGGAATTACTCAGCCATCTGGAACAAGGAAAAGTACGAAGGCAATTACCCGCCGCAACTGTACGACTGCAAGAAGGACCCGGAAGAACTGCACAGCGTGGCGGAACAACATCCCGCGGTGGTCAGAGATCTACAGACGAAGCTGGAGCAATACATCGCTTCGGGCTGGGGAATTACCAGCGGAAGCTTCAACGAAAGGGCCGGTTAGAGCAACCGTGGCGCACGCTCGAGCGTGCTGCGGCGGGTTGCAATTCGTTCGCCTGAGAAAAAACATGAAACTCGATCGAATCGTTGCATCATTGTTGACTCTTTCCGCGGCCTGTGCGGCGCATGCCCAGGTAAGCATACGAATTCTTTTCGGCGTCGGCGACTCCGAGTCTGTGCGATGGGACGGCGCCATAGCCGCGCAGGGCGGGAAGATCGCATCGCTGGCGCCGTGGCGCTTCGAGGGAACGGACGCCATCGTCGGCGCCACCTGGCATTTGAACACGCATCCGATACGCCTGTTCAATGCGGGAACCCAGGTCTCCTCGCGCGGCGTCAGTAACGTAGTCGTCAATGGCCTGATCGTAAATCTATCCGACACCGGCGGAAACACGGCGCTCAAGCTCACCACGGCGCAGGGCGACTTCACGGTGGCGCTGGACGAAGTGGCCTATGGCAAGCCGGTACCCAAGTTGAACGGACGGGTGCTGGTGGATCGCATCCCGCCAAGCGTGCAGCTTACGAATACGCCGGACGAAGAGGATTATCCTTCCGCCGCTGCGGGCAAGAACGGCGATGTCTGGCTGGCTTACGTCCAGTTCCATCACAATCCGGAACATAACAGCCTGCGGGCCGCGCTCGAAACCGCGCCGAAGGATTTTGCAAAATTGAAGAGCCCCACGGGCGGCGACCAGATCTTCGCGCGCAAGTACAGCGGCGGCGCGTGGGGCAAGCCCATCGCCATCACTGCGCCGGGCGGCGATCTTTACCGGTCCGCCGTTGCAGTCGATGGACAGGGACGGCCGTGGGTCTTCTGGGCGCAGAACGTCAAGCCTGGAAGCGGGCGGGCGAATTTTGAAATCTTCGCGCGGGTGATTCAGAACGATGTGCCCGGCGCGCCCGTGCAGATCTCGAACGATCCCGGTTCGGATATCGATCCAGTGGCCGCCACCGATTCAAGCGGCAATGTCTGGGTCGCATGGCAGGGTTGGCGCAACGGAAAAGCCGCGATTTTCGCGGCATCGCAGAGCGGCAACAAGTTCGGTGCGCCGGCGGCCGTTTCGCACTCCTCGGGCAATGAATGGAATCCGGCGATCGCCGCCGACAAGAGCGGGCGCGTCACGGTGGCGTGGGATTCCTATCGCAATCAGAACTACGACGTTTATGTGCGCACAGCTTCGCAAGGCGCTTGGGGTCCGGAGACCGGCGTGGCGGAAAGCGCGCGCTACGAAGCCTACCCCTCCGTCGCCTATGACGGTGGCGGCCGGCTGTGGGTGGCTTACGAGGAAGGCGGCAAGGGATGGGGCAAGGATTTCGGGGCGTACAACACCAACGGCGTGGCGGTGTATCAAGGGCGCGTCATTCGCTTGCGCGGCTTTGAGGCGGACGGCCGCGCGATCGAACTGGCCGGCGACCTCGGGGCGGTGCTGCCAGGCTTCCCAAACATACACATCGACAAAGCCGGCGTGCAAAACGACTTTCAGAAATTAGATCCGGACGCAAAGAACGCACAAACACGCGATCCGGACCGGCCGGCCCGTAATATGCAAAACGCCCGGAATACCCTGCCGCGCCTGGCCGTGGATGAATCCGGCCGCATCTGGCTGGCTTTCCGCAGCGCTCATCCCATCTGGTGGAGCGCGCTCGGTACGGTTTGGACCGAGCACCTCGTGTCTTTTGACGGCAAAGCCTGGAGCAGCCCGATCTATCTCAACCATTCCGATAACCTGCTCGACAACCGGCCGGCGCTGGTTTCGACACGCGCGGGCCAACTGCTGGTTCTGGGATCTTCCGATAACCGCCGGCAGTTCTATCTGGGCGAGAATATCAGCTCGCCGTTGGGCATTGTGGCCAGCTCGAAATCCGATCCGTATAACAACGACCTGTACGCGAGCGAGATCGATCTGGGTCCGGCGTCGCAGGCGCCCGTGCTGACCGAAGCCCGCCCCTTGGAAATCGCCGGACCGCAAGTGGCGGACGCCACGGACCTGAGGTTGGTGAGCTTGATTCGAGACTATAAGGTGAGCGGCCCCGACCTGCGCATTGTGCGCGGCGAGTTTCACCGGCACAGCGAGATCTCCATGGATGGCGGCGGCGACGGCACGATTTTGGATCAGTATCGCTACATTCTGGACGCCGGCGCGCTCGACTGGGTCGGCTGCTGCGACCACGACAATGGCGCGGGCCGCGAATATTCCTGGTGGATCAGCCAGAAGCTCACCGATATTTTCTACTCACCGGGCAAGTTCGCACCGATGTTCAGCTACGAGCGCAGCGTCAACTATCCGGAAGGCCATCGCAACGTGATTTTCGCGCAGCGCGGCGTGCGAACCCTGCCGCGGCTTCCCATTACCAAGGAGAATGAGACGGTCCATGCACCCGATACCCTGATGCTCTATTCGTACCTCAAGTACTTCCACGGCATCGCGGCGGCGCACACCAGCGCGACTTCCATGGGTACCGATTGGCGGGATAACGATCCGGTGGCGGAGCCTGTGGTCGAAATCTACCAGGGCGACCGGCAGAACTACGAGATGCCGGAGGCGCCGCGGTCGAATTCCGAAAAGGACTCGATCGGCAACTGGCGGCCCAAGGGATTCGTGAACCTAGCTCTGGCCAAAGGGTACAAGCTGGGATTCCAGGCGAGTTCCGATCACATTTCCACGCACATGAGCTATTGCAATATTCTCGCGAAGGATCTGACGCGCGAATCGGTGCTGGAAGGCTTTCAGAAGCGCCACGTCTATGGCGCGACGGATAACATTCTGGCCGACGTACGCAGCGGTCCAAACCTAATGGGCGATATCTTCTCGACCGCGGAGGCGCCGAATCTTCACGTGAAATTGGAGGGTACGTCGAAGTTCTCCAAGGTAGTCGTCGTGAAGGACAACGAGTATGTGTACTCCGCGCAGCCGGATACCGACAAAGTGGAATTCTCGTGGCGCGACAATGCTCCGGTTAAGGGAAAGACGAGCTACTACTACGTGCGCGGCGAGCAGGACAATGGCGAAATCGTGTGGGTA
>Ga0335079_10004907_pt1 | contig 15381 bp, 11 predicted proteins | sample Lox_Sample_33_FD_206719 | JGI IMG/M metagenome (GOLD analysis project Ga0335079, IMG submission 206719) | Soil microbial communities from Loxahatchee National Wildlife Refuge, Florida, United States - Lox_Sample_3.3 | ecosystem: Environmental > Terrestrial > Soil > Wetlands | place: USA...
GTTGCCCTGTGGAAGCACACCTCTACTCCGGCCTGCGGCCACAGGCTATCAGCGGTCTCCAGGAGGGAAGTGCGGGAGTGTCCGCTATGAAACAGCGCGGCTACTTTCCCCCCCCGCCGGAAATGTCAATGGCGAAAATGGCTGCGGGTGCGTTCCCCCCGAACTCACGCATTTTGCGAATTTCTGCGATACTCTCTGCACTCACCCTTGGAGGACGATTGAACGGCTACTTGCTCGCTCTGGTGTTGGGAATCATCGAGGGACTGACTGAGTTCCTGCCCGTCAGTTCCACCGCTCATCTGCGTATCGCCGAGGCGCTGTTTCACATCAACCTCTCCGATGGCTACTGGAAGATGTTCACCATCGTCATCCAGTTGGGCGCGATTCTGTGCCTTCCCATCTACTTCGCCCGGCGAATCGCAAAATTCCTTTCGACTTTTCCGGGCGGCGAGCGCGGCGACCGGACTCTCCTGAATCATCCGCTGAGCCTCACCATCGTGGCCTTCGTCGTTACGGCGATTCCGGCTTTTCTTCTCACCAAAATCATTGGCAAGCATCTGGAAGATCTCACGATCATGGGCTGGGCGCTGCTGGTCGGTGGCGTAGTGATGTGGATTGTCGATGCCATGAACGCCAGCGCCGAGAAGGCCGGGCCTCAAGCTTCTGGTTCACGTATTCACACCTGGCACATGGAAGACATGTCGCTCGGCCAAGCAATCTGGATTGGCGCCTGCCAGATTCTGTCGGCAGTATTTCCCGGTACGTCGCGCTCCATGTCTACTATCGCCGCCGGCCAACTGGCCGGCATGTCGCGGGCTTCGGCGCTGGAGTTTTCGTTCTTCCTCTCGATTCCCACCATGGTGGTCGCCACCGGGTATGACCTGCTGAAGTCGATTACCGGCAAGGGCGGCGAAAATCCGATTGGTGTGTCTCAAATTGATTCGAACGGCTGGATTCTGCTGGCCATCGGATTTGTCGTCTCTTTCATCGTCGCCTACGGCTCCGTGGCTTGGTTTATGGCGTGGGTGCGGAAGCGCGGGTTCGTGCCCTTTGCGGTTTATCGGATCGTGATTGGGGTGCTGGTGCTAGCGTTTGCTTCGCGCCTGGCCTAGGTGCAGAAATCCTTTCAACCCGACCGGAACCAGTTCGGTACTTCCTTGATTTCGGTCATTGTGGAAAGCTGGCTTTCTTGTCATAATCGTCTGGCTCTGGCGGGTTGCGGCTCGGGGATAATTGTCCCCCGGGCAGAACACGCCTAATGAACTCTCTGACGCGTATCGTCTCTCCTACCAGCAACCGGCGGCTCAATGAGCTGGTCGGGTTCCTGCTGTGTGTTTCCGCGCTCCTTCTTTTCCTCGCCTTGATCTCCTATTCGCCGCTGGACCCGTCGCTTAACAGCGCTTCGGTGCTGACCGGATCGCGTGCGGCGCGAAATTGGATCGGCATTGTCGGCGCGGTGTTCTCTGATCTGCTTTTGCAGGCGTTTGGCATCGGCGCCTTCCTGCTCTCAATTTTTCTGGCAGTGCTCGGCGCCCGCTGGTTTCGCTCGCGTAAGATTTCGTCTCCCGTCGCCAAAACCCTCGGTGCGGCCTGGCTGCTGATTTTCGTCCCGGCCCTGCTGGCGTTGCTGCCGGGCGGCCTGCGGTGGCGCCACTCCGTACCCATTGAGGGGTTGCTGGGCCGCGTGGTGGGCGACGCGCTCATCCACTACCTCAATCTGGTCGGCGCCTACATCGTCTGCGCGAGTATTCTGGCGGTAGCGCTTTATCTCTCGACCGCTTTCTCTTTCTCTTCGTTGCAGCTGTGGCTGCCCACCCGCTTTGCCTGGACGACAGCGCTATGGAATCGCTGGAAGGACTGGCAGGAATCGCGTGCCAAAGAAAAGATGCAGGCGGAACTGGAGAAGCGGCGCGCGACTCGGCCTGCAGTCACCACCCAATTGGTGACGGCCAGAAACCCGATCGCTGCACCCCCCCTTGCGCCTGCCAAGACTGGCATTGAGCGCATGGAAGAACCCCTTCCGGCTACGGGCTCCGTTGCAATGCAGGCATCCGTTCCCCCGCCCGAGCCTCTGGTTCCGGAAGTGGAGGTCACGCAGCGCGCGGATACCGCTCACAAGCCCAAGACGACTATGCCGCGTATCGCCGGTGGCTACAAACTGCCCTCGAGCAGCCTGCTCCACCGTTCGGATGAGGCGCAGGCGGTGGATGAAGATGAACTCAAGCTCCTCGCGCAGGTGCTCACCGAGAAATACGCCGAGTTCGAAGTGCATGGGCAGATCACGCAGATCAATCCCGGCCCGGTGGTGACGACGTTTGAGTTCAAGCCCGAAGCTGGCATTAAGTACAGCCGTATCACCAACCTGACCGACGATCTCTGTCTGGCGCTGAAGGCCGAGAGCATCCTGATCGAGCGCATGGCTGGGAAGTCAACGGTCGGCATCCAGGTCCCGAACCGCGAGCGCGAAATTATCTGGCTGCGGGAGAACATCGAGTCGCAGGAGTTCATGGGCTCCAAGTCGCGGCTCACCCTTGCGATGGGCAAAGATATCAATGGGCGCATCGTAACTGCGGATCTCGCCGGCATGCCGCATCTGCTGATCGCCGGCTCAACCGGCACCGGCAAGAGCGTGGCCATCAACGCCATGATCATGTCGATCCTGTACAAGGCGACTCCGGAGCAAGTGCGGCTAGTGCTGGTGGATCCCAAGCGGCTCGAATTGGGCGTCTACGAAGGCGTACCTCACTTGTATACCCCGATCATCACTGAGCCGAAACTGGCGGCCAACGCGCTGCGCAACGCCGTGCGCGAGATGGAGCGGCGGCTGAAGCTGCTGGCCGAGAAGGGCGTCCGCAATATCGACCAGTACAACAAGTTGTTCGAGGAAGACGGCACACCGAGCCTGTTTGGCGAAGATTCCGAAGAGCGCCCGATTCCCTACATCATCATCATCATCGACGAATTAGCTGACTTGATGATGCTTGATTCGGGCAACGTCGAAGAATCCGTGACCCGCCTGGCGCAGATGGCGCGAGCGGTCGGGATTCACCTTGTACTTGCCACCCAGCGGCCGTCTGTGGATGTGATTACCGGGTTAATCAAAGCAAATTTCCCGGCCCGGGTGTCGTTCCGAGTAGCCACGAAAGTCGATTCGCGCACGATTCTCGATGCCAACGGCGCAGAAGCCCTGCTGGGTAAAGGCGACATGCTGTACCTGCCTTCCGGCTCCGCTCGCGTACATCGGCTGCACGCACCGCTGGTCACTGAAAAAGAAATCGCCGCGGTGGTGGAATTCTGGCGCACGCAGGGCACAGCGGAATATCAGGAACATTTCCTGCACGCTCCCCAGGAGGAGCGCGAAGCCGGGGCCTCTGGTGAGCCAGGCGAGGGCGCCGAGGGTGAACACGATCCCCTGTTCGAAGACGCCGTCCGCCTCGTGGTTGAATTCGGAAAAGCCTCCACTTCGCTGCTGCAGCGCCGGCTGAGAATCGGCTACGGCCGCGCCGCCCATCTCATCGACCTGATGGAGCAAGACGGCATCGTGGGCGCCGCCGACGGCCCAAAGCCGCGCGAAGTCCTCAAGCGTCCGAACTGGGTCACGGAAGTGGAAGAATCGATGCGGTAAAGTAGTGGCGAGTATCTAGTGGCGAGCGGTCAGTTCTTCCTCATTCGCCGAACACCAAGTGTTGCACTTAACGAAACCTCACCAAACGAAAAAGGCGGCCCTTGGCCGCCTTTTCGGTTCATGGCTGCTGTTTAGAAGCGGTACAGGATCCCAGTCGAGACGCGAACGTTGTTCTTGTCGGTAAACCCGTTGAAGCGGGTGATGAACCAATCCGCCTGCACGGCGCGGATCGCAAATGCCTTGCGGCCCACATCTACGCCGCCGCCGAACAGCATGGCGAAACCGCTATCGCCAACGCCGCCGGAAGAGGCATGCGCTCCGCCGAACAAGCCGTGAGCAAACGGGGTAAACGCTCCGTGATGCATCGAGACCACGGGTCCGAAGGTGTAGGTGTGGAAATTCTCACCGGTTTTGTAAGCGCCGCTGAAGTCGCCGGTCACGCCCAGCCAGTGATTGATGTACATGCTGGCTGCGCCGTTCCAACCGTTGGCGTGCCAACCGTCCAGCGAGGTGAACTGATATCCGCCAAAGACTTCCGGCTTCGGCGTTTCCTGCGCAGATCCTGCCATTGCAACCAGGCCAACAAATAGCGCAAGCCCAATGAACTTTCTCATGCTGTCAACTCCTCCATTGAATTCGCACCCGGTTTGGCCATAGCTGCTTGTGTTTCCCAGACTCCAGCATTTGGACAGTTCTTCGCCAAACGGAATCCTGAGGTGCTCGGGGCACAGTTGAATTCATCTGGGGAGTGCGAGCAAGTAACTGAAGCCGACCTGAAAGTTTGACCTTTGGTAACGTCCTCCTTCCCCGCCCGGGAATGCTGCTAACTAGCTGACTGGCGTGCGCATGCCCTGATCTGCGAAACTGGTCCGTCGGTTATCCAGCGAGCAACGCCATGAAATCTCACACCGAATACTTGCACTTTCATACGAAGAAGCATCGGGAGTACATCCACATCACTCCTCAGGTGGAAGCGGTCGTGAGGAAGAGCGGCGTCAAGGAAGGAATGGTCCTGGTGTCGGCCATGCACATCACTGCCGGGGTCTACGTCAATGACAACGAAACCGGGCTGATCGAGGACATCGACCAGTGGCTGGAAGGGTTGGCGCCGTTCCGCCAGGACTACCAGCACCATCAGACTGGGGAGGATAACGGGGATTCCCACCTCAAGGCTTTGCTGATCCACCATGAAGTGATTGTCCCCGTCACCGCCGGAAGACTTGATTTCGGCACCTGGCAGCGCATCTTTTACGCTGAGTTCGACGGTCAACGGGAAAAGCGAGTGATTGTCAAAGTAATGGGAGAGTAACCTCCCGCGAGCATTGCCCATCCATCTCACTCACTCTTCGAAACCGATTTGCGGTTCCGCGCGGCGAGCCGTCTTGAATACATCCGCGGTCGACCCACCCTGATGAGATTTGCCGCACCGTGTTTTCGCGCCTAATCTCGCCGAAACGTGCGCCATTGCACAGACTTAGCCGCTTTGGATCACGGCCTACAGTGACTCACATCACAGCGCCCACTCGTCGGGAAGATGAAAATCGTCTCAGACAAGGCTAGAACTGCTGCAATTCGTTACAGCAGAGGTTCTCAGGAGCTTGTTCAGTGGCCAATTTCGCAACAACCGCTACGGTCGACGACATCGGGCCACTGCTTTCATCAGGTCCCACTAACGTTAAGGAGAAGGAAGCAATCATGAAGACAACGAAGCTAGCAATGTTGATTCTGACGATCGCGGTGGCACTGTTCATCCTGATCCCCAGTCTGTCCTGGGCAGATGACGGAGCAACCCTGTTCAAAACCAAGTGCGCCGCCTGCCATGGTGTAGACGCCGCCGGAAAGCCGGCTGCCAAGATTCCCAGCCTGATTTCCGACGACGCCAAGAAGCTGAGCGACGCCGATCTGACCGACGCGATTGCCAATGGCGGCAAGAACAAAAAGCCCACACATGCTTTCCAGGCCAAAGGCATGACACCGGACCAGATCAAGATGGTCATCGAATATATCCGGGAACTGCAGAAAAAGTAGATCGGCTGTTCCCTTTTGCGCAGCATGCTGGGAGAAACTGCCCGGCGCAGCTGACAAAAGCATGAGGGGGTGCCTGGTGGGAAGGCGCGATCTAACTCGGCGGACTGAGTGGAGAACCGGCTACAGAGTGTCAGCCGGCCTGAGACCCTCCCCCGCTTGCGCATTCCCGATGGCAACAGCCCGCCTGGGCCGTGATGAAGACTTCCTCCGGCCCAGGCTTATTTCCCCAGTCGTACCCCATGCGCGGTCCCTGACTTACGGTCGTACCACCCTTCCCTTTGACTGGGTTCCGGAAAGCCAGGGGAGGGGACTGCCCCGCTGGACCGGCCAGGAGCGAATTCGATGAGCAAAGCATTGCTGTACGACGCTACCGTCTGCATCGGCTGTAAACAATGCGAACAGGCGTGTGCGGACAAGAACAAACTCCGTTACGACGATGCCGTCGCCGCCGAAGACCGCCAGTCGGCGCACAAATTCACCGTCGTCCTCGCCAAGAACGACAAGTTCATGCGCCGCCTGTGCATGAACTGCGAGGATCCAGCCTGCGCGTCGGTGTGCCCGGTGGGCGCGCTGCGCAAGACGGCCGCCGGTCCGGTGATCTATGAAGAAGACCGCTGCATGGGATGCCGTTACTGCATGGTGGCGTGCCCGTTCAGCGTCCCCAAGTACGAATGGAACAAGCTGCTGCCCCGAGTGCAGAAATGCACCATGTGCCCCGAACGGGTCGAGGCCGGCCAGCCGACGGCGTGCGCTGAGGCCTGTCCAACGGGCGCCACCAAGTTTGGCGAGCGCGACGAGCTGATCGCCGAAGCCCAACAGCGCATCCACGAAAACCCCGGCAAGTACGTGAACCACATCTACGGCCTCACGGAAGTTGGCGGCACATCGGTGCTGCTGCTGTCGAGCGTGCCCTTCGAAGAATTCGGGTATCGCGCCGATCTGTCGCGCGATCCGCTGCCCATGCTCACTTACCGAGTGCTCTCGCGCATTCCCGACTTCGTGCCCCTGGGCGGGATGCTTCTCGGAGGCGTCTGGTGGATTACTCACAGACGAGAAGAAGTCGCCGCCGCCGAAGCCAGCCCGCAGAAACCGGATGCCGGAGAAAAAGGGAGCTCGCAATGAAAATCAAACTCAGCCTCTGGAAGCTGGTATTCCTGGCCTTGATGGCTGCGGGGTTCTATGCCACGGTGGTGCGCTTTACCCAGGGATTGGGCCAATCGACCAATCTCAACGACCAATTTCCCTGGGGCATCTGGGTGGGTTTCGATGTGCTCTGCGGCGTGATGCTGGCCGCTGGCGGCTTCACCCTGACTGCCGCAGTACACATTTTCAACATCAAACGCCTGCGTCCTATCGTTCGTCCTACGATTCTCACGGCGTTCCTGGGATACGTGCTGGTCTGCGTCGCCCTGATGTACGACCTGGGACGTCCCTACCGCATCTGGCATCCGCTGATTATGCGCAACCCGCACTCGGTGATGTTCGAGGTGGCGTATTGCGTAATGCTCTACACGACCGTGCTGTCGCTGGAGTTTTCGCCGATTGTTCTGGAGCGTTTTAACCTGCAAAAGCCGCTGAAGATTGTTCGCGCTGCGCTGATTCCTCTGGTCATCGGCGGCGTCATTCTATCGACGCTGCACCAGTCTTCGCTCGGCACCGTGTACCTGATTATGCCCGAGAAGTTGCACCCGTTCTGGTATAGCCCGTTGCTGCCGGTTTTCTTCTTCATCTCGGCGATCGCGGTGGGACTGGCGATGACGATCTTCGAGTCGTCAATGAGTGCCAAGTATTTTGGCCGCCAGCTCGAACTGCCTATTATCCAGGAACTGGGACGCGTCCTGGTGGTCGTGCTCTCGATCTGTGCCATCCTGCGTTTTGAAGACCTGTTGCACCGCGGGGTACTGCCCCTGCTCTTTAAACCGTCCTACGAGATGTACCTGTTCTGGTTGGAGATCGTCCTAAGCCTGGCGTTGCCGCTCATTCTTCTGGCTCAACGCAAGATACGCACCAGCCCCGGCGGACTCTACGTAGCAGCGGTGCTTGTGGTGCTCGGCTTCATCACCAACCGGCTGAACGTAAGCATCACCGGTCTAGAGTCCTCGGCGGGCTTGCACTACATCCCAAAGTGGACCGAGATCGCAGTAACCGGCGCCATCATCGCGGCCGGATTTGCGCTGTTCGGCATGGCCGCCAAGTATTTACCGATCTTCCCCGTGGAGGAAGTGCACACGGAAACCGAAACCGGAGCCCCTGCCGCCCTGCCGGTGTTGAGCCATGCCGGAGACTGAACCAACCCGCGGACGCTGGAGACGACTGACTCACAGTCTAAGCGCCAAGCTGATTGCCTCTCTGCTGGTGGTCATGCTGTTTATCTTCGCGTTGCTGGGCTATCTCAACATTCGCCTGCACCGGCAACATCTGGAGGCGGCCGCGCTGCTCAGCGCGGAACGCGTCAGCGATGTGATCAAGCGCAGCGCGACTTATTACATGCTGCGTAACGACCGCGAGGGTCTCTACCACGTGATGCAGACCATCGCCGACGAACCCGGCATGGTCAAGGTGCGCATCTTCGACCAGGAAGGCCGAGTCAGCTACTCCACCGACCAGGCCGAAATCAGCCACAGCGTCGATAAGGGCGCCGAGGCATGTTACGGCTGCCACGCGCAGTCTCAGCCGCTGGCGCGCCTGAACCGACCCGATCGCTTCCGTATTTACCGCAACGATGGCGGCCAGCGCGTGCTGGGAATCATTACGCCGCTCGAGAATCAGCCCAGTTGCGCCAACGCGGCGTGTCACGCGCACCCAGCCAGCCAGCAGATTCTCGGTGTCCTGGATACCAATATTTCCCTGGCGAAGGCCGACGCCCAGCTCGCCGAGGGCAGCCGCTCCATGGTGGCATATACCGTTTTCGCGCTGCTGACGATTTCCTTTCTCAGCTGGCTGTTCGTTTGGCGCGTGGTCGGCGATCCCATCAAGGCGCTGAAGAATGGCACCGAGCGCCTGGCAGACGGCGATCTGGGATATCAGATCGATGTTCATTCCCATGACGAGGTCGGCGATCTGGCGCACTCCTTCAACGGCATGAGCCTGCAGTTGCGCTCGGCCAATGAGGAAATCGTCGCCTGGGCGAAAACCCTGGAGGATCGCGTCGACCTCAAGACCCGTGAACTGAAGAGCGCTCACGATCACGTTCTGCATGTGGAGAAAATGGCCTCGATCGGGAAGATGGCGGCGGTGGTGGCGCACGAAATCAATAATCCGCTCTCCGGGATCCTGACCTACGCCAAACTGCTCCGGAAATGGATGGATCGCGGCGAAATGAGCCCGGAGAAGAAGAAGGAAGCACTGGATTGCCTGGACCTGATTGCCGGCGAGAGCCGCCGCTGCGGCGATCTGGTCAAGAACCTACTCACCTTTTCCCGCACCTCGCCCATAAACGTGGAGTCCACAGACCTCAATGCCGTCATTGATCGCTCAGTGCGGTTGGTGCAGCATCAGCTGGAGATGACCGGGATCCAACTGCAAGTCGACGTCGCCCCGGACCTGCCTCGCGTGCAATGTGATCCGGCGCAAATCGAGCAGGTACTGCTGGCGCTGGTGATGAACGCGATTGACGCGATGCCACGGGGAGGCAACCTGTGGCTGCGCGCCGACCTCAAGGCCGGTGCGAGAGAAATCGCAATCCATGTGCGCGATGACGGCACCGGCATTCCGGCGGACATTCTGTCACAAATCTTCGAGCCGTTTCTCACCACCAAGGAATCCGGCCATGGCGTGGGCCTGGGACTAGCCATCAGCCACGGCATCATGGAGCGGCACGGCGGGCATATCGAGGTGCAATCGGAGGTCGGAAAGGGCACCACCTTTATCCTGACTCTTCCGGTGGAGCACCCAGAAACGTTTGTGGCCGCCAGTGGTACGGCGTTCACAAAGAACGCGAGGTGATCAACTTGAGTACACAAGGCAGATTACTGATCGTGGACGATGAACTTAGCGTGCGAGATTCGCTGGGCAAGTGGTTCCATGAAGAAGGCTACGAGGTCGCGACCGCGGAGAACGCCAGCGATGCGCTCACCCGCCTGGCCGAGGCTCGCTGGGACGCAGCGCTGGTGGACATCAAGATGCGCGGCACTGACGGAATCGAACTCCAGAAACGCATGCACGAAGTCGATCCCAATCTGACGGTCATCATCATGACCGGCTACGCCTCGGTGGAAACCGCGGTAGCCGCCTTGAAGAATGGCGCGTACGATTACGTAACCAAGCCCCTCGACCCGGACGAGATCGCCCATCTGGTCAAGAAAGCTCTGGCTCACAGGCGTACCGAGGAAGAAAACGTCCGCCTGCGCGAGACCGTAGCCGAGGTCGCCCGGCCGGAAGATATCGTGGGCGAGAGCACGGCCATGCGCAAAGTCTTCGACGCGATTGAGACCGTCGGCCCAACCGATGCCACGGTGCTGGTCACCGGCGAAAGCGGCACTGGTAAGGAACTGGTCGCTCGTGCGGTTCATCACGCCAGCCCTAGACGCTTTCATCCGCTGGTTGTGATTCACTGCGGAGCCTTGACGGAAACCTTGCTGGAAAGCGAGTTGTTCGGCCACGAAAAAGGCGCGTTCACCGGCGCTCAATACCGCAAGAAGGGGAAATTCGAAATTGCCGAAGGCGGAACTGTCTTCCTCGACGAGATCGGCGACATCAGCCTTAAAACCCAGACCGATTTGTTGCGGGTGCTGCAGGAGCGCGAGATCGTTCGCGTGGGAAGCAATCAGCCGATCAAAGTAGACTTCCGCTGCATTGCGGCCACCAACAAGAACCTCGAACAGTTGATCGAGGAAGGCAAGTTTCGTCCCGACCTGTTCTACCGGCTGAATGTCTTTCGCATCGAACTGCCGGCTTTGCGCGAGCGCCGCGACGACATCCCCATGCTGGTAGACCATTTCGTGCGCAAGTTCTCCCTGCAAATGAACAAGAAAATCACGCGTGTGTCGCCCAGCGCGATGAATCTGCTGCAGCAACAACCGTGGACAGGCAATGTGCGAGAACTGGAGAACGCTGTGGAGCGTGCGATGGTCGTGGCTTCGGAGCCCGAACTGCGCGAGCAGGATTTCGTCTTCAAGTCAGCCGTGCCCAATGGCGCTCCCAAGAGCCTGGACGAAATCGAGAAGGTGCACATCCTGCGGGTGCTCGAGAGCTGCAACTGGAATCAGACCCGCGCCGCCGAAATCCTGGAGATTGACCGGGTCACGCTGCACCACAAACTGAAGAAGTATGGCTGGAGCCGGCCGGTCGTCGAGATGCAATGAAAGCCCTGCAACTGCTGCCGGTGGGAAACCTGGATGGCGGCTGGTTGAGGGATCTCAGGCCCGCCGTAGCACAGGCATTCCATGTTCCCTGTGAAGTACTGCCCACCGTACTGGACCCGGAGTTCGCCTACCACGGCGAACGCCAGCAATTTCACTCTTCGGAAATTCTGCACCGCATGCAAGGCCTTCTCGGCCCTGATTCCTGGCGCATGCTGGCGGTTACGGCAGTCGACTTGTACATACCGATTCTAACATTCGTCTTCGGCGAGGCGCAGGTGGGCGGACCGTGCGCGCTGGTCTCGTTTCACCGGCTGCGGCAGGAGTTCTACGGTCTGCCGCCAGACGCACAAATCCTCCAGGAGCGGCTGCTCAAGGAGGCCGTTCACGAAATTGGACACACGCTGAACCTCACCCACTGCGACGATTACCACTGCGCCATGGCGCCCTCGCACGCGGTCGAATGGATCGACCTGAAAAACAGCACCCTGTGCGCGGGCTGCCAGGCGCGGGTCTTCGAGGCGGCCGGATAAGCAGTCGCCACCGAGTTAGCTGGACAGTTCAGACTCTGCCGCAGCGAAACCTTAAGCAACGTTAGTCAGCCGCCACCTGCCCGGTTCCCATCGGCTGCGGGGGCGCATACAAGGCAAACGGGCAAGGCTGCTTGGGGCAGATTCGCAGTGCATTCAAAGCGTCCCCAGCATCTTTCAGGTTGCACCGCAGTTGCTCTCCCCTCTGTGTATCGGCTACCAGCAGCTGGAGGGTCTCCACATCCTGGTTGGTCAAGGTAAAACCGTACTGTAAGGCGGTTCCCACCGGATCTTGAAACAACAGACGCCGGAAGTTTTCGTCAATCACAGCATTTCCGATTATGGTCAGCAGATTCATGGTTTTCTCCTATTTGGGCGATTAAAGCCAATCCATGGTCCCCATAGTCCGAACTGCAGACTACGATCCTTTTATCTTTGCCAGATCCTGGGCCTCGCGATGCGCCTCGCGCAGCATGGGAAGATCATCGGCATTTTGCCAGAGCTGGAGAAACTCGTTGTATTGTGCTCCAGCCCGTTGACGGTCGAAATACGCGCAGGCCCGGGCAAGCCCAAGGTGAGCGGCTATCAGATCGGGCACAAAACTGTCCTGCAGCATCTCACCCTTGGCGCGCAACACCGTTTCCCACTCCTGGCCGGCGAGCTCCGCCTTCCCCTGAGCGGCATAGGCACGCGCCAAGCCGATGTGCGAAAAACTGTCCGGATATTCCGACGCGCTAGCCAGGAACGACGTCTCGGCCTGGCCATCCACTTTCTCAGACAGCCTGATCTCTCCCTCGAGATTGTCGTAGCAGCTCTTATTCCAGGAGCTTGGAATTGACTTGCGTGCGCCATCCAGGCGCCGCAGCACCTCGTTAGCCTTACTCAGACTTCCCGCCCGGGTGTACAAAATGCCAGCCCGCAAGAGATCACTGGTCTGCAGGTTCGAGGCCGGAGTGGCCAGCATGAAATCCGCCTGCGACAAGGCCTCTCGGGGTTTGTTCTGAAGCAGGTAAATGCGCCCCAGAAAGTAACGCCTTACCAATTGGAGGCCACCGACCTCGGCCGGAGCGGCCGCGACGCGTTTCGCAAGGCGGGAGCGAGCCGCCTCCAATTTCCCCTGGTACAGGTCTGCCACGGCAAGGTATAGGTCTCGCAATTCCTGGTCCGTCTCGGTGCCTTTGCCGAGCTCAGTGAATTGCTGTCGTGCCTGCTCGACATTCCCTTGCCCGAGATAAGCCAAGCCTAATCCGCGATGCAGTTGCGGCGAGACGACGCCGCGTTGTTGCGCTGCCTGAAATGTCGTGATGGCTTCCTCGCTAGCGTTGCTTCGCGCCAGGTAAAGGACCAGATTCCTGTACGCGGGCAGGGAGAAGGGGTTGAGCCGCAGAACTTCCCTTTCTTCAGCGATCGCCCGATCCAGTTGGCCCACGTTGTAGTAAGCTCCGGCCAATTCTTCGTGACCCTCAACGTCGTCCGGATAAAGACCGACGAGCACGGCCAGAGATTGCGCCGCTTCCTCATAGCGCTCCTGAATGTTGAAGTAGTCGGCTTCAATTCGTCGTTGCTCCCGGTCGGTCACCGCTTCGCGTAAGCGGTACGCCTCGGTTAATTCGTCCAAAGCGCGCTCGTTCTTGCCGAGAACCCATTCGTAATAGTCGCCCAGCCGCATGTGCGCCATGGCGAAGTCGGGATCGAAGTGCAAGGCGCTCTGCAGCAACACTGGCACCTGGTCGGTGTCCCCCTGGGCTATCGCATCGGTAGCGCGGGAGTACAACTGCAACGCTTCCAGCGAACGCGTCGTCACCTTGGCCAGCGGCTTGCTGGTCTTCTCAATTCCTATCCGCGACTCGCCCAGATCTTTGCGCACGTGGCGGGACAACTCGTCAGCCTTCTCGAAGAACTGTTCCTTGTTCTCAAACCGCTCTTTCTCGGCAAACAGCAAATTGCCATGCACCGGATCGGTGGCGCGCACCGTGATTTGGAATACCTGGCCCATGTGCTCGATGCTGCCGGTAAGCAGGACCTGGAGATTCTCGCGTTGGCAAATTTCGCGCCCGAGATTCTCGTCGATCCGGGTAACGTCGGTGCGCTTCATGCGCTGCAGAACGTCGTACACCCGGGTTCGGGGAAACACATTCACGTAGCGGGACTGCTGCAAGGCGATGGTCAGGCCTTCGCGCACACCGGCGTCGGGAATGGGATCTTCCCCGCGACTGTCGAAATCAGTGATCAGCACCCATCCGCGTTCCGCGAGGAGTGGCGCGGTGCCGGCGCGCTGATAGGCGATGACGATCGCAGCCGCCACCATGAAGGCGGCGGCGACGGCGGCCCATATCCACCGTCGGGAATTTCGCGCTTTGTGAAGCGGCAGCAGAGGCCGCAGTTTGGTGGGGGTAAGCCCCGCCTGGACCAGGCGCAGATCCTGCAGCAGGGATCCGGCATCCTGATAGCGTTGGCCCGGATCCTTCGCCAGGGCCTTGTTCACGACCGCTTCGAGCGCCTCTGGAACCTGAGCATTGAAGATGTGGATTGGCGCTGGCGTCTCGTGCAGAATGCGTTCGCTGGTGGCAACAAAGCTGTTGGAGAGAAACGGATGCAGCCCGGTCAAGGCCTCGTACAGTACGATGCCCAGAGAGAAAATGTCTGCCCGGCCGTCAGGAATCTTTTCCAGCAGGACCTCGGGTGCCATGTAGGCGGGAGTTCCTCCAAAGGAGCCAGCACGGTCGACGGTGGAACTCTGGTCGCTGCGCGGCAGGTGCTTGGCCACCCCGAAATCCAGGATCTTTACCTGGCCCGCCGGAGTTAGCATGATGTTTTCCGGCTTGATGTCGCAATGCACAATGCGGCGGCTGTGCGCCGCCATCAGAGCCTCGGCGCATTGCGTGGCGATGTCGAAGAACTCCTCGAGCGTGACCGGACTCCGCAACCGCTGCCGCAGGTTCTGTCCCTCGACGTACTCCATCACCAGGAACAATTCGTTCTGTTCCTCGAGCACGTCGTAGACCGCGGCCACGTGCGCGTCGGTGAACAGCGACGCGCGCTGTGCCTCCTCCTGGAAGCGGCGGCGATAAGTAGAATCGGCTCGCAATGCCGGACCTAGACGTTTCAGAGCGACTGGGCGTTTGAGCTTGGTATCCTCAGCGCGGTAAACCTCACCCATCCCGCCGTGGCCCAGGCGATCAGCAATCTGAAAGCGACCGGCTACGGTGCCGGAGAGAGTATCTCCAGCTTCAGGAAACGGAACTGCTGAGGCCCGGAACTCCATGGGAACAGTCCCCCGCGGGCGGCCGGCCAGGGGATGGTCAAGGGAAGGTACATCGATATTGCAGCGGGCCGTCCCACGAACGCCATCTTACTACTGCCATAGACGTAGGAGCAATTTTTCGGTGAGCGGCCGCTTCTCCCCGGCCAATTTTGGACCGCCGAGTCGCCCTTCCCGGAACGATACTGCGTGGCTAGATGAAGGCCTTCATGCAGAAGCAACTGCCCCCCGACTTCTCGAATTCCGAGGTGTCCACGACCACCGGGGTGAGCCCTTCCTTGGCGAGGATCGCGCTCAGGTTCGGCGTGAGGCGCGGAGTGATGTAGCGGTTATTGGCCACAATGCCATTGCCCATGAACTGATGGGCTTCGTCGGCGGTGAGTTCGTGCAGGCGCTTCCACCCGCCGCGCAGCTTCTCGAGAGATTCGGGCGCGTAGGCCCCGGGATAGACCAGCGCCGCGTCAGTGTTGAGGGGACACAAGCAGGTATCGAGGTGGTAACAGTGATCGTCAACGAGCTGCAGCGGAATCACCGGGAAGGCCAGTTCTTTCATGGCCGCGGCGAACTTTCGAACCCCGCCCAGCGTTGAGCGGAAGCCATAGGCCGCCCAAATCTTCGAGCGATCCGGATGCCAGA
>Ga0335079_10004909_pt1 | contig 15380 bp, 13 predicted proteins | sample Lox_Sample_33_FD_206719 | JGI IMG/M metagenome (GOLD analysis project Ga0335079, IMG submission 206719) | Soil microbial communities from Loxahatchee National Wildlife Refuge, Florida, United States - Lox_Sample_3.3 | ecosystem: Environmental > Terrestrial > Soil > Wetlands | place: USA...
TTGATGCTGAGGTACTTCTTCGGATTCTCGCGGATCGCCTTAACCAGATTGCGGCTCTCCACCAACATTTCGTTCGCATTGTTGTAGAGAGTCTCGTCCTTGAGGAATTTGCCGGCCGTGCCTTGGCCTGCTTCCAGTTGGGTGGTCAATTCTGAAAGCTTGGAGACCGTGGTGTCGATCTTCTTGGCGAGTTCCTCGTCTTTGGTCAGCTTGCCCAGCGTGCCATGACCGGCATTAATCTCGTCGGTAATCTTCTTGAGATTGGCAATGGTATCGTTCGCATTGTTATACAGGGACGGATCTTTCAGGAATTTGCCAGCGGTTCCTTTGCCCTGCTGCATATCGTCGATAACGCCGTTCATTTTGTCGAGTGTGGCAATGAACTTATCGTAGGCGTCATTGCGGCTGATGAGGGCTCCAAGGCTACCCTGCCCGGAACTCACCTGCTCGACGATCTTTTGGAATTCCGCGACGGTGACCGAAAACCGGTTGTAGAGAGTCGGGTCGTAAATCAGCTTTCCGAGCGATCCCTTGCCGCTTTCGGCGAACGCCAGAATGCGGTCGGCGCGCTTCAACAGCGCGTCCATGTTCTGCAGCGTGCTCTGGCTGGCCCGGACGACCTGATTGAAGTCTGGATGAATTTGCGTAGGCAGAGTATCGCCGTCCTGAACAGGGGCGCCTACCGATTGGGAACTGTCGATGTCGACGTAGGTCTCGCCCAGCACTCCTGCGGTTTCCAGCGAAGTGACCGAGTCCCGCCGCAGTCCGTAGTTGTATTTCGTGGTAACTTTCATCACAACTTCGACCGGCATCTGCTGTTTGTCCTTGTCCGCCACGAACACAACGTCCGCAACGTTGCCGATGTCCACGCCACTGAGACGGACGGGCGCACCTTTGCGCAAGCCCTGGGCATTGTCGAAATAGGATTTGATGGTGATGCGGGGAGTAAAGAGCCCGGCGGTTCCGGACATGAGGAACAGCAGAACCCCGAGCGTCAAACTGGCGACGATGACGGTGATCCCAACCTTGAGCTGGGACCACTTGAGCTGCTTCTGGCTAGGCAAATGATTTCCTCATGACGCCAGTGGGAGGGGTTCGCTCCTGACGCGGCAACTGCTCAAGGTCGCCGCTGCTGCTCGCAGCGCCCCATCGCTGAATGATAACAAAAGAAAAGCCTCACTTAGGGCTTAGGACGCAGGGCAGGTAACACCAAAAGTGCCAACAGGTAGGCGGCTGCGCCACAAGAGAGCGTGACCGTCAGGCCGAACTGGATGGCAATGACCATCGCGAGCACCGAACCGAGGACGCTTGCTGCGGCATTCATCGCCCACGCCCACTCGACTGCGTTGTCAGACGCTCCTGCGCCGGACGGAAACTCCGGTGCCGGGAGTGCCGCAAGCGCGCGCAGCCCTGTAGGAAACGGCATGCCCATCAGAAATCCGAGAGGGATCAGCAGAACTGCGCTCACGAGCAGGCGATTACCAAATTCCATGCCGACCAGAGCGGCTAACCGGCTCGGAAGGAGGAACACGTAAGTCAGCAAAGTGATAAGAACCAGCAGCAGCGGAAGCCATCCCATCTCTGGACGCGGCAACCATATTCGGGAGAGGAGACTGCCGGCGCCGCTCGACAGCATCAGCAGAAAGATGACGACAGTAAGAGCATAGGTCGGGTGTCCGAGAAACAACACAAAACGCTGGATGAATGCGATCTCGACCAGAATATAGCCGAGACCCACGGCGATGAAATAAAGCAGCGGAAGAAGCGACTGGCGAGACTCCCCTTTGCGCAATGCCAGTGGAAGAACAAGAAAAACGAGTACAGCGACCGCGGAAATTACCAGTACCAGCAGCAAAACCAGAACCCCGAGGTTCACCTTCCAGTCGATCCCGTGCCGCAGCCCTTGTTCACCTAAAATCTGCCCGGCTTTCAGCGTGAAGAAGAAGAAAGGGGCGTTGTCCGTCACCGGGGCAACGTTATACGCGTAGCTTCTGGCAAAGGCATGGGGATCATTGCTCGCGATAAGCCGGGAGAACTGGTTCTGCCCTGGCGCGGTTGGCAGGTACATCGGATCCAGTTCGCCATAGCGGTCGCAGTGCTTTTCGACCGCATCTTCTTCAGCCGCGGTGAAGGCAGTCTTCTTTGCCAGAACGACGACGGGGATCCCATCTTCGTCCAGCGAGCCTTGCGACGCCACGATGAAATTCTTTGAGGGATCGGCGACGCCAAGTTGATGCAGCGCCTCCATCGCCACGGCAACGACTCGCAGCGCTTCGCGCGGCTTCTGGAACTCCCAGCGCGTAATCGCGATCAGCCCGTCGGGCTTCAGATGATCGAAGTATTCGCGGAAGGCCTCGACGGTATACAGGTTGTTTTCGCTCAGCGCGAAAGCGCCTGCGGCGGTCGAAGCCCAGGTATCGACCAGCGTCATCTGAACAACGTCGAACTTCTGCGGAGTCGAGCGGATGAATGAGCGGCCGTCAGTGACGTTGATGTGAACGTCGGGGCGATCGTAGAGGTGCTGCGCGTAGTCCGCATAGCGGCCGCGCATGATCGTCGTTGCGATAATCGGGTTAATTTCGATGCCAGTCACGCTCGGGCTTCCGTTTGCCACCGCCCGCAAGACGTCAACGCCGCCGCCCGGTCCGATGATGGCGAACTCTCCATGCGGCCGCAGAACATTCGCCAGTGCCGGAGGCGCGGACATCAAGTCCTTCTCCCATTCCGTCTGGTGCCACAGAGAGACATCGGCGTTCATGATGTAAGTCGACGCGTCCGCATCGATCACAATTGCCTTCGCCTGCCCCTGGTTGTCGACTTCCACGCGAGAAAGCGCGTTCCAGCGGGCAAACTCGACCCACGCTGGATTGCGGAACATCCCTTTCGCATAAACGATATCGATCAATCGTCCCGAATAATTCGCTGCGGTAAGAGCTACGAGCGCCAAGCCGACCAGCGCCGCATTACGTCGCAATTTCGGCGCATCCGCCCAGATCATCGCGGCGACGGAGAGAGCGATACCGGCGAAGAGGATGGCGTTCGGACCGCCAATCCAGTTGAGCAGCGGGACCACGGCCAGGCATGCCAACGCCCCTCCGCAGAGATCGGCGCCGTAGAGACGCGGAATGCGGCTGGTCTCGCGCGCGAAGACGATCGAAAACAGAAGCCCGGTAAGAAAGAACGGCACCGTGGCGGATAGATATAGGACCGTAAGTCGAAAGAAGTTTTTGCCGGTCACGTCGAGCGCCACGGGAACGTGCAGGACAATCTCGAGCACAACAACAATCAGAATCGAGTTTGCCGTGCACAACCGCGCCGCAAGGGTCCGCGTTGGAATGGCGGCGAGACTTGGCTTCCAGAGGTATGCAAATACGCCTCCCGCGCCGAGTCCGAGCAGCGCGATGGAGATCGCCAGAAAGGCAAAGTGATAAAAGAGGACCACCGAAAACAGCCGGGTCAGCCCGAGTTCCAGCAGCAGCGCGCCGAAACTGGTGAGCGCAAGCCCCGTCAGCAGGTTTTTTTCCGGAATCTCTGCTTTGACGGGCAAGGAAGGATCAGGGGACGTCACGGCCATATTAGGTTTGAAGCGGACAGTCTAGCAGATGAGTGATGGACCGTCCTGTGATCGCACGAGGCTGGACTAGCTCTCTAGAATCACTTGTGCGATCGCCTGCTCTTCTGTATGCGAGATTGAAAGAGCTGCGTTCTTCACGCCAAGTTTCGCGGCAAACTCTCCGGCCTTGCCGTGGAAAGCGATCGTTGGACGTCCGCCGGGCATGCGGACTACTTCGCAGTCGACCCAACGCACGCCGTGATTCCAGCCGGTGCCTAACGCTTTCATGGCCGCTTCTTTTGCGGCGAAGCGCGCCGCATAGCGCTCCACGCGGTTCGCTTTCGAGTCGCAGTAGTGCATCTCTCCCGCCGTGTAGATGCGATGCAGAAAGCGATCTCCGTACCGTTCGATCGAGTGGCGGATGCGCGGGACTTCAGCGATGTCGATACCAGTGCCAACAATCATTGCGCTTGCATCTTACAGCAACCGGTCACCGCGATAGATCAATCGCCCGTCAATCATGCGCGCTTCCTCCGTCAGCTTGTGTGGCTTCACAGGACGCTCATCGTCAACATGCAACACTTCGTGTCCGTGGGCCACGAGCCAATCCGATACCAGCATGCGGTGGCAGCGGAAATAGACGCGCTCGGCGCACATGTAAGCGGTTCGTCCTTGTTCCCCTAGCGCCACAAGTTGCGACATCGCCTGCTCGAACTCCGGGGTCAACATGTAGTCGGCGTAGTTGCGAAAGCTCTGATTGCGCAACCCGATATTCGGGGAGTCTTCCACGATCGCCTTTCGATATCCCCCAAGAGCCTTCATCCACACATATCGAATGCCAGCGGCAGGCAACGCTTGCTCGAGTGAATCTCGATTGAACTGAGGCAGACGTCGAGACATAGGGAACGCCCTGATATCCACTAGAGTCTGTATCTGGTGCGCCTTGAGGGCGGCCACAAGATCGTCCAGAGTCCGCGTGGAATGTCCAATGGTGTAAAGAGTAGCCAAGGCTTTGAGATGCGCGTGCAACCTCAGACGATGCGCCGCAGAACTTCGACGATCAGACCATCCTCGTTCGGGAATACCGTTCGCAGATCGAGAAGAACTCTTCCATCCGCAACTCTACTAACGATTGGCGGGTCAGCGTTGCGAAGCCGGGAGGCCAGTTCGTCCGCGCTGAGGTTTGTGTGGGTTAGCGCAAGAAGGCGGGTCGGGAGAACGGATGACGGTGCCGCTCCGCCTCCGACCATCGATTCGCCATCGATGGTGTTCGCTTCCAAATTGCGCGCCGAAGAATCCCGGCGGAGCGCCTCTACAATCTTGGTCGCGCGGGCGTCGATATCCTCTTTCTTCAGACTCATCATCTTCAGGGCAGGAATCGCCTGGTCGTCGAGCCTTACGTATGCCAGCAACGTGGCTTCCAGGGCAGCATAAGTGAGCTTGTCCACACGTAAAGCGCGGAACAAGGAATTTCCTCGCATCCTGGCGATGAGATCGGAGCGCCCGCTCAGCATGCCAGCCTGCGGACCGCCAAGAAGTTTGTCTCCGCTGTAGGTGACAAGATCGACGCCGGCACGCAGGCTGTCGAGCACACTTTGCTCTCCTTGAATACCGAAGGCCTGCAGGTTCACCAAGGCTCCGCTGCCGAGATCTTCCATCAGCGGAAGATTCTTCTTGCGCGCCAAATCCACTAACGCACTCAAGGAGGGCTGCTCGGTGAATCCGGTGATTTCAAAATTCGATCGATGCACGCGCAGTAGCAGTCGCGTGCGCTCGTTGATCGCCTTCTCGTAATCGGACACGCGAGTGCGGTTCGTCGTTCCCACCTCGCGCAGGATAGCGTGTGACTTGCCCATGACATCGGGAATGCGGAACGACCCTCCGATCTCGACTAGCTCGCCGCGAGAAACGATCACCTCGCCACCTTCAGCCAGCGTGTTCAGCGCGAGCAGTACCGCGGCCGCATTATTGTTGACCACAATCGTCGAAATGCCCGCGGGCGTTTTCGTCTCGCCGAGCAACTTGCGGAACAAACGGTCGACGTGCACATCGCGTTTGCCGCGTTCCCCAGCTTCGATCTCGAATTCGAGATTGCTATACCGGGTCGCAGTTTCGTGTATGTGGGAAATCACAGATTCAGCGAGAGGCGCTCGGCCCAGGTTGGTATGAAGAATGACTCCCGTGGCGTTGATGACCGGGCGCAACGAGAAGGAGGTCGCTCGAAGGACTTGCGTTTCGACAGCGTCCGCGATTCCGTTGATCGCAAGACGCAGGCCTGTACCGTCCAGCGTGCCGCTGTTCACTTCGCTTCGTAACCGGGCGAGGACCGCGCGCACCGCTTCCGCGGCAGCCGCATTCCCATGAGATTGAACAAGCGCTGAGATTTGCGGCGTCCGCAGGAGCTCATCTACGGATGGCAACTCTCGAAACAGCTCCGATTTGGCCTCGCTCTTCATCCCGCGGATTATCCCACGACGAATGCGAACATCTCGCAACTACAAAGTGTGGAGGTAAGCGAGCAGATCCTGAACATCCTGCTGGCTCAGTTTCTGGTTGTAGCCGGGCATCTCATTTCGTCCAAGGCGGACGATGTCGGTAACGCGCTCCTCGTTGGCCGGCAGGCCGCTCAGCGCAAGGTACTTGTGCTGGAAAATCCCTTTCAGGCCCGGGCCCTTCTTGCCGCGCGTGGAATAGGGCTCATGGCAGCGGTCGCATTCTGCGTCGTAGATCTTGCGTCCCGCCGACTGCTGCGGATTCAGGCCCAGTTCAGCGTCCGACTTGCGGCGTTCGACATCACACCCCAGACTGATGGTTATCAGAATCAGCGTCGCCGCTGTCCATCGAAGTCCCGGATAACCCACCCACCGACTTGATCTCGATCGCATGCCTATCCTTGAAAATGCCTAATGCGCGGCCTGTCCGCCGCTTTACAATTAGAGCATAGCGCACAGCTCCATGACCGTAGCGATCAAGCGCGTATACGAACCTCCTTCCCGAACCGACGGCACGCGAATTCTTGTCGACCGCCTGTGGCCCCGCGGACTGACCAAGGCAAAGGCCGACATTGACGAATGGCTTCGCGATATCGCTCCCTCAAACGACCTGAGGCACTGGTATCATGCGCGGCCGACGCAGTGGCCGGCGTTCCGGAGCAAATATCTAAAAGAGCTGACACTTCCGGAAAGCGAAACGGCCCTGCGTCGGCTCTACGAGTTGGCCCGCGAAAAAAAGCGCCTCACACTGCTGTTTGCCTCAAAGAATGAAAGCCGGAACAATGCGGTTGTCCTGAAAGAATTGCTTGACGGCGTGCGCAAGCCGCCCAGGGGGACAGGTCCGGCAGGGGCGGTGGGAGCGCGAAAGGCGGCCGTGCGGCGTAGATAATCTTCGCTACTCCGGTCTCAGTTCCTGTCACGACAGAATCCGTTTTCCGTAGATCGGACCTCCACTCTAATATGCAAATCACATTTCATCCCGCTGTTGCTGCCGATCTGCCTGAACTAGTTGGCATGATGCGAGAACTTCAGGAAGACGATCCCTGGTCGATTCCATTTGAAGAAGCCGAAGCGGCCGAGGCGATGGAGAAGTTGCTTCGCGATTCGTCGCTCGGGCGAGTTTGGATCATTGCGGCCGACGGGCACACCATCGGCTACATCGTGATGTGTTTCGACTACAGCCTCGAATACCGCGGCCGTGGCGCATGGGTCGACGAATTCTTTGTGCGGCGAAGTAACCGTGGCTTAGGGATTGGAACGCAAGCATTGGACTTCTTCCTGCTGCAAGCCCGAGAACTCGAAGTCTCGGTAGTTTACCTAGAGGTGAACCACGGAAACCCCGCGATCGATCTCTATCGCCGGAAGGGCTTCGAAGACCATCAACGTTATCTCATGACTCGCTGGATCACGAACGAACCGCTGGTCAGATAGAATCGTGCACGCATGCGGCCACTTTTCCAGTGGAATCTCGGCGTCCGTTCGCTAGAACTCGGCAAGCGAACGCTGATCATGGGCATCCTCAATGTGACGCCCGATTCGTTTTCTGACGGCGGACAATTCCTCGACCGCGATCAAGCTCTCAAGCAAGCCGAACGACTGCTTGAAGACGGCGCGGACATCATCGACGTCGGAGGCGAGTCTACGCGGCCGGGAGCGCGGGTCAACCCCGGACTGGCTCCCGAAGCGACTTCGCCTACGCATCGAGAGTCTGCCGTTACTGCGGAAGAAGAAATGCGGCGTGTCCTTCCCGTTATCTCTGCGCTAAAGAAACGCCATCCGGGAATAGTCATATCCGTTGATACCTATAAGGCCTCCGTAGCGCGAGCTGCGGTGAACGAAGGAGCAGAGATCGTCAACGACGTCAGCGGCTTCCGCTGGGATGCTCACATGGCGGAAACTCTCGCGGAACTTGGGTGCGGCGCGGTCCTGATGCACATGCGAGGGCGTCCCGAGGAATGGCGCACACTTCCCCCTCCGGATAACGTGATCGAACTCATTCGTCGCGAACTAAAGGATCTCTCCGGCCAAGCTGTGGCCGCAGGAGTTTGCCGCGAAAAGCTTGTTCTCGATCCTGGCCTGGGCTTCGGAAAGAGCTTTGACCAGAACTATCCTCTGATCGCCCAGTTCAGCCAGTTGCAAGAGTTGGGATTTCCACTACTAGCCGGCGTTTCTCGAAAGTCGTTCATAGGACGAACGGTAGGCGCGGGCAGCGACGTTCCTCCGGAGAGCCGACTCTATGGCACACTGGCCGCAGAGACCGCGCTGATCCTCGAAGGAGCACACATCATTCGCACGCATGACGCCAAAGCCTCGCTTGAAGCAGCTCGAATTGCAGATGCAATCCTGAATGGAAGATGAAGGTTTTCTTTCGAAGAAAAACTTCGGCAGATTTTTTGCTGCATCGGAGCCATGCACATCTTTTTCTCAGATCCGTGACAACGCTATGCGGTAGCGTGGCTTCACAATAGGGTGATTCAGATGGATGATCTCAGCAGAATCTCCGGTAATCCGCGAGTGACCGTCCGTAGTAACAGGCCACCTCATTCGGACGGTACATGTGTCGTGTACTGGATGCAGCGTGCGCAACGCGGAACCGATAATCCTGCGCTTGACGCCGCAGTCGAAGCCGCAAATGCGCTGGCCCAGCCGCTAGTCGTATTCTTCGCGCCGGTGCCGTTTTATCCTCACGCCAATCTTCGGCACTATGCCTTTTTAAACGAGGGAGTTCCCGACATCGCGGCGGAACTCTCCGAGAGAAACATTGGATTTGTTCTGCGGCGGTATCCCGACCACAGCCTTCTCAGATTTTGCGAAGAAGTGAACCCGGCTCTCGTGATCGGCGATGAAAATCCCATGCGCGAGCCCGATGGATGGCGGCAAACGGCGGCGAAGAAACTGAAAGTACCGCTTTGGACGGTGGATGCGGATGTCATCGTTCCGTCGAAATTGCTTGAGAAAGCTCAATATGCCGCGCACACGATCCGTCCACGGCTGCAGGCACATCTGAAAACATTTTTGAGGCCGTCGCGAAATCCGTCAGCGAAGAAAAAATGGACGCCGCCTCGAGGGCTTTTCACTCTCGATCCACACGTGGATATCACCAAGGGCTGGAAACTCGATCGCTCTGTAGAACCTGTCAGCGACTGGCGTGGCGGATCAACCGAGGCCCAGCGCCTGCTGCGGGAGTTCGTGAAGCATAAGCTCCACGGTTATGGCACACAGCGTAACAAGCCGGAGACCGATCACACCAGTCGATTGTCCCCATATTTGCATTTCGGGCACATCAGTCCGATCACTGTTGCTCTTGCGGTCCAGGATGCCGACGCTCCCCAGGCAGACAAAGAGGCCTTCCTCAATCAAATCATCACCTGGCGCGAACTGTCGGTGAATCTCGTCCGCTTCAATCCAAACTACGACAACTTTGAATGTGGCGAGCCTTGGGCGCACCGGACATTGGCCGAGCATGTGAAGGATGAACGTCCCGTGCTGTACACCGAGAAACAATTGGAGAACGCCGAGACTTACGATCCGCTGTGGAACGCATCGCAGCAGCAGATGGTCACGCATGGTTGGATGCACAACTACATGCGGATGTACTGGGCCAAGAAGATTCTGGAATGGAGTCGCACGCCTGCCGAAGCTCACAACATTGCGGTGCGCCTCAACGACAAGTACGAACTCGACGGACGCGACCCTAACGGATATGCGGGAATCGCGTGGGCGATCGTCGGAAAGTTTGACCGCCCTTGGTTCGAGCGCCCGATCTTCGGTCAGATTCGCTATATGTCAGGGGCGAGTACAGGCAGGAAATTCGACAGTAAGAAATACATTGAACAGAATTTGACGCCGGCCCTGTTCTAGTCGGGTCCGGCATCCGACCCACTCTCGTCATCCTCCGCTCGCTGCTTCAGTTCTTTCGCCTCACGGATATGTTGCTTCGACGGGCGAAGCATTGTCTCGACTTCGAACAGTCCCCGTCCGAGCCCACGTGAATAATTTTTGAACGTTCCCCTCTTCTCCAATTTGCGGGAGAGCCACAACAGCGCGAAGATCGCCGCCAAAATAGCGACTCCCACAACCTTGCCAATCCATGGAGCATCGAGAACGCTCATGCGACTCCTGACTCAGCCTACCTCGACGAGTCCATACGTGTGCTGCCAGCGCGAGCGCATCTGCACCAGCGCACGGCTGATTTCCTCGGAAGATATTTCGGAGTTAGGTCCGGCCAGCACTGCTGCAGCTTCCCTCTTCGCGGCCTCAAGCAATTGCGCATCGCGAATGATGTTGGCGACCCGGAAGCTGGGCAGTCCAGCCTGGCGCGTTCCGAAAAATTCCCCCGGTCCGCGCAATTCGAGATCCAGTTCGGCAATCTGAAACCCGTCATTGGTCCGGACCATCGCATCAAGCCGGCGCTCGCCCTCTTCGGTGACTTTCCCGCCGGTCATCAGGACGCAATAAGACTTTGCCGCTCCGCGCCCGATACGTCCCCGCAATTGATGCAACTGGGAAAGTCCGAATCGCTCGGCATGCTCGATCACCATGACTGTCGCGTTGGGGACGTCGACTCCAACTTCAATCACGGTGGTCGCAACCAGAATCTGCAACTCGCCTTTCTGGAACATGCGCATGACCTGGTCCTTCAGGTCGGCATCGAGGCGGCCATGCAGCAATCCGACTTTCAGGTCCGCGAATATCCTGCCACTGAGTTCCCGATACATCTTGATTGCGGCTTTCAGTTCACTCTCTTCGTTCTCCGCAATCACGGGATAAACCACGTACACCTGGTGCCCGGCAGAGACCTGCTTTCGCACAAAATCCCAGACCTTTTCCGATTGATCGTCTCCAACTCTCCGGGTGACGATCGGCGTGCGGGCGGGAGGCAGTTCGTCCAGCACGCTCAAGTCAAGGTCGCCATATAGGGTCAGAGCAAGAGTCCGTGGAATTGGAGTAGCGGTCATGACCAAAACATCCGGTTCCGCAAGTTCATCGGCCTTGGCTCCTTCTCCAGATTTTTTCATCAGCTTCAGCCGTTGCATGACTCCGAAGCGATGCTGCTCATCCACGATCACCAGCCCGGGCTTTGCGAACTCAACCTTCTCCTCAAGGAGGGCGTGCGTGCCGATAACGAGCTGCGCGCCGCCTTGTGCGATATGGCGGCGGACCTCTCGTTTTCGGTCGGATTCCAGCGATCCCGTCAGCAGGACGATGCGATACCCGGCATTTTCGAGAATGCGGCGCGCAGAGAAATAATGCTGCTGCGCCAGAATCTCTGTCGGCGCCATGAGTGCGACCTGGTATCCGTTTTCAATCGCAATAATCGCGGCTTCGAATGCAACGATGGTCTTGCCCGATCCGACATCGCCCTGCAGCAAACGCCGCATGGGATAAGGCTTTTCCATGTCCGCGGCAATTTCTTTGAGAACGCGCTTTTGGGCTGCCGTCGGATGAAAAGGCAGAATCTTCTTGATGGCGGCCCGCACTCGGTCGTCGAGCTTGAATGAGATCCCCGTCTGCGCCTTCTGCTGCTTCCGCTTCAGTTCGAGACCCAACTCTACGAAGAACAGTTCATCGAAGATCATCCGGATATGAGCCGGCGTTCGAGACGATTGCAAGTCCTGCAAGCTCTCGCCCGGCTCTGGCCAGTGCACATTCCACAAAGCGGCGCGTGGCGAAACTAACCCCAGGTGCGCCCGGACAGCGGCCGGAATCGCATCGGCTAAATCCGGTGTGAGATTGTCGAGAGCGGTTCGGATAATTCGCCGAAACCACTTCGAGGTCAGGCGTCCGGTCGCTTCATAGATGGGAACAATTCGCCCGATTTCCAGAGACTCGGCGACTTTCTTCTCCGGACCAGACTCACTGGAATCTGCCGGATCTCCAAGAACTTCGTACTGCGGCTGGATAATCTGCAACTCCCGGCTCCGCTGGTCCTCTTCGACCTTGCCGTATAACGCGATCATCTGGCCGGGGACGAACTTGTCCTGCAAATAAGTCGCATTGAACCAAAGGCAGCGCAGCTTGGAACGGCCCTGACCGACCGTGAGCTGGAAGATCGGCATGCGGCGCGTCCGGAACAGTCCAGAGTTCCGAACTTCAGCAACGATCGTAGCCATCTCCCCCGGGCGTAATTCGGAGATGCCCCGGGGGTTCAACCGGTCTTCGTATCGAAAGGGGAGATAATAAAGGAGGTCGCCGACGGTGCGAATGCCCTTTCCGACTAACGCTTCTGCAATGCGCGGACCCACGCCTTTCACGTACTGCACGGGCGTAGAGAGTTCGAGCATGCGCTATTCGGGAGGCCGTCCTCCCGCAACCATCGCGAAGGATAAGGCACCGAAAGGATAGCAGGAGCCGATGGGCTCCCGCTGAGCCTTCCGCATGGATCAACATTCTCCAATCCCATTGCAGGAAAAGACGATAGGGCGCTTTTCCTCCCCAACCGCCGAGGACGACGGTGGTGTCTAAACCATCGGTGCTCATAAACTTCCTGCAGGCGCTCCTCGCCATTCTGCTAGGCAACGTCGTGTACTTCGTCCTGATGCCGTCATTGCCCGTGGCGGCGCGCCATCGTCCATTTCATATCGATTTGGGGACGGTCTTGGATTTCTGTTTCTGCCTGATTGTGTATGGCCTGATCCGATCTGTACGCAAATGGCGCTAAGCCGCAACCGACTGGCGAGCCTCAGATAGTTACTTTGGGCACATCGGAGGTTACCTTCCCAAGCTATAGAATCCGATCGAATGTCGAAAATGGCGGTTTTGTACAAGGCCGGTCAGGCCGTGCTGTCGACGTTTGACGCGGATGAGGTTCTTCAGCGCATCCTGACCATCGCCCACGACGATTTTGATCTGGGAAAGGTCGCAGTGTTGCTGCTCGATAAGGACGCGCAGCAGCTCGTCGTGCGTTCCCAGATCGGCTGGGACGCTGGCACGGTGTCTCTGCGTCTCGACATTCATCACGGCCTTACAGGTGCGGCTGCTAGCGCAAAAAAACGGATTTACGCTCCGGATGTCAGCCAGGATTCCCGTTACGTCTGTTCCGCTCAGTCCACTTGCTCGGAGCTCGCAATTCCCCTTATCGTCCGCGAAGAAGTCATCGGAGTACTCGACTTCCAGAGCGATCGCATCAACCACTTTGACGATGAAACGATTGAATTGCTGACGCTCTTCTCCACGCAGGCTTCCCTCGCTTTGCAAAATGCTCGCCTTTATTCGCTCGAGCGGCGGCGCGCTCGCCAGTTGCAGGCAATCAATACGATCGCTCAGCAGAGCACGGCCATCATGGATCTGGAAGATCTGCTCGCCCGCGCGTGCTCGGTCATTCAGCAGGCATTCCAGGTGGCGCATGTCTCGTTGTGCCTGCGAGAGGAAGAAGAACTGGTCATGCGCGCCCACTACGGCACGCTGACACCGAGCTTTCCTGCCAACGGCAGGTTCTCCGCGAACCAGCATCCCTGGACGGAAGTGATCGCTACCAGCGGAACGGTCATTGAAAACGACTTGATGGCGTCTTCCGAATCTTTCCGGCTGTTCACGGAGTGTAAATCGCGGATGTGCATCCCTCTGATCTCTTTCGGGCAGACGCATGGCGTGTTGAGCTTGCACAGTGCCGATCAGAACGCTTTCCGGGAAAGTGACCTGCAGTCGCTCGAAGCGGTAGCCGATATTTGCGCCAGCTCCATCCAGAATGCCCATTATGTCCAGCGGGTAAAGCAACTGGCATATCTGGACGGTCTCACCGGCATGTTCAACCGCCGCTTTTTTGAGCTCCGGATCATGGAGGAGATCGAACGCGCCAAACGCTATGGCACCGGGATGGCGATCATCATGGCCGACATCGACCAGTTCAAACAGCTTAACGACGACTTCGGCCACCTGGTCGGCGACGAGGTCCTGAGGCAAGTATCTTCCTTATTCCAGCAGCAACTCCGCAAGGTCGACGTTGTATGCAGGTATGGCGGCGAGGAGTTCGCGATTCTTCTCAGTCAGGCCAATGAACAGCAGGCCACGGGGGTAGCGGAAAAACTTCGTCGTCTGATTGCCGACTGGATGTTCCCTGGCGTACCGCGTAGGGTGACGATCAGCGCAGGTGTTTCCGCATTCCCGATCCACGGGAAGACCCGCAACGAAATGTTGCAGGCCGCCGATAACGGCCTGTATGCAGCGAAGCAGGGCGGACGCAACCGCGTGTGTGTCGGCTCCCTGACGTTGGCAACATCCGCCTCAAAGATCTAGCTGAGCTCGTCCCTAGAGCCAGTCCTGCCGTTTCATCAGCTCAATCTGCTTTTTAAGATGCTCCATGTCTTTGCGCACCTGGTCCCGATACTTCTCGCTATCTTTGGAGAACTCTTTCTGTTGATTTCGGAGAGCCTGACGGAGAGCTTCTGCTGCCTTGCGGGAATTTTCAGCGGCGGTCTCCATTTCCGGGCGCAGCTTCGCCACCAGATCTTTTTGAATCTTGCACTGAATCTTGGCTGCTTCCATTGCGGCCTCGGCATTGATGAGAGGTTCCGAGAAGCTCTCTTCTTCGATCAGGTCGCCGGATTCCTTTCGCGCCGGCAGGGTGAGGGTCAGATTCTGCTCTTTCTTCTCACGCAGGATGCCGACGTTCACGGAATTTCCGCCGCGATCGCGTACTGCATGTGTGAAGTCGCTGGTGTCGTGAACCTGCTCTCCATTGACTTTCACGATGACGTCGCCGGCATGGAACCCGGCCTTTTCAGCGCGACTCCCCTTTTCAACTGAGCGAACCAGCACACCATTTCCGTCTTTCACTCCAAAAAACTCGCCCAACTGCGTGGTGATGTTCTCAACCATGAGCCCGCTGCGAGCCGATGATGTGACCACAACCATGTTCATCGAAGGGATATCGATATCCGGTACATGAATCTCTGGAATTCGGACATTGAAATCACCCGGCTTCGGCGTGACGAACGAAAATTCCTTGTGCTTGTCGGCCAATTGCACCTTCACCGACATAGGCTGCCCGTCGCGGCTCAATCCGAGGGTTACGATGCGTCCCGCGGGCGTTTCGTGGATCATCCGGCGAAGCTGCGCTCCGCTTTCAACGACGGTGCCGTTCATGGTGAGGATCACATCGTGTTCCTTGATCCCCGCCTTGCCGGCCGGAGCATCCTGATCCACCATCGTCACCTCGACGCCCTTTTCTTCCTTCAACTTCAGCGCGCCGAGACGCTCCGTCGTGACATCGGCGATGTCGACGCCGAGATATGCGCTTGTGCTGCCGTCCTCGCTCGAAAACACGAGCGCTTCTGGACGGTCGACCGAGTAATTCTGCGCTGCATGCGAGAAGGTCAGCAGCAAGGGACAGATCG
>Ga0335079_10004910_pt1 | contig 15380 bp, 14 predicted proteins | sample Lox_Sample_33_FD_206719 | JGI IMG/M metagenome (GOLD analysis project Ga0335079, IMG submission 206719) | Soil microbial communities from Loxahatchee National Wildlife Refuge, Florida, United States - Lox_Sample_3.3 | ecosystem: Environmental > Terrestrial > Soil > Wetlands | place: USA...
GTATCTTGCGCAGGACCTGGAGACCATCGATCCCGGGCATTTTCAGGTCGAGAAGGATTAGGGTCGGCCGTGTTTTTTCATCCCGGATGAGCGCGAGGCCTGCTTCTCCGCTCACAGCGACTTCCATCCTGAAATCCCGCCCAATCTTCACGAGTGCCAATTTCGTTATCAGGACGTCGTTCTCGTTGTCATCGATGATGAGGATTGTTGGTAGCATTAAAATCTCCACTGGCTGAGAACCGCATACGGATGGTTAGTGAAGAATGAAGATATTGGCATGTGTCTTGCGGTTATTCACTCAGTCCTTGCTCCTGTCCGAGCGTGAAATAGATCGTGGCCCCTTTATCAACTTCTCCCTCGGCACAGACCTTTCCTTCGTGTCGGCGAATGATCCGATCGACGATGGCGAGGCCGACTCCCGTTCCCTCGAACTGTTGTTCGGTATGGAGCCGCCGAAAGGGTAGAAACATCTGTTCGGTATAAGCAGGATTGAACCCGGCGCCGTTGTCTCTGACAAAGTAAACAGTCTCCGCGTCTTTTTCAATGGCCCCGAACTCAATGTGCGCATTCTCAGTCTTCGAAGTGAATTTCCAGGCGTTATTAAAAAGGTTTGTAAGCGCTATCATCATGAGGTTGGGATCAATAAATGCGCGCAGTCCTTCAGCGATGATAACTTCGACGTTTCTCGCAGGAGCGGTTTCACGGATGCTGCGCATAGCGGCAGACGCCAGACGGCTCAGATCAGAATCCCTCCGCATGATATCCTGACGTGATATGTGCGACAGCCGCAGCAGATCTGCAATAAGCTGGCTCATTTGGTCAGAGCTTTTTTTGATGCGGTCAAGATAGTCCTTACCTCGCGCATCGAGGCTGTCCGCATACTGGTCATATACCATTTTGGCGAATCCCGATATGTGCCGAAGGGGTGCTCGCAAGTCATGCGATACTGAATGGCTGAAGGTTTCCAGTTCCTTGTTCGCAGCTTCCAGCTCCAGGTTTCTTGCCGCCATGTCTTCGGAGAGTTTCTGCAAGTCCGCCTCCGCCCGCTTGCGCTCGGTAACATCACTGGCGGCACCGAACCATTCGACGATTTCGCCGTTCGCATCCATCCGCGGGATCGCACGCGAGAACGTCCAGCCCAATGTACCGTCCACTCGCAAGACCCGGTGTTCCAGCTCGAAGAAGCTCTTGGTCCGAATGGCTTCGTTGAAGACCGCCTGTACGTGCGACTGATCGTCCGGGTGAATGTATTCCTGAAGCCAATTGCGGTTTGGCTTCCCTGTGTCGGCGATAAAATCCCGGCCACGGAACTGGTACATCTCGCTCCAATCCGGACTCATGCGATATATGACATCCGCGCTGGCCGTCGTCAGTGCGCGGAAGCGCTCCTCGCTTTGTCGTAGCGCCTCTTCCGCCAGCTTGCGTTCGGTGATGTCTCGATGAATGCTGATGAACCCGATGGCTGCGCCCTTTGGACTCATAACGGGAGCAACGTGAGTTTCGCCCACAAACATTGTCCCGTCCTTGCGATGGTACTGTAATGCGAAGGCGGGCTGATTTTTTTTCACATGAAATTTGTATCGTTCCCCTTCGATTCTTTCAAAGTCGTCCTGATTCGCGTGCAGAATCCCTGTCGTTTTCCCCACCAGTTCGTCCTGGGAATAACCGAACATCGTCGATGCGGCCGGGTTCACAAGAAGGATCCGTCGCTTTGTATCGGAATAGATCACGGCATCGGACATCGAGTTGATAAGGGTCCCAAGTTCCGCTGTTTTTGCGGCGAGTTCTTCATTGGTCGCAAGAAGCTCTTCATTGGCGGTTTGAAGCTCCTCGTTCACCGTTTGAAGCTCTTCGTTCATCGCCTGAACCTGTTCGGTCTTTTGATCCACCATGCGTTCAAGATGCCGCCGATAGTTCGATAGTTCTGCCTCGGTGCGCTTCCGTTCGGTGATGTCGGTAACCACGACGAACACCCAGCACTCCGCTTCTTGCATCCGGGCACTTGCCGATATGTAGGTCGGGATTTTCCGGCCGTTGAAATCCAGCTCTATTTCGGTTTTTGCTTCTACTTCAACCGCCTGCTCCCAGAACGTTTCGAATTTCCTCCTGTCTTTATTCGAAACCATGTTCTTGAACGATTTGCCGACCAGCATGCCGGAGCGTGAGCCCGCGATATTTGCGAAAGCCCTGTTGCAGTTGATGATGGATCCGGTTTCTGTCAGGGAGAGTGCCCCTTCGTTCATGGACTCTACGAGAATGCGGTATGGCTGCTCAGCGCCCCTGAGCGCATAGACCTGATCTCCCTGGGGTCCTGAAACGACAACGGCGTCGACTTCGCCTTTCCGGATTGCGGTCAGGGTCTCTTCCGCTTCGCTCAGGCGAAGACGAAGGTCGGCGACTTCGAGAAGAAGAGAAGCCTTTGCATCATTCTTCGACCGGGATGCGCGTGACGCGGAAGTTTTGGCGGGCTTGCCTCGCTTCTTCGTGCTTTTTCGCGAGTGCGCCGTGGTATGGTTGGCTTCTTTCAATTTTGTCTTTTTCATCGTATGTTCCTCGGAATAAATGCGGGCGACGGTCGAAGACTCAGTGCTGAGGAATGAGAAAAATCAATTATTCACAGCCTTTTACTTTCAGGTCAGTCCTGATGCGTATTTATCGGCCTCAAATCCAAGCCGATTAGGATCTTGTCCGTGTCCGACATATCGCCGATGAATCTTCGGAGCGGCAGCGGAAGCTTCTTGATGAGCGTAGGCGCGGCGATGATCTGTTCGCCCTTGGCAAGGACGGGCTGTTGAAAGACGTCGATAATATCGAGTTCGTAGTGGCCTTTGAGGTGTTCCTCGCAGATCTGCCGGATGTTCATGATGGCCTTGGTTGAACGAGGAGTGGATCCTGTAATGTACAGCTTGAGGACGTATTTACGGCGATCGCCGACCTTGGAGGTCTTTTTCAGATTTTTCGCAAACGACTTTATTTGAGATGCCGTCATGTGTTCTCCTCTATTTTGCCGGGCGCAGGTCGAGTCCCACGAGGACCCGTTCGGTATTTGAAAGGTCACCGATGATCTTCCTGACCGGGACAGGCAGTTTCCTCACGAGGGTCGGGACCGCCAGTATCTGATCGCCCTTTGCCAGTTGCGGATTCTCGAGCAGGTCCACCACCTCGATTTTGTACCGGCACAGCATGTACTTTTCACAGATTTTTGTCAGATTCTGAAAGGCCGCGATGGACTTGGGCGTCTGTCCCGCGACGTAGAGCTTGAGGTTCCACAAGTCGGACGGAACCTCCTTTATCTTTTTGACGGACGGTTTGGCAATTCGCTTTGTGGTGGATTTTTTCTTCATCATTATCCTCCGGGTAATTGAGAACTGTTGAATGTACTTCGGCTTCTTCACGGGTTTAATTCCGCAGTCCGCAAGCTAACATGGTTCTCACGCGTCCGCCTTCCGTTTCTTCGCGAGTATCCCGCGGTCGGCTGCAAGAATCTTATCCTTTATTTCCTGCTGAAGGATCGCACTCTTGAGCTCCTGCTCTTTTGAGTCGTACTCTGCGCGAAGTTCGCTGATTTTCGCATCCATAATCTTCCGGTTCCGGTCAAGCTCCATCTTTAAGCGGCCTGTTTCCTGCGAACGTGCAAAGGTCTCTGCCTCGTCCTTGCTCTCCTGCATCAGGCGGGCCGCGCCGGTGTAGACCATGCCGGCCCCGACGTATACGTCAGTCAGATCGATGCCCTTGTTCGAGATGACGAATTCCCGGACCTGGTTGGAATGCGCCATGCCCCGAGACTTGAGGATATACATCACCCTTGTGCGTTCGCCATTGTATTCGGATTCGCGAAGCAGGAGCCAGGAGTCCATGATGGACGAGATGCCGACCTCGGTCATTTCGATGGGCGAACTGCCGTGGGTGAGACTCGTGCAGAGGCTTGTTATACCCCGGGCTTTCAGGAAGTCCAGGAGCCGCATGAGCATGTTCTGCACCTCGGCGTTTGAGCCAATGGCCGTAAGGTTGGAGACGGGGTCGAATATAACGAATTTGGGCTTTTGTTCAAGGACCAGTTTGTGAATCGAAACGAGATGCATTTCAAGACCATAGAAGGTCGGTCTGGTGCTGTGAAAATAGAGGAGTCCTTTTTTCACCCACGGTTCGAGGTTGATGCCGATGGACCTGCCGTTTCTGATGATCTGGTTCATCGATTCCTCGGCCGCGAGATAAAGACACGATTCGCCCCGTTTGCACGCCGCATTTGCAAGATGCATGGCGATGCTCGTTTTGCCCGTGCCTGCCGTGCCTGAAACAAGGACACTGCTCCCGCGATAGAAGCCTTTGCCGCCCAGCATGATGTCGAGTCGCGGGATGCCGCTCGATAAGCGTTCGGTCGAGGCGGGATGGGCGAGGCTCACGGACGTGACCGGCATGACTACGATGCCCTGCTCGTCGATGAGGAAAGGGTATTCGTTCGTGCCGTGCAGCGAGCCGCGGTACTTTACGATCCGCATGCGGCGGGTCGAGATCTGCTCAGTTATGCGGTGGTCGAGCATAATGACGCAGTCGGCCACGTATTCCTCGAGCCCGTGGCGCGTGAGAGTCCCTTCGCCGCGTTCGGCGGTGATGATCGCGGTGACCCCTTTTTCCTTGAGCCAGCGGAAAAGCCGCCGGAGCTCAGCCCGGAGGATGTTCGGGTTCGGGAGACCGGAGAAAAGCGCTTCGATGGTGTCCAGGACTACCCGCTTCGCGCCAGTTGTGCGTATCGCGTGGTCGAGACGAACGAAGAGTCCCTCCAGATCGTATTCGCCGGTCTCCTCTATCTCGCTCCGCTCGATGTACACGTAGTCGATGAAGAGTTTTTTCTTTGTTACCATGTCCTGAATGTTGAAGCCCAAGGAGGCGACGTTCTTTGCGAGTTCGTCGGCGTTCTCTTCGAAACAGACGAAAACGCCCGGCTCATTGTATTCCTGTACGCCGCGGACGAGGAATTCCATCGCAAGGAGCGTTTTGCCGCAGCCAGCGCTCCCGCATACGAGCGTCGGCCTTCCCTTGGGAAGACCTCCTCCAGTGATCTCGTCGAGCCCCTGGATGCCGGTACGCACTTTCGCCAGCCCTGGACCGGATAGCACCTTGTTCAGTTTCGATTTTGCCATGTCCATCCCTCCACGAACAATAGTAACGAGTTAAAAACAAACAGAACATCAGGCGAATTATATCCTTTTCAGGGGGGGGGGGACAACTCCTTTAGAATGTGCGACTGAAGGGGCAATCTTATTGTTTATGCAGAATGTTGCATAAACCAGACTTTGATCCAAGTGAGGAGATGTTAATGAATTCGAGTTGAAAATTTATGTGGTGCACAAACTGGAAACTACGACGACTTCAGGAAGTTGACTTGCGAATGCCCGCACCAGTTCCCACAACAAAGACTTCTTATAACTTTATTGTGAAGTTGCAGACATCATCACCCCTGCCGATCGAGCGTTTAATCTCTACGTTAATCTTCTTTTTCGACACCTGTGAAAAAATTGTTTCCATCATGCCTTGTGAGCAATAACATTGAACGGGATGAAGTTCGATCAATCCGGATCGAACGAGCGGGCAACCTCATTCACCGAATATTCCCCTGATAGTATTCCCTTCAAACTCCCATCTGCCTTGCAGGTTGCGTTTGTCGCGAACCATGTTCCATCCAGTTACCAAATCTTCTATGGAGCTTACTTCCCTCCCTAGATGTTTTTCGCAAAGCGACAGCAAGTCTGCCGCGCATGCCTTCACGGCTGGTTTCATTATCGAGTATTTCGTATTCTGGTCAAGCTGATCAATGCTTTCATGAAGACGTGCCACCCAACTTTTATTCTTGTTTAGAGGAATGTTCATTATTACCTCCAGCATAAGTGGAGTGAGGCGTCAACGCTACTTGTCTTTATCCAGAAGGATATCAACCATCGTTTCGCTGTCACTGTCATTGCAGCTTCATCGCACCATATCTTCAATGCTTTCCTTCTTGCGGTACACCGTACCCTGGAACTGGGCGATCCTGTTTCCCTGCTCATCGAAAACAGGGATCAGGTAGGTCGCCAGCTTCGGGTTGAGCGACACCTCTTCTGCCTCGGCGATCAGGGTGCCGCCCTTTACGGCCTTGAAGTAGGAAATACTGACGTTAATCGCCATGGCGAGCGTGCCGTGGGAATTGGACGCCACAGAAAAAGCCGCGTCAGCCAGCGAGAAGATGGCGCCCCCATGCACGGTTCCTGCGCTGTTCAGATGATGGTCCCGGATCGCCATCCTGGCCCTGGCCTTGCCCCGGTCATAATCTATCATTTCAATGTCCAGATGCTTTGCGAAACGATCTGCGTCAATGAATTTTTTCACGATATCCACAGGCAATTCCTTTCGTAGAAAAAAACGCACGAAGCGTCTTCGAAACAGAGGCAAGAAAAGGAAGGTTAAAACGACGTCTCGCGCAAAGGCGCCAAGGTCGCAAAGGAAATAAAATACTATGAAATATTATCAAGGGTGATGCGTTTAGCGTCTTTGTGCGAACTATGCGTCTTCGCGTGGGAACGATTGACCTCTCCCTGCGGGTTCTGCGCCCCGGCAAGCAACAATCTCCCCCGACGCCATCATTATAACAAATTATCACCCTCCCGCTCAAGAGGTCAGATGATTTTCTGTTTACAAATCCGTGCATTCTGGTTTATAATTAGCGCTGTTTCTGCGCACAATCCCGGTTTTTTGTGACCGATCTTTCCCGAGGAGCCCCCCATGCCCTGGAACGCCGAAGAATCCCTGTCGCGGCAGGACCTGACGAAACTGCAGAGCGAGCGCCTGCAGAAGGTGTGCGAGCGCGTCTATGCCCGGGTCCCCTTTTACAAGAAGAAGTTCGACGAGAAGAACGTCAGGCCCACGGACATCAAGGGCAGCCAGGACATCACAAAGCTGCCCTTCACAAAGAAGTCGGACCTTCGCGACAACTATCCCTACGGCCTGTTCGCCGAGCCGCTCGAGAACATCGTCCGCATCCATGCTTCCTCGGGCACGACGGGCAAGCCCACCGTGGTCGCCTACAACCGGAACGACATCAACCTCTGGGCCGACGTGATGGCGCGCACCTTCACCTGCGCGGGCGTGACCAATAAGGACGTGGTCCAGAACGCCTACGGCTACGGCCTGTTCACCGGCGGCCTGGGCGCGCACTACGGCGCGGAGCGCGTGGGCGCCTCGGTCATCCCGATCTCGGGCGGCAACACGCAGAAGCAGATCCTGCTCCTGCAGGACTTCGGCAGCACGGCCATCTGCAGCACGCCGTCCTTTGCCCTCTACATCTACGACGTGGCCTGCGAGATGAAGATCAACCTCGATACGATCAAGCTCAAGGTCGGCCTGTTCGGCGCGGAGCCCTGGACCGAGGAGATGCGAAGGGAGATCGAGGAGCGGCTGCGGATCAAGGCCATCGACATCTACGGACTTTCGGAGATCATCGGGCCCGGCGTATCGTCGGAATGCATCGAGGCGCAGGACGGCCTGCATCTCAACGAGGACCACTTCTATCCCGAGATCATCAATCCCGGGACGGGCGAGCAGCTCCCCTACGGGCAGGAGGGCGAGCTCGTTATCACGAGCATGTCCCGCGAGGCCATGCCGCTCATCCGGTACCGCACGGGCGATATCACGAGCCTGAACCCCGAGAAGTGCGCCTGCGGCAGGACGCTCGTGCGCATGAGGCGCGTGCGCGGCCGGGCCGACGACATGCTGATCATCCGCGGCGTGAACGTATTTCCGTCGCAGGTAGAGTCGGTCCTGCTCAGGTCCGAGGAGGTCGCGCCGCACTACATCATCGAAGTGAACCGCAGGGGACGGCTGGATGAGGTGAACGTGAACGTGGAGGTGTCCCCCAAGTTCATGGAGGACATGGCGAACAAGGTGCTCTCCACGGACCTGAAGGCCTTCGTCCAGGAAGAGGAAGAGCTCATCCGGCTGAAGCACGAGATCCAGAAGAACATCAAGGACATCATCGGTGTGAACACCGAGATCACCCTCCGCCCGCCGAACTCGATCCAGCGCAGCGAAGGCAAGGCCAGGCGCGTGATCGACAACAGACCCAAGTAAAAAGCGAAAACCATTTTCTTCGCAGAGGCGCGGAGTTCGCGAAGCAAAGGAAAGACGGAACCCTGTCTCGCGCAAAGCATTTCATTCATGAAGGAGTGGCTTTGAAGAAATCGATCCTTTCCGGTAACGAAGCCATCGCACGGGGGTTCATCGAGGCCGGCGGCAAGCTCGCCGCTGCCTATCCCGGCACGCCGAGCACCGAGGTGCTCGAAACGCTGTCCCGGGAAAAGGGCATCCACGCCGAGTGGTCCGTGAATGAGAAGGTGGCCCTGGAAGTTGCCATCGGGGGCTCGCTCTCGGGTGTTCGCTCCATGGCATGCATGAAGCACGTGGGCGTGAACGTGGCAGCGGACCCGCTCATGACCGCGGCCTACACCGGCGTCAACGCCGGGCTCGTGCTCATGGCCGCCGACGATCCCGGCATGTTCAGCTCTCAGAACGAGCAGGATACGCGCCACTTTGCCCGGCAGGGCAAGATCCCCTGCATCGAGCCGTCCGATTCCGGCGAGGCGCTTCTCTTTGTGAAGGCGGCCTTCGAGCTCTCCGAGGCCTTCGATACGCCGGTCATCCTGCGCACGACGACCCGGATCTCGCACTGCAAGAGCGTGGTGGAGGAAGGCGTGGCCGAGTCGCCCGCGGGCCGCGGGCTCGCAAAGGACTTCGGCAAGTACGTCATGCTCCCGAGCAACGCCAAGAAGCGGCATGTCTTCGTCGAAGACCGGCTGGTCCGGCTCCGGGCTTGGGCCGAGACCTCGCCGCTGAACAGGATTGATGAGGGCGACCGGTCGGTCGGGTTCATCACCTCCGGCATCTCGTACCAGTACGTGCGCGACGCGTTCCCGGAGGCGGCGGTGCTCAAGCTGGGCGTGACCTTTCCGCTCCCGGAAACGCTGATCCGGACGTTCGCCTCATCGGTCGTGAAGCTGGCCGTGGTGGAGGAGCTCGACCCGTTCCTGGAAGAGCAGATCAGGGCCATGGGCGTCACGGTCCATCTCGGGAAGAACGTGCTGCCGCTCTGCGGGGAGTTCAGCCAGCGCCTGGTGCGCGAGAAGATATCGGGAACGCCGCTCCCGATGAAGGAGCCGGCAGCCGGTCTCCTGATGCGGCCGCCCACGTTCTGCCCCGGTTGTTCGCACCGGGGCCTCTATACGGTGCTCGCAAAGCTCAAACTCCACGTTTCCGGCGACATCGGGTGCTACACGCTCGGCGCACTGCCTCCCTTTTCGGCCATGCACACCTGCATCTGCATGGGCGCCAGCATCTCGGCCGCCCACGGCATGGCCAAGGGGCTCGGGCTCCAGAGCGTGCGGCAGAAGCCCGTGGCCGTGATCGGCGACTCGACCTTCCTGCACTCCGGCATTACCGGCCTCATCAACATGGTCTACAACGGCGGCGATGCGATCGTCATTGTCATGAACAACGACACGACGGGCATGACGGGCGGCCAGGAGCACGCGGGCACGGGCCGCTCCGCCCAGGGAGGCGAAGCGCCGCGACTCGACATTCCGAAGCTCTGCCAGGCCATAGGCGCGAAGCGGGTGCGCGAGATCGACACCTACAAGATCAAGGACCTCGAGAAGATCGTAAAGGAAGCGCTCGAGGAGAAGGGTCCCTCGGTCCTCGTCTCGAACCAGCCCTGCGTGCTTCGCTACCGCGTATCGAAGAAGGCCTACACCGTCGAGCGCGCCGGCTGCGTCGGGTGCAAGGCGTGCCTCAAGGCGGGATGCATCGCGCTATCCTTCACTCCGGAGGGCAAGGCCGGCTACGTCGAGATCGATCCGCTCCTGTGCAACGGCTGCGGCGTCTGCGCCCAGCTCTGTACGACGGGGTCGATGAAGACGGCCGGGTAGCACGGAGCGAGGACTTCTCTCGTAGAGGCGCAAAGGTCGCGGAGGAAACTGAAGATTCGGATAAAGACATGATTTCCACAGAGAGACCTATCGTCGGCTTGAATCATAATACGTCAGTGTAAATCTGTGTCAGATAGTGCGGGGGTTTAACCGGTGAACGTTTTTAACATTCTGATCAGCGGTGTGGGCGGGCAGGGCGTGCTGCTCACGAGCAAGATCATCGCGGAGGCGGCGCTCCTCTCCGGCCTGGATGTGAAGCAGAGCGAGGTGCACGGCATGGCGCAGCGCGGCGGCAGCGTGCTGTCGCAGGTGCGCTTCGGGGACGCGGTGTTCTCCCCGATCGTGAGCGAGGGCGAGGCGGACCTTCTGATCGGGTTTGAACCGCTCGAAACGGCCCGCTATCTCCACTACCTGAAGGACGACGGCGCGGTAATCTACAATACGCGCACCATCGGCACCATCGGCGTCTCCATTGCCGCAGAGAAATATCCCGCGGATATCAACGATACCATTAGAGGCCGTGCCAAGACGGTCATGCCCTTCGACGGCACGCGGCTTGCCGTCGAGGCAGGCGACAAGCGTGCGCTCAACCTCGTTCTGCTCGGAGCGGCGCTCCCCTTTCTCCCCCTCAAGGAGCAGTTCATCCTCGATGCCGTGGTGAACACGGTCCCCAAAAAAGTTCTCGCGATCAACCAGAAGGCTTTTGCGGCAGGCAGGGCTCAGAAGAAGTAACACGGGGTCAGTTGGATAGCGACTTTTTCCCCGCATGCTGCAACACCCGCGGCGGGCGCACGAGGTCTACGCTTTGCGTGCAAGCTTCGACCGCTCGGCGACGAAGGTTTCGAGCGCGATCCGGTCCTCGCCCGAGATCTTGGCGAACTTGACGCCATACCGGTTCACACCGGCTCCTTTGTCCCCATCAATGGTCCGGACAATCTCCCCCTTGGTTTGAATCCGTGTCCCCGTCGGCAAACAGAACGTGCAGGTGAGCTTCTTCCCCTTCGGGAGGGGCCTGTCGGTCTCGATGAGCATGCCCGTGGCGCTGATGTCCTGGGACTTGCAGAAGAAGGCCGAGTCCCCCATCGCGCCCTCGACCGCAACGCTGATCAGCACGCGGAATGTCTCGCGCGTCGCGATCTCGAGCAGCTGCTGGGCCCGCGCCAGGAGGAGGGTCGGGTTCACGGGGCGGAGGATGACCGCGCTCGGATTGCACCGGGAACAGTGCTCGATGGCTGCCGGAGTGTTGGCGCAGACCAGGAGGAGCTGAACGGTGCGCAGCGCGGGGTCCTTCGCGATGAGCGATGCGAGCTGTTCGATGTTCATGCCCGGAAGATCGAGGTGGGTCACGATGAGGTCGGCGTGTTCCGCGCGGTGCAAGCTCAAGAGCTCGTCGTTCGAAGATGCCGGAATGATGCGGATGTCGGACCGGTGCAAAAAACTGCCGCCCGGCGGAAGCATGCCGTGCAACTCCTGTGCGATCAACACTTTTTTCATGGATTGCCCCCGTTCGGCACCTCTGCCGGGCCCGTTCGGCCCGATCAGCGGCAGGTGGATACCTTTTTTTATTATACCACAGCGCTTCTGCGCATCCGTTGCATTGAAGGGACAGAGGGGAAGAGACGGCTACGTCTTGTTCAGGCGGAGGAGCGTTGCCGCATTCGCGTACAGCATCTTTTCCTTCTGTTGATCCGGGATTCTGAGCCGCAGCGTCCGCTCCAGCATCTCCTTCTGGTCGGTCCAGGGGCTGTCGCTTCCGAAAAGGACCCGGTCCTCGCCGAAGACGGAAAGGTGCCTGATGAATTCCTCGTCTTCCATTTCGGGCATGGTCATCGATGTCTCGGTATAAACGTTCTCGCACCCCCGGAGGCAGTGGATGCGGTCCCATTGTTTCCATCCGCCCATATGGGTGCAGACAATGGTCAGGTCCTTGAACCAGTCGGCGATCTTCCTGATTTTTTCCACGTCGGCCTGACTGTTCCCGGGAAAGGCGACGTCGAAGCCGGTGTGGAACATGACATAAAAGCCGAAGCTCGCCATCAGTTCGTAAAAACCGTACATATGCTTGCCGTCGATGGAAAATCCCTGGTACATCGGATGCAGCTTGACGCCGTAGATGCCCTCGCGCCAGGCCCTGCCGAAGATGTCCTCGACCTCTTCGGCGCCGTTTGAGGGATGGAACGAGATGAGCGGATGGATGCGTTCGCTCTTGATCTGCCTGCAGAACTCGAGGATCGGGGCCGTCTGGGTCGGCTTCGTGGCGATGTTCGCAACGAGGCTCGCGGAAATGCCGGCCCGGTCCATGGAGTCGAGCAGCCCCCGCAGGGTGCCGTCGGTCTTGGGCCGGTACTTGCCCGAGTCGGCCGCAAGGGCGTCAACGGCCTGCCTGGCGATCTTATCCGGAAAGATATGGGTATGGAAGTCGATGTAATTCATGAGAAGCGCATAAACCCCTTTCGAACAGAGTAGAGCCCTCGGTGTTTCCAGGCTGCTCCATCAGAATTTTCTGTTGTCGATGACCCGCTTCGCCTTTCCCTCGAACCGTTCGAGCGTTTTTTTCTCTACGAGCCTCACGTCGACCGAGATGCCGAGCTCCGACGCGAGCCGCTTCTTGATGGTCTCCTTCAGCTTGGCCTGCTTCTTCATCTCGTCGAAGAAGATCGACTCCGAAACCTCGACATAGACGGTCGTCTCGTCCAGGGCCCCCTTGCGCTCGATCACGATCTGGTAGTGCGGCGCAATGCCCTCGATGTCGAAGAGCACGTTCTCGATCTGCTGGGGGAAGACGTTCACGCCGCGGATGATCAGCATGTCGTCGGTCCTGCCGAACACGCGCGTCATCCTCTGCATGGTCCTGCCGCAGGGGCAGGGCCCCGGGAGCAGCCGCGTGAGGTCGCGCGTCCGGTACCGGATGACCGGGAAAGCCTCCTTCGTCAGGGTCGTCACCACCAGTTCGCCCACCTCGCCGGGCCTGACCGGCTCCAGCGTGTCGGGATTGATCAACTCGACCAGGAAATGGTCCTCGGCGATGTGCAGGCCGTTCCGCTCGAGGCACTCGCCCGCCACGCCGGGCCCCATGACCTCGGAAAGGCCGTAGTTGTCGGTCGCTACGATCTTGAGCTTCTCCTCGAGCTCCTTGCGCATTCCATTGGACCACGGCTCGGCGCCGAAGAGGCCGTACTTCAGCGAAAGTGAGTTGGGGTTGATGCCCATCTCCCTGATCGTATCCCCGATCAGCATGGCATAGCTCGGCGTGCTCACGAGCGCCGTGGTCTTGAAGTCCTGCATGATCTTGATCTGGCGCTTCGTGTTGCCGCTCGAGATGGGGATGACCGAGGCGCCGAGCCGCTCGGCGCCGTAGTGAAGCCCGAAGGCGCCCGTGAACAGGCCGTAGTTGAACGCGATCTGGATCACGTCGTCCTTCGTGATACCGCCCCCGGCGAGTACCCGGGCAACCAGGTTCGACCATGTCTTGATGTCGTTCTTCGAATACCCCACGACCGTCGACATGCCCGTGGTGCCCGATGACGCATGGACCCGGACCACCTCCCGGAGAGGCACCGCGAAGAGCCCGTAGGGGTAGTTCTCGCGGAGGTCGTTCTTGGTCGTGAACGGAAGCTTCCGCAGGTCGTCGAGGGACCGGAGGTCGTCGGGGTTGAACTTGATCTCGTCGAACTTCCTGCGGTAGAAGGGTACGTTCAGGTACACCCGGTTCAGGGTGGACTCGAGCCGTTCGAGCTGGAGCTGGGCGAGCTCCTCCCGGCCCATGCATTCATTTTCAGGCTGCCAGTACATGGAAGCACCTCCGGTGCAAAAAAAATGTGAATTAATAATTTAGAATTAAAAATAAAAGCCCTAATGAGTCAGCAACTCTTCATTCCCCATTGGCCATTCATAATTCCTAATTCTTGATTGTCTTCACTGCTCTTTCCCCAGATACGCCCTCTGCACGTTGCGGTTCGCGAGAAGGTCCTCGGCCTCGCCCTCGAGGATGATCCTGCCCGTCTCGAGCACGTACCCGCGGTTCGCGATCTTGAGCGCGCTCCGGGCATTCTGCTCCACGAGCAGCACCGTCTTGCCCTCCCCGCGGAGCTTCACGATGATGTTGAAGATCTCCTTTACCATGAGCGGCGCGAGCCCCATCGAGGGCTCGTCCAGCATGACGAGCTTCGGTCTCGCCATGAGGGCCCTGCCCATGGCAAGCATCTGCTGCTCGCCGCCGGAGAGCGTTCCCGCCAGCTGGCGCTCGCGCTGTTTCAGCACCGGAAAGAGCCCGTAGACATACTCCTGGTCCCGCTCCACATCATGACGGTTCCCCCGCTTGAACTGTACATAACCGCCGAGCAGCAGGTTCTCCTTCACCGGCATGGCGGCGAACACCTGTCTGCCTTCGGGCACCAGGGAGCAGCCGCTGAACACGATCCGCTCCGTGGGCGCGCGGGAGATCTCCGTGCCCTGAAAGAGGATCTCGCCCGCCTGAGCCCGGAGCAGCCCGCTGATGGTCCTGAGCAGCGTGCTCTTGCCCGCGCCGTTCGCTCCGATGATCGTCACGATCTCGCCCGGATTCACATGGAGCGAAATGCGCCGCAGGACCCCCAGGCTCCCGTATCCGGCATCGAGGTTCCGTATCCTAAGCATCGTCCTCTCCCAGATACACCCGGACGACCTCGGGGTCGTTCTGGACGGCTCGGGGCGTGTTGTCGGCGATCTTCTCGCCGTAGGAAAGCACGACGACCTCATCAGAGATCTTCATCACGAGCTGCATGTCGTGCTCCACGATCAGGACCGTCACACCCCGGTCCCGGATCCTGACGATCAGCTTCGCCATATCGGCGGTTTCCCGCATGTTGAGACCCGCCGCGGGTTCATCGAGCAGCAGCATCGAGGGATCGCCGGCCAGGGCGCGGGCGAGTTCCACCAGGCGCTGCTGGCCGTAGGAGAGGCTCGTTGCGTCGCTCCCGGCCAGGGGGGCGATGTCGATAAACTCCATGATCTCCAGGGACCTGGCGCGGATCTCCCGCTCTTCGTGCCGCGTCCAGGGAAGGTTCATCATGCCCGCGACGAAGCCCGCGCGGCTCCGCACATGGCGGCCTACCATGACGTTCTCGAGAGCGGTCATGTGCGAGAACAGCCTGATGTGCTGGAACGTGCGGGACACGCCGAGCGCCGCGATCTCGAACGGACGTTTCCCGTGGATCGGGGCGGTGCCGTAGCGGATCGAGCCCGAATCGGGGGGCAGGAACCCGGACACGAGGTTGAACAGCGTCGTCTTTCCCGCCCCGTTCGGCCCGATGACCGCCTTGATGCAGCCCCGCTGCACGGAGAAGGAGACATCCTTCACGGCCTGGAGCCCGCCGAAGCGCTTGCTGAGGTTATTTACTTCAAGAAGTGCCATACTGATTTTTAACCACAGGTCACGACTTCGCCGTGACA
>Ga0335079_10004911_pt1 | contig 15378 bp, 14 predicted proteins | sample Lox_Sample_33_FD_206719 | JGI IMG/M metagenome (GOLD analysis project Ga0335079, IMG submission 206719) | Soil microbial communities from Loxahatchee National Wildlife Refuge, Florida, United States - Lox_Sample_3.3 | ecosystem: Environmental > Terrestrial > Soil > Wetlands | place: USA...
AAAGCCAGTATCTCCGCTGCGCCGCCTTGGCCACGTATCCTCCACCCAGTACGCTCAAGCACTCGATGGATATGATTTCTCTCTTCTTCTTCCGCAGTGCCCCCGAAAACAGAAGGAGGGCGGGTGGCTGCCGGCACCTCAGCTTCGAACATAGGTCCCACATTCGTGATCATGTGACGTTCGATCACGTTTCGCAGTTCCCGCACGTTGCCGGGCCAAGAGTAGTTCTGAAACGCAGTCATCGTCGATGCACGTACGGATTCTACTTCTCGGCCCATCCGGCTCCCGAGGTCTCTCAAGAAGTGCCAGGTGAGCATCGGAATGTCTTCCTTGCGCTCTCGCAGCGGAGGTATCCGGATAGGAAATACGTTCAGACGGTAGTACAAGTCCTCTCGAAACTTGCCCTCGCGCACTGCTGCCTCAAGGTCGCGGCTCGTGGCCGCAATCACGCGCACGTCCACGCGAATGGTTCTCGAGCTCCCCAGTCTTTCGAATTCGCCTTCCTGGAGAACCCGCAGTAACTTCGCCTGCAGTTCAAGCGGCAGCTCCCCGATCTCGTCCAGAAAGATCGTGGATTCATTAGCCAACTCGAACCGTCCCATCTCGCGGGTGAGAGCGCCGGTGTAAGCCCCTTTTTCCCTGCCGAACAGTTCGTTCTCGACCAGCGACGCCGGGAGCGCCGCGCAGTTGACTTTGACCATCAAGCGATCTTTGCGTTTGCTGCTTCGGTGGATGGCTCTGGCGATCAGCTCTTTGCCAGTCCCGGTTTCTCCCAAAAGAAGTACGGCAGAGTTCGTGGGAGCTACTTGTTCGGCTAGCATCAGCACCCGACGAATCGCGTCGGTCTTACCAACAACTTCCTGATGGTTACGTTCGACGATGATTTCCTTTTGCAGGTAGCGGTTCTCGTGTTCCAACTGCTCTTTCAATTTCTCAATTCGCTCGTTGGCCTCCCGCAAGTGCTCGTTGGCTTCAATCAGAGACTGCTCTGACTGCTTCCGGTCCGTGATATCGATGCATGACCCCACATAGCCACGAAACGTGCCGTCCGCCTCAAAATTCGGCACCCCGCGGTCCACAATCCAGCGATATTCTCCGTCATGCCGTCGAAGCCGGTATTCCATTTCGAACTGTTCTCGCGCGTCGAATGCTGCTGAGTAAGTTTCCACGCAACGGTCTAAGTCGTCAGGATGAACCCCGGAAGTCCATCCCTCTCCCATCTCTTCCTCCGTCGTCCGTCCTGTGAACGCGAGCCAACCGGCATTGAAGAAAGTGCACCTTTTGTCTGCTCCGGACATCCAGATCAACACGGGAGCGGAATTTGCAACCGTGCGAAACAGTCGTTCCTTGTTGCGTACGACCTCCAATGCCTGCAACTGATCTGTGATATCCGTGATAGCGACAAGGACCGTTGAACCCGCATCCGTGTGAATCGGGTTCAGCCCAACTTCGACCCGAAATTCGCTTCCGTCTTTCCGGACACCATAAAGGACTCGACCGGCACCCATAGGCCTGGACGACGGATTAGCGGTGAACTCGGCGCGGTGCACCGAATGAGCTTCCAGGAAGCGTTTGGGCACGAGCATATCGACCGACTGTCCTATGAGTTCTTCGTGCCTGTAGCCGAAGATTTTTTCTACTTGTGCATTCGTCATGACGATCTTCCCGTTGAGATCCGTCATGATCATCGCACTTGGCGAAGACTCCACGGCAAGTCGAAATCGCTCGTCCGCGAGTTTTCGCTCAGTTATGTCGAGGACGACTCCCGACAAACGCGCGAACTTTCCGGAAGCGTCAGCGGCGCTGCGCCCGCGGGTGGACACCCATCGTACGGTGCCGTTGGGGTGGACAACACGATATTCCAACCGGAATTCCATCGGCAGCAGTGCGGCGGCTGCGATCGAACTTTCGACCTTCGCGCGATCGTCCGGATGCACTGCATTGAGGAAACCCTCATAAGTCAAAGGTGTGCCCTGGGGTCGTCCAAAGAGGGTATTAGCTCTTTCTGACGCCCAGAGATTGTCTTGGGCCGGGTTCCAGGTCCAGAAGCCCACTCCTGCCGACTCAACCGCCATTTCCATCCGGTGCCCGCTTGAGAGAAGCTCCTCGGCGGAGTTTTTACGTGCGAGTGCGTTGGCGAATAAGTCGGCGATTAGGCGCAGCCGAGCTACCAAAAACTCTGGCCATTCACGTTCGTTGCGTAGGGATCCGAAGGCCAAGGCGCCGAATACTTTTCCCCCGACCTCGAGCGGAAAGGTGACATTCGATTTCTGGCCCAAACGTGCAAGGGTTTCCTTGTCTTTTGCGGCTTCCTCTGGAAGGTCGGATATGCGTGTGAAAATCACGGCTTCCCTACCGAGAATCTTGCGCGTCATCCAAGGCAGTTCTCGAAGGTTGACTCCGAGAGCCGACGCAAAGCCCGCCGCAGCCCACGAGTGGGTTACAACGAGCGTCTTGGCCTCTTCGTCCCATTGTGCCAGGGTGCTGCGATCGAACCCTAAGGTCGCGCAAACGAAGTGCTGCGCTGATTCGATCTCATGATCCAATCGCGTGGCATCGAGATCGATGAACCGCTTCGAAAGCGTGACCATAAGGTTCTCGAACCACGCGCCTTGGTCTACGTAAACATCAGGTCGTCGCGCCGTCGTGGCCATGACTTGCTCCATATCGCTCAATTCCCAAAGAAATCGGTGCGAAAATCGGGTCCGCGAGCGGGGCCTAACTTCTCTTAATTACTCGTACTTGATACTGTAACGGGGTTCTTGAAGCTGTGACATGTATCACACATGCCTCTAGCGCTCGTACTCGAGAGTGTACCGAAGATTTTCAGTCGGGGTAATGCCTAATCGTGCAGGACGGCACTCATGAGCGAGTTGTGGACTTGGATTCCGCCGTTGTATTCGATGAATCCCAGTTTTCTGAATTTGGTCATAAAGAAATTCACCCGCTCCCGGGACACTCCTAGCATCTTCGCCAGAGTCTCTTGAGTTATGTTTGGGACGATTACTTCGTGTTTACCTCCGACATCGTAACGAGCTAGAAGCAAAAGAGTTCGTGCCAGGCGCTTCTCCGTGGAATTGAAGAGCTGATCCACCAAGTCTCCTTCGATGCGCAAGTTTCGTGAGAGGAGATAGGCTATGAAGCGGCCGGCAAGGGCAGGTTCTTGTCGCAGAGCGCGCTGCATCGTATTTTTCCCGATCTTAAGCACCGAGGTAGACTCCATCGACGTGGCCGTAGCCAGATGTACCTTTTGACCGGTCAGGCAAGACTCGGCAAGGAAGTCACGCTGGCCTAGGATCGCCACGATGACCTCTCTGCCCTGATTCGAAATGATTGAAAGCTTCACCCTGCCTTTCTGGATGTAGAAAACGGCGTCGCACCTGTCGCCTTGCAAGAAGATCGCCTCGTTCGTTTTGTAGTGCAAAGCGTTTCCCGCCGGTCCGGGCGTCGAAAGAAAGACTTCTGGATCGAAACGGCGGGTACTCGTGGGTTTCTTCAAGAGGTTCAGCCGCGCGCCCATGAATCTCCCTCGGCGTTTTTCCCTTGATATCGCAGGGTCCAAATTCTGTCAAGCACCTGCAATCGGGGGAAGCCTCGGAACCGGAGTAAACTCGGCTCGCGGCTAGGGCGAAGCGACCAGGCTGGCGATAGTCCGAAATTTCGGAGGTACTCCGACATCTCGGACGTCGCGCCCCCCTAGACGCTTGGGCAATCACTCTAATGACCCGATAAATCAATGCTTTTCATGTGCGCATACCCCTCCGCGTTGGAGTGCAAACTGCTGTCCTATTCTCACAGAAATGGTGGCGGATCCGGTCTAGCTGACCCTAGCTGTACCGTGACGCCGGAGCCCAGAATGCGCCCACTGACACAAGGCTGGGATCAAAAGCGAATGGTTGGAGCACTCTCGGCGGGTCGTTTGGCTCTCCGGTCGTGGCGCCAGGCTTGTGTAGCGAGACCCCTAACCTCCCCTCATGTACCTCTGGCGCCACCGTCACCGTTTGATTTCGATCTCTCGGGAACCAAGAGCCAGCCGATTGTCAGACGGACGGGATTTGATCAGTACCTCATCAAGAAACTGGTTGCTGGTCTCCGAAGGGGTCGGGAGACGACTACTGCGATCATTTCTTATCCCTGCGCTGTCCGCGTTCTTTTGGTCCTGGCTGCCCTCGCGTGCATTTGCTCACCGGCCCGGGCGCAACGGCACGACGTCGTCGTCATGAAGAACGGTGACCGTTTCACAGGGGAGGTCAAGAGTCTGCAAAACGGATTGCTATACGTGAAGGTGGATTATGTGTCTAGCAATGTCGGGCTGGACTGGAGTCAAGTGCGATCGGTCGAGAGTTCCGCTATCTTTCAAATCGTATTGAACAACGGACACAGACTGGAAGGCAAAATTCAGAAATTGCCTAGCGAGAATACCGGAACTGAGGACTTTCTGATTCAAGCAGCAACTGAAGAAGTAAGCGTCCCTTCTGCAAGTGTAGCGAGCGTTGAGCCACGCAAACCGACTTTTTGGCGGCAATTGCAGGGCTCCATAGACTTTGGTTACAGCTATACGAGTGGGAACAATCAGTCGGCACTCAACGCAGATACGACCGCGGCATATCAGACTCCGGGATGGGAAGCATCGACGTCGTTCGATTCAACGTTCAGCGGTCAAACAGGAGCGTCCAAGACCAACCGCGAAGACCTGCAGGCAACATTTCAGAAGTTTCTAAACAGAGACTCATTCCTCGTGGGCTACTCCGACTGGCTTCACAGTAGCCAGCAAGACTTGACTTTACGTACGACGCTTGCCGCTGGCTACGGACGCTACTTGAAACATACGACAAACAGCAGCCTCGGTTGGTTGAGCGGCGTTGCATACATCCACGAGTCCTTCGTCACCTCAACCGCTAGTCCATCGGACCAGAACGGGGAGGCAGTGGTGGGATTGCAGTACAACCTTGTCCGGTTCAATTTCGGACAGTTTAATTCCCAGGTGCTAGTGTTTCCGGGACTAACCGATGCTGGCCGCGTGCGCATGACGACGAATAATTCGCTCACGATCAAACTGGCAAACAACTTTCACCTTACCTTCACTTTTTGGGACAACTTTGACAGTGTGCCGCCGCCGACAGCGAGAAAGAACGAACTCGGGATGAGCTCAGGGATCGGCTGGTCCTTTTAGAAGGAATGGATCGAGCCCAGGAGCAGACGGCCGACTTCTTGCAGCTACTCCGCCGGATAGAGAACTCATCTGGACCGCCACGAGTCGTTCAACCAGGGTAGGCATGCGGGGCCCGTCCGTGTTTTCGGGGGTATCCCGGGCCCCGCACGTCTTTGGGGGAGCCAAACGCGAGGGTGAGGAATCGATAGGAAACCAGTTCCTAGCCCTAGCCCGGATCCAGTCGTTTGTCCTCATCCTCGTCGTTCATTTGGCCGGTGCCACAGAGTCAGGCAAGCTGGTCGCCAAGCCGATTGAATGATCGTAATCGACTCAAGTAACTAAGCATCAATGAGTTGCAGGCTCCACCGGGGAATCCTACAGCACTGGACGTTGGCGAGTAGGCACGAAATTTCGGAGGGACTCTGAAATTCCTGCATTCACTTTCGCTCTAGTAACTCGGAGCGCAACTTTGCAAAATCATCTTTGGATGCACGGGTGACGTATACTCTCTCCGTCTGTGAGGGCTTAGAAGCCGCCCAAGTGAGGAGCTGGACCCCGCGCGATGAGTTCTGACATGCCGAATTCAGGAGAAGATTTGTGGGAAGAAAAAAAGTACCATGCCTGCTGGCAACACTACTCCTTGTAGCACCTGGGATCGTGTTGTCACAAGACGCGAGCCAGAACCGCACCCTCATCATTAACGGTCAACCAACGCAGGTTCCAGTGATCCAAGTGAACGGACGCTCTTATGTCGACCTTGAGGCGCTGGCAAGCGCGGTAAATGGCTCGCTCAGTTACGCGGGAAGCCGGATCGCGTTAAGCGTCCCTCTCGGCCCCGCAACCGCCGCGCCCTCTGGCACTGGCGCAACGGCCGTGTCGGCTCCAGTTCCCGCTTCAAATTCAGGTTTCTCAAAGGGATTCTTGGTCGCCGGTATCGAGGAAATGGCCACGCTCAGGGAATGGCATACCGCGCTTGCAAACACCATTCAAAATGGATACCCGCTGACGGCAGGCATGCTTGCGCCGTACCGCAGTCAAGCGGCTACCAATCTTCGCTTGGTCTCTGTTGCAGTTTCCACCGATTCGGATCGCAGAGCCTATCAGCTGTTGAGCAACGCGTTTCAGAACATGGCGAATCTGACCGACAGGTATGTCGGCATGCGTGCCCGCATGACTTACATTTCCCCGGACGCGCTCCAAAATGACAGTTTGAATCAGCGCCTTGTGAGCTGCGGACATTCTCTGGCATCCATGGAGGCGAATGGCCAATTTGTAGATGATGGGTCCTGCAATTGAATCCGTAGCTGCGACCGTTGAGCCGCCATGTGGGGGGCTGGCTGCCTATTCCTTAAAGATCGGCATCGGGCCGCTGACGTGTTTGACCTTGAGTGCGACAGTCACCTCGACGCGATTGGCAATCTTGATGAAGGGGATGCCGCTATTCATCCCGTAGTCTTTGCGGTCGAAGGCCATTGTCCCATTAACGGTGGCAGCGCCAGTCCCAATGCCGAGTACCTTTAGCTCCAGCTTCTCCTGTCGGGTCACTCCGCGAATCGTAAAGTCGCCGGCCAATTCAAAGGTGTCGGGACCTGTCTGGGTGACCTTCGTAGATTTAAACGTGATGTAAGGATTGTCTTTGACGTCGAAGAAATCCTTGCCCTTCAGCTTGCCATTCTTCATGCCGCTTCCTGTGTCCACGCTGTCGGCATCGATCTTAATGTCCAGCACGCCCGACTCAATATTCGTCGACGTGTAGGTGAGCGTGGCATTCCACTTGTTGAAGTTGCCCCGAATAGCCACCGACGCCTCGACGTCGAACTTAATGGTGCTCTCTACCGGCGTGACCTCGGAAACAGGAACATCCTGTGCTCGGCTTGCTGGCGGGAGCACAGCGAACGATAGGAGGCAGAAAACAGCTAATCGCATTCAATTTCTCCCCGGACACGAACCTCCTGCCTTCAAGCAGTACATGAGGCCGACTCTCGGTCCTTCGTAGGACTAGACTTATCGGAAGAAGCAGCGCAACAGCGCCGCCTCGCGCTAACGAAGTAGTGCAATACATGACCCATTTCGGAGGTCGGACGGGACAGGCTTTAAGTCCAAGTCCCATGAGGAGATAGACGGGCACGCTGACAACGCACTTGGGTCAGCAGGCCAGAGAACGCACGAAATCTCGGGGACACCTACGACATTCTGGAGTCTCTACTGATAGCCCGAGGATCCCTCAGAGGTCAAATGCCCGTCGTCCCTAGCCAACGCCGTGCCCTCACGAGAAAGGTGGCGCTACGAAATCAGCGAACTTCGAGCAGGATCAGCGACATGTCATCGTGCACCGGTGTGGCACTGTAGGAGACGACACCCCGGATGATGCTGTCGCGCATCGCCGCAAGCGGACGCGTCGCCATGCTGCGCGCAAGCTCTCCCAAGCCCTCCACGCCCAGCATTTCTTCCCGCGCATCCCACACTTCCGTCAGCCCGTCCGAGTAAATCATCAGTCGGTCGCCGCGGGACAACTCGTAGCTGTCCGCGGCGTCCTCGGGAACCGCATCCTCCATGGCGCCCAAGATGGTGGCGCGCGCCTCGAGTTGCCGGAGTTCGCCCGAAGAAGAAATCCAGAATGCGGGCGGGTGGCCACCGGCGGCATAGGTGAGCCGGTTCCCTGACTGATCTAGCCGCGCCGCAGCCATCGTGAACATGAATCCGCTGACGCCGATCTGATCCACCACAAATTGGTTCAGCATGTGGAGCAGCCTGTTCGGATGCGCTCCCCCGCGCAGGAGCGAGGCCGTTTCCGTATAGATCCGGTTGGCCAGCAACGCCGAGCTGATCCCATGCCCAGACACATCGCAGATCAACAAGTCTAGGTAACTGTCCTCTTGTTGCGGGCTCACCAAGCCGAAGTCGCCGCCGATGGACAGCACCGGCTTGTAGAAGGTCTCTACGGCAAGCCGGCCCCATTCGAGGGTCCGCGGCGCCAGACTTTGCTGCACGCGAGCGGCCAACGATAGATCGCGCTTCATCTCCGCCGCGCGCCTTTCAAGCTGCACGTTGGCCTCGCGGAGGCTCTGCTCGGCCTTCTTCTGATCAGAAATGTCAGTAAACGTGTCCACAATGAACATGAGCCCGTCAGGATCCTCAACCACACGCCCACTGACGATCACGGGCACCCGGGTTCCATCCGCACGAGGCAGATAAAACTCGTAGCGATTGTGCCCGTGCTGGCGGAACTGGGCCCTTTGCGTCTGGAGGAATTCGTAGTCCTCGCCCGAATAGAAGGCTTGAGGCGTCTTCCCGATCACCAAGGAGCGCGGCATTCCTAGCAGCCGCTCCATGCACTCGTTGATGAATAGAATGCGCCAGCGGTCGTCGCAGATGAGCACACCCTCGTTGAGAGTCTCGAGGATCCCCTCCATATGTTCCAGCCATTTCGGTCTTTCGACCTTCACGCGCAGCTCGCTCGCCCTCTTTCCGATTTTCATCGGGACGCTCTCGAACTTTTCTCGTTTTCCGGTTGTCCGACTAATAATTAGGAGTTAGACGCATGACCGCGAGGGCCCTCCTGCCAAGCTGCCTTATTGCTTATAGACCGGCAGAGGCCCGCTGACATGCTTAACCTTGAGTGCGACGGTCCCACTGCTTGAAAGTGCCCTGAATGGCCACCGACGCTTCCACGTCGAACTTAATTGTGCTGTCTTCCGGCGTGATCTCGGAAATAGGAACATCCTGTGCTCGGGCTGCTGGCGCGAGTACGGCGAATGCTAAGAGGCAAAAACTAGTTAATCGCATCGAATCCCTCCGTGAACATGGTGCGCCCCACAACGGCTCGTAGCGAGATAATTCGGAATGCAATCCGCGGTCCATCTCGGTGGCGGACACGGAGCACGTAATCGCAAGGCCTGATGGGAGATAGGCTGACGAGCTAAGAACCGAGCAGGGTTCAACAGACGGACTACACACGAGGTTTCGAGATGCCTACGACATTACGGAGTCGGTTCTGTCCTCGCGGTCCCTACGCCTAGTGGGGCAAATACTGAAATGTACGTGGGCGGTCCGGCCCGAGTTTTGGATTTGCGACGTTGGCGCGTCACCTCTAGGGCTTGGAGATCGTCAAGGCCGGAGGGGCGGCTGGGTTCCCAGATTCAATCAAAGTGAACAAGATCATCAGAAACGCTAGACCTCGTTTGGAGGGCACATCACGGTCATCCACCCAGAACCAATGATCGCTGTAATGCACTGCGGCGAATGCATCTGTTGCCTCGGGCTTGGAGCTACATGAGCGCACACGAATAGCGAAACGGGGAACCGAGTCTGATGCCCCTTCTAGTTTCTCCACCTTGACTGCACGTCCCTCCCCAATGTCGGAGGCAGGGACTTCCACGCCAGCCGAAGCTTCCGCCAGGATCTCCATCATCGACCGCGTCAGCACGGCAATTTCCTTGTTGTTCGACTCCACGGCGCCGGACACAAGTCTGAATTCCTGCGCATCGGGGTCGAGATGGAGCAGTTCCCTGACTTTTCGGCCGGTCGTAGAGGAAGGTTCGTCCACCTGGTGAGCCCGAAACACCAGGATGTCCTGAGTGCGTTCTTTTGCCTGATCCACGCGAATGCCGAACGAATCTGTGTCCTGAAGTTGCCTCATCATGGAGATCACGCGATAAAAATCAGGGTCGCCGGTGCGGCGGAACATCGCTGTCCGGGAACCTGCATTGAGTCCGTTAATGGATCTTACTGCCACGTCAAAAACCGCGTCGATGGGCCAGCCGGACTGAATGAGGGAGAACAAATCCACGGGTGTCACCGGTTGTACGAGACTCTTGGTAAACGTCTCGCCGCTCATCGGAACATACGTAATGGTCGGGCTTTCCGCCCAGCGTCCCGTTGCCGTGGCCGACGGATTGACGCTTCTGGCTTGCCCCGGCCAGTTCGGAGCGAAAATGCTGCCCGTTCCCTCCAGCGTATACTGTTGGATCACCTGCTGCACATCCATGAACATGGGCGGGTCCATGTAGCGCAGCTTGACCACATTCAGCAGCATTTGCTCCTTCCAGGAGCGAGAAACTGCCTCGGTATAGTCAAAGCGATCTCCAGCCATTACTCTAGGCCCAATTCTGGCCGCACATCCGCCTAGATCGAAGAGCAGAAGCGTGGGCAAGAAGAGAAGTCGCATCGCCCTAGACGCGACAACTCGGAAGCCGCGCCACAAGATTTCGATGCGAAGAGAAGATACCTTCACGCTAGGAACTCCAACGACTAGGGCGCTAGCCAGTGCAGCCGCGCACTTAAGCTACCGCCGTTGGTAATCCCGCTGAGCTTTTCTTGACCGCGCGGGTGGCAGCCATCCACCGTCACGTATCTCAGGCCTCGGGTGCGTACAGCCTCGTACTCATACAAAGATGGAAAGCCCGACCTGAGCCTCGGTGTACTCAGAGAATCCGCCGTAGACCTCGGCCAGCTTGGAGGAACAGTTTCTTCTCGTCGTTGCTGAGCGTATTCCAGGGACGCGCTTGGTCGGCTGGGAGTCGCAATCTCGGGTGGCATCGGATTCATCGGCGTGAGTTGGGTGTTTTTTGGCAGAAGACCCTTGGCGCTAGGACGACACCAGCCTCGCCGCGTGGTCGCCATTCGGGGCCGGATCAACATGCCGGCGCTTCCAGTCCGGAACGAAATCACGGACCTCGAGTTTAATGACGCCGCTAAAACCCTTTGTTGTAGTCACTCGAATCGCCTTTGATGCCATCTGCTTTTCTCTTTTTTCCTGTTTTCGACTCTAACGGTTTGCGCGCAACCGTTGTTTGACTGCCGATTACTCCTCGTCATCGGTGCGGTGCCATGTGTTGTCCGGGTTATAGCGCTCCATTTGCTTGACGGTGTTCAGGGAGTCCGGCCCGAGGTCCTTCTGGTAGACAACTCCATCGTAGCTGACCATAAATGTCATCACGCCGGTGACGCCATACCCCGCAGGGACAGCAACCAGCGCAAAACCGCCGATCATCGCGCCCTCGATCACGTAGTCGAGTTGCCCAAGGGGCGCGGCAGGGCCCTGCCCTTTTAGAACTTTGAAATAGTAGCCGTGGAACGGTTTCGCCTTGTCACCGTACCCTTCCTCAAGAGCTTTCGCTACGATTTCTCCGACGGGTCCTCCCCAACTGCCATCCGGATTTTGCCAGGCCAGCCCATCCTGCTTTCCGGACGAACTGATGATTCGCTGCGCGTATTGATTCACTCCGGACCCGTCGTGAACCTGCTCCGCGTAGTCCTCTTGGGCTTCCACGAAGCCACGGCAAATGGCGATGGCATCCAGCTCGTTTTCCCCGATATGACGGTTAAGAATCTCAGCCCGACCGGCCTTTGAATCGAAATGCCACTTTCCTCCCTGCTTCACGATCGGGACCGGTATGGGCCAATCGTCGTTGCCGACCGACACAATCGCGCGGTTCGGGTTGTGCGGATCAGTATCAACGTGCATTTTCTCCTGCGCCAGCGCAGCAAACGCGGCGCGCGAGTTCTTATCTTGCACATCATCTTCCGCAGAGACGAAATCCTTGCCGTCGGGCCCGAAGATCTCCAGAAGAGCCGGCACGTCGTCATTCTTAGCCGCCAGAATCATGGCATCGGCGGCCTGCCTGGCGGTGGCGAACGCTTTCTCTTGTGGTTGCGCGGCCGTGATTGTTGCGGCCTTCGTCTGTGGGGCTGCGCGCAGGGTGGCTGCCAGACTGCAGCACACGGCGATAGCAAACAATGTCGAAAGGAACTTTGCGGCGAGAGGACTCATCTTCGCGAATTTCATGTATTTTTCCTCGTTCATGGATTCTTTACCTCTTGCGCCCGCCGCCTGAACGCGAGGCTCGGCCGCCATGGGAGGAACGCGTGCTGGATGCACCGCGCGCACTGCTGGCTTGCGCACTGGCCCTGCTCGACGATCCCCCGAAAGCGCTCGTATTCCGCGACCCGCTGTTGCTTGAAACCTGTCGGCTTCCGATGTAGTTCCCGCCGCCGCTGCCACGGTTCCCGCCGGTATCGCTTGGACGCGCACCAGCCGTCGAACCAGCCCGATTTGCTCCGGTCGCGCTTCGGTTATTCGTACTCGCCTGCTGCCTGTTGATCGATGCTTGCGGCTGCCGCGCATTCGCCTGACGCGTGGACAAGGAAGCCCCGCGAGTTGTACCGCCGTACCTATTTGCAGTTGCCTTGTTCGAGTAGGGGGTCCCGCCACGGTGCTGGGCGTTGTGCTGCCAGTTGCTGTTCCCGTTGCGATTCACATGGATGTTGGCGTTCCGGTTTATGTTGACATTGTTGTAATGGCGAACGTAGTTGTTACGGTTACTGATGATTATCGTATTGTGGTGACCCCAGCCGCAGCCCCAGCCATAGCTGCCGCCCCAGGCGGCTCCGATCGCGATTCCCACTCCGAATGCAAATACAGCCCCCGCGGCGTAGTACGAGGGCGGCGGGTAATAGATCGGCGGATAAGGGTAAATCGGCGGACCGTAAACCATCACAGGGCTGTAAACCGGGACATAAACCACTTGCGGATTGGCCGACTGAATGACGATGACTTGCTTGCTTTCCACTACCTGCGTTTCTACTTTCATCTGCTCATTGGATTTCAAGTTCCCGGCTGCTTTGGCCTTCTCCCGCATGCGCTGGACCGCGTCCATCACGTCGCTCTGCTGCGCCAGAAAGGCGTTACCCAGGTCTGTGGTCCACTTGATGTCGTCGCTTAGCCGCTTGACCAGATCGGGGAGCGGCGCCAAGGCTTGAACGCTGGGGTCCCAGTCCTGTTGCATTACTGCATCCGTCAGGGCCTGGCCCGTCAGGCCCTTATTCCTTCCAAGCCACTGCTGCAGCTGGATGATTTCCAGAGGATAGGTGGACGCCGCCAGTACCTGCGCCAATAGCGGGTCCGGATAGAGCGCGACCGGAGCTACCAGAGAGTCCAATTGATCGTTCGGAATTGGCGGTGGCGGCGCCTCGTCTTGTGGCGAAGCCGCCCGCGGCACCTCCCGCGCGTACAACGGAGTTTCCGCAGGAGTGACTAGCAGCACGCACAAGAGAGTAACGAGGCCCTGAGCTGCCCTGCTGCGGAACTTTCCCTGAACAGGTTTCGTCTTCATAGCTTTTCACATCCTTGTCCTTGTCCCATCCCCTTGTCGTTAATGCAATCCGACTGCCACATCCAAGGATTCAGGCACTCCCAATGCGCTGAAAATGCGATCGTTGCCTCAATATGCCTCTCTTGATAAAACATGACTGTTGGATATTTCGGAGTTCACTCCGAAATATCGTAGTTAGCCCAGTAGTGTTGAAGCCTAACTCTGGTCAACGCGCTATCTCGAGCGACGCTGGCGCACGAACGGCACCCTAGCGCGTTCCAGGCAGAAGACGCCCGGCAAACACAACTCTTGCCGCCCGAAATCCTGCGTGGCCGCTGCCGTGTTCGCCATCAACCGCCCTCCAAGTCCAGTTCTCGCGCACCATGGAAAGTACTCCTGTGATCTGTCTCGCCGATTCGTGTGACGTGCGAAGCCGTTCCCCACGGGAGATTTGAAGCCATGCCGCGTTCCTCGATGAAAGGCCGAGTCCCTGAGTATTTGCATCCGCCAACACTGCAAGCCCAAGAATGTATCTTAAGGATCTCTGACAAAAGATGGGCCCCGCCCTGATGGGAATGGAAACCACTTGTGACATGGATCACGACGCGCTGTGATATCGGTTACGGGACTCACCGCGGTAGCTGGGGGAAACTGGAATCGGAACAACGATCGCAGAAGACGAGTCGAATCGAAGTCGGATTTACGTTGACTCCGGATGAATCACGGTTTACGTTTCGGCACACTAGCTCGACCCACGTGGCCTTAGTTGGACGCCTCGGCGTTTTCTGTTGCCCCGTCTTTTCTCATTCAGGCTTGACGGGGACGACGGCTTTGTGGTGCTTGCAGGACAGTCCCTCTTTGCAGGCCGGGTGTTTGCAGGGACGCTTCCCTTTAGTTTTGGCAACGCAATGTCCGCAATTCAGACCGGCCCGCAATGCCACGCGCTTGATGATTCGCAACAAGTGAACGTCCGGTCTCCCGTTCCGGTTCTGGAAAACCAGTATGTCGTCGGGATGGCGCCGCCGCCGATCACGCAGACGCTCCACGAGCACGTCCGAAACAGGTACGATTCGCTTTTCTTTGTCCTTCACGCGCCAGTCATACTTCTGTTCCTTCGAGTAGATGCTGACTTCCTTCTGGTCGAAGTCGATGTCGTGCCATTCGGTATGAGCACCTTCTCCGTTGCGGAAGTTCACCCCGAAGAAGAACTCCAGCACGTCTCGCTCCTCAACATTCGCTGCGGCGAGCAGTGTGTTGAACTCGGAGTCGGAATAGACCGAAACCTCCTTCTCCTCAAACGTCGGCCAATCGCTCTCCTTCAGGCCATGGTCGACTTCGTATTCGTTCAAGAACGAGACAGCGTTGAGGAAATGATTGAACACGGTGCGGTCGCTGATTGGGAACCCATACCGATCTTTCGATTCGCGGAGGAAAGGCTTAAATCGAAGCACGACTTTCTTGTCGATGTCCTGAATGTATTCGACCCCTTCGGCCAAGCAGTGTCTCAAGAGCAGGCCCGTCGAATCGCGGTAGCAGCGGAGCGTGTTTTCGCTCCATTTCTTCTCGTACGCCTTTCCGGTTGTCAGGTATTCCGTTATCGCGTCCGCAATCGCAGTTCTGGAATCAGACCGCTTGCCGGCCGCCTCCGGCAGCGCAACCTCGTTTTGCTGCGCATACAGACGGACATTGCGGTCTTTCAAGATCACTAGCGCCTCGTCTAGCGTGGCCGCAGGATCAAGTTTGCGCTTGCCGCTGAGAGAGTAGCGAACACCGAACTGGAAAGCATCGGCATGGGGTTTCGGACTCCCGTTCTTGTGAAACTCAACCAGCACCCAAGGGAATCCTTTGCTGCGGAGTCGCTGGTAGAGTCTTGCTTTGGGGTGTGCCATGTCTTCATCCTCAGTAGATAATACTGAGCGTTTTGGGAATTCAGCCGACCTATCTGAGAGAAGTGGCAACAGTACTGGTAACAGTTGGTGAGTTTTAGCGATTTATCAGGGCTTTTGCTAGTTTGGCTGGGAGGCCTGGACTCGAACCAGGATAATCAGATCCAGAGTCTGATGTACTGCCAATTGTACGACCTCCCAGCCGATGGGAGACAACAAAAAAGGCCGCAGGCGCGACCTCTTCTTA
>Ga0335079_10004914_pt1 | contig 15371 bp, 13 predicted proteins | sample Lox_Sample_33_FD_206719 | JGI IMG/M metagenome (GOLD analysis project Ga0335079, IMG submission 206719) | Soil microbial communities from Loxahatchee National Wildlife Refuge, Florida, United States - Lox_Sample_3.3 | ecosystem: Environmental > Terrestrial > Soil > Wetlands | place: USA...
CCAGCACGTAGCCGCGATCGGCCGCCTCGAGCGCCATCAGGGCGTTCTGCTCGACGAGCAGGATCGACGTCCCCTGCTCGTTGATCGTCTTGATGATCTCGAAGATGCGCTCGACGAAGATCGGCGCAAGCCCCAGCGAGGGCTCGTCGAGGAGCAGGAGCTTCGGCCGGGCCATGAGCGCGCGCCCGATCGCGCACATCTGCTGCTCGCCGCCGGACATCGTCCCGGCCTTCTGCTGACGACGCTCGCGCAGGCGCGGAAACAGCTCGAAGACACGCTCCATGTCCTCGCGGATCTCGGCGCGGTCGTTGCGCTGGAACGCCCCCATCTCGAGGTTCTCGGTGACGCTCATCCGCGGGAAGAGCCGCCGTCCCTCCGGAGACTGTGCGATCCCCCGCTTCACGATGTCGTGCGCGGAGACCCGCGTGATGTCGCGGCCCTCGAACCGGATCGTCCCGCGACGCGGCCGGTTCAGGCCGTTGATCGACCGCAGCGTCGTCGACTTGCCGGCGCCGTTCGAGCCCAGAAGCGTCACGATCTCCCCTTCGCGCACCTCGATCGAGATCCCCTTGAGCGCCTGGATCGACCCGTAGTAGGTGTGCACGTCGGTCAGCTCGAGGATCGGCCCGCCGCCGTTGGAGCTCGTCATGACAGGCCCCGCTTCTTCATGTCCTCGACCGCGGCCTTGCCGAGGTAGGCCTCGATCACGCGCTCGTCCTGCTGCACCTCGCGCGGGCTGCCCTCGGCGATCTTCTCGCCGTAGTCGAGCACCGACACGCGGTCGGAGACGCCCATCACCACGCGCATGTCGTGCTCGATCATCAGCACGGTGAGCTTCTGCTCGTCGCGCAGGTTGCTCACGAAGCCCGTGAACTCCGCCGACTCCTGCGGGTTCATCCCGGCGGTCGGCTCGTCGAGCAGCAAGAGCTGCGGGTCGGTCGCAAGGGCGCGGGCGACCTCGAGCCGCCGCTGGTCGCCGTAGGGCAGGTTCCGCGCGACCTCGCCGGACTTGCGGCCGAGGCCGGCGAAGACGAGCAATTCGCGCGCGCGTTCGCGTGCCGCCTTCTCCTCGCGGCGCACACCGGGCGTCCGGAGCACCGAGTTGACGATGCCCGCCTTCATGCGCGCGTGGCGGCCGACCATCACGTTCTCGAGGGCCGTCATGTTCTGGAAGAGCCGGATGTTCTGGAACGTGCGGCCCATCCCGCGTTCGGTGATCGCATGCGGGGGCTTGCCGGTGACGTCCTCGCCGAGGAAGGTAATCGTGCCCGCAGTCGGCTTGTAGACGCCGGTGAGCATGTTGAAGAACGTCGTCTTACCGGCCCCGTTCGGCCCGATCAGCGAGATCACCTTCCCGCGCGGCACGCTGAAGCTGACGTCGTTGACGGCGACCAGGCCGCCGAACTCCTTGCGCACGTCCGCCGCCACGAGGACGTTGCCGTCGCCGTTGCTGCCGCTGTCGCTCACAGCTCCGCCCCTTGCGGGTCGTAGTGCGCCTCGTCGTGCTGGATGTCGTAGAGCGGCTGGTCGTGGACGCCTTCGTGGAACTCCGCCGCACGGCGTCGCGAGGGGATCAGGCCCTCCGGCCTGAACAGCATCACGGCGATGAGGATCACGCCGTAGATGCCCGACGCGTACAGCGGCACGTCGATGTTCGGCCGCCAGCCCGCGACGTGGATGTTCGAGTTCAGCCAGGCGCCGGTGTTGGCGAGGCCCTCCTGGTTGAGGTAGGCAAGGAACGCTGCGCCGACCATCACCCCCCACACGTTCCCCATGCCGCCGAGGATGACCATGCAGAGGATGAAGACGGAGATGTTGAAGAAGAAGTCGCCCGGGAACGTCGAGCTCTTGTAGACGCCGTAGTAGGCGCCGGCGATGCCGCCGAAGAACGCTCCGCTCGCGTAGGCCCAGGTCTTCGTGCGCATCAGCGGGATGCCCATCGCCGCCGCCGCCGTCTCGTCCTCCCGAATCGCGATCCACGCGCGGCCGATGCGCGAGTACTGAAGCCGCAGCGAGCAGAACACGGTGAAGATGAGCAGCAGGACCGCCGTCCAGAAGTAGACGTCGGTGTACTGGATCGTGTGGCCGAGCACCTTCGCGCTGCAGCACGCCAGGTAGTTGGCCGGCAGGAACCCGCCGGTCGCATTCGAGATGGTGTGGCCGAAGCCGGGCGAGTCGAGCGGCGTGATCCCGTTCGGGCCGTTCGTCAGGTTGAAGCCGAAGAGGCTGTCGCCGTTCCGCGCGATCTGCGGGAGGATCTCGCCGAATCCGAGCGTGACGATCGCCAGGTAGTCGCCGCGCAGGCGGAGTGTCGGCAGACCGATCGCGATGCCGGAGAGCGCGGCGACGATGCCGGCGAGCGGGAGCAGGAGCCAGATCGTGACGTGGACGCCGGGCAAGGTCGGATCGATCCCGACCGCGCCGAAGTGCCATGTCGTGTGAGCGAACTGCTCGGAGGCGAACCAGGCGGCCGTGTACGCGCCCACGGCGTAGAACGCGACGTATCCGAGGTCGAGCAGGCCCGCGTAGCCGACGACGATGTTCAGGCCGACGGCCATCATGATGAACACGAGCATGTAGACGCCGGTCGCGACATCCGGCCACACGCCGAAGACCGGCACCGTGAACATCTTGTCGGCGTAGAACGGATAGAAGACGGTGAGCAGCAGCGCCGCGGCCGCGAACGTGTAGTCGCGGCGCTTCGGCGGCACCCAGCTCAGGGCGAAGCCGATCGCGAGCAGCGCCGCCAGCGAGCGCGGCCCCGCGATGAGGAAGACGAGGACGAGCGCCCCCTCGGCGGCGAGCCGGTAGGGCAGCGGCGGCAGGCGGAAGATCCAGTAGACCGCGCCGATCGTGAGCAGCCCGAACGCGAGCGCGTGGTCGATGAAGAAGAGGAGCAGCGAGGCGACGATGATGGCGCCGATCGAGATCGCGGCGCGATGCGTCTCGGGAAGCCCCTGCCAGCGTGCGCGCAGGCGGTTCCGGAGCCCGATCTCGTCTCCGGGATGGCCCACGCCCGCCTGGGCGGTGGCGGCCGCCTCGGTCATCCGCCCTCTGGGGTTCGCTCCCCGAGCAGGCCCTCGGGCCTGAAGACGAGGATCAGGATCAGGATCGAGAACACGATCGACTCCGTCCAGTCGGAGCCGGGGGCGTGCCACGGGAGCCCCTCGTTCCAGGCCTGGATCAGCCCGATCAGCACGGCGCCGAGCACCGCGCCCGGCAGGTTCCCGATCCCGCCCAGCACGGCGGCGGTGAACGCGATCAGCCCGAGCTGGAAGCCCTGGTCGAACCGGACCGCCGTCACGTAGAACGCGTAGAGGAACCCGGCGGCACCGGCCAGGCCGCCGGCGAGCACGAACGTGAACGAGATCGTCCGGTTGACGTCGATCCCCATCATCGCGCTGGCGTCCATGTCCTGCGCCGTGGCGCGCATCGCCTTCCCCTGCCTGGTGCGCTGGACGAGGAACAGGAGGATCAGCAGGACGGGGATGGTGAAGAGGAAGACGATCAGCATGTTCCACGTGAAGTTGACGCCGCCGACGTTGAAGACGCTCGATGTCGGGAACACGCTCGGGGCCGGGACGTAGTTGGGGCCCCAGAAGATCAGCCCGATGTCCTCGATGATGAAGCTGGCGCCGATCGCCGTGATCAGCGGCGCCAGCCTCGGCGCACCGCGCAACGGCCGGTAGGCGACGCGTTCGATCGTCGCGTTGATCAGCCCGCAGGACACCATCACCATCACGAGCGTCACGATCAGGATCGGGACGATCACGGGCCCCTGGCCGGGGTGCAGGTTGAAGAAGTGCGTCGAATACGTGATCGCGAACATGCCGCCGAGCATGAACACGTCGCCGTTCGCGAAGTTGATCAGCTCCAGGATCCCGTAGACGAGCGTGTAGCCGAGGGCGACCAGGGCGTAGAGGCAGCCGGTGGTGAGCCCGATCAGCGAGACCTGGATGAAGCTGCTCGGCGAGACGGTGAAGTTCTTGATCAGCCAGATCACCAGGAGCGCAACGAATCCGAGCCCGATCGAGGAGATCAGGCTCGGCCGTGGGATGCGCTCTACGAGTCTCGGGGCGGAGGCGTCGGCGGCCACAGTCGGGGCGACTCTAACCGCCTCGGGCGGAAATGTCCTGCTCGTGATGTTCGCCCTTAGTCAGGCCTCAACAAGGCTACGATCGAACCAGGCCGAAGTGGCGGAACTGGCAGACGCGCCGGACTCAAAATCCGGTGCCCTCCGGGGCGTGTGGGTTCGATTCCCACCTTCGGCATCGTCCCTCGACGATCGCCGGTTCGAGCCGAGCTACGCGGGTTCGAACCCGATCTCCGCCGACTCGGCGACCAGCTCGTAGCCGATATCCACGTAGATCCGGTTGGCCGTCGCGTTGGCGAGGTCGGTGTAGAGGAAGCAGTAGGTTCGGCCTTCGGCCAACAAGCGCTCGCTGAGAGCTGCGACGAGCGCGCTCGCATAGCCGTTGCCGCGCTTCGAGGGCGGTGTGAAGACCGGGCCGATCCGAACGCCGTTCGGTGTCCGACTTCCGTATCCGGCGAGCGACACGGTCTCGCCGTGCTCCCACACGACCAACCCGCCAACGCCGCCGAGACGCGCGTCGACGAACCGCGACGGGTCGACGTGATCGGCAGCGGTCTCGTCGACGAATGCCTGCACCCACTCGACGAGAAGGTCACGGTCCCGAGCCTCGGCGGGCCGCAGCTCGCCTCCGATCGACACCGGCGGTCGCGGGTCGGTGACGAGGTAGATGCCCTGACGTCGCCGCACCCGCGCGTGCGCCCCGGTCGCCCTCTGCCATTCCGACGCGAACTCCTCGCACTCGGGGACGGCCGCAGTCACGCCGGGCACGGGGATGCCCTGGTCGCTGATGGCCGCCGCGAGAGCCGCAAGCGCCCCAGGCGCGGCCTGCCGTGCGACGGCGAGGTTGTACGGCGGGGTCATCACCGCCGCGGCGACACACCGGCCGTCGGCGTCGACGGTCCAGAGGTGGGACGTCGGATAGATCGCAGGCGCCGAGGCGAGCGTCGAGCAGATACCGAGGACGAGGTTGTGACGAGCCTCGTCGCGGAGCAGGAGCGAACGTGCCGATTCGAGGAATGCTTCGACTCCCGCGTGCTCCTGAGCTCTCACGCGCCTCGGATGGTACGGGGCATCAAGGACAGTCGCGCCGCCCGATGGGTTGCGGGCGCCGGCAGCCCGCAACCCGGGGGCGTGGTCACATGTTCGGACAGTTCGAGCTGCCCGAGCCGTGCGGTGCCGTCGTCGACGGTGTCGTCGTCGACGGAGCAGTCTGCGTGGTCGTCGACGGTGTCGTCGTCGCGGTGCTCGAGGACGAGCTGCCGCTCGACGAAGAGCCTGTCGCAGCATTTGCGATGGCGACCACGCCTCCGGCAATCGCACCGGTCGCGAGCAGGCTCGCGACGATCTTCCGGAGTCTCATCACTTCGCCTCCTTTCTGTCGTCTAGCGTTGCTGGTCGATTGCATTTCACGCCCCGCGTCTGTGAGTTCCATGTGATTCGGTGCAGAGTTCGCTGCTGAGACCGATCGGGGCCGCAGCGGCGTTCGCCGTGCTCGTCACCGCCTGCGGCGGGACGTCCCGGCATTCGTCGCCGAGCGCTCTCGTGGCAATCGGAGCCGGCCTGCGCGGGCCGTCGGGCCTGCACGCGACGGTCTACGCGCGCGGGATCACGCACGTCTCCGCCTTCGCCTTCGACAGCCGGGGCCGCCTCTGGGCGACCGCCTCCGGCGCGAGCGGCCACGCGGGCGACGGCGTCTTCCTCGTCGCCCGCAGCGGCGCGCATCCCGTCAAGGTCGTCGCCGGGCCGAAGGGCCCGCTCGGGCTCGTGTGGATCGGCGAGAGCCTCTACGTGAGCTCGCTGGGCGCCGTGACGCGCTTCTCCGGGCTCGACGGGACGCACTTCGGCTCGCGGCAGACGGTGCTGCACGGGCCCGTGCCCGGCGGCGAGAACAACAACCTCGTGCGCGCCCCCGACGGCCAACTGCTGATGGGCATCTCGTCGACGTGCGACCACTGTGTCCCCCCGTCGCGGTACGCAGCGACGATCGTCTCGTTCCGCCCCGACGGGAGCGGGCTCACGACGTTCGCCCGGGGCGTCCGCGCGGCCTACGGGCTCGTCTTCTACCCGGGCACGCGCAACCTGCTCGCCACGATGAACCAGCGCGACGACCTCGGCGCGAAGACCCCCGGTGACTGGCTCGCGCTCGTGCGCCGGGGCGAGGACTGGGGGTTCCCCGCCTGCTACGGCCAGGGCGGCGCCGTCTGCCGGGGCGTGCCGCAGCCGATCGCCGTGCTCGACAAGCACGCAGCCGCAGGCGGGGTCACGGTGCTCACGACCCAGCTCGACAGTCGCTTCGCGGGCTCGGCGCTGGTCGCCGAGTGGCAGACCGGAAAGGTGCAGCTCATCCCGCTCGAGCGCACGTCGAGCGGCTACCGCGGGACGGCGCAGCCGTTCCTCACCGGGATCGCCGACCCGCTCCCGGTCACGGTGACGGCGGACGGGGCCGTGCTCGTCGGCGACTGGTCGACCGGGACGGTCTACCGGATCAGCGCGTCGAAGTGATCGCCGGTCAGCGGACGGCGAAGGTGCGCGAGACGAGCACGCGGTGCCGCGCCGGGGCGAGCGCGGCGTGCAGGTCGATCACGTACGCGTAGCGCCCGGGCGCGAGCCGCTTGAGCGGGAAGCGCACGAGCGGCGTCCACGCGGCTTTGGCGTAGCCGCGCGTCGTGAGCACCGGCTTCGTCTTCAGGGCCTGGCGAGTCGAGAGGACACCGCGCCCGGCGACCGGCACGATCGACGCCCGGTAGGTCGCGTCTTCGCCGACACGCACTCCGAAGCTCCAGACGCGCTGCTTCCACCAGTGCGTGATGTTCGTCGACCCGAACAGGGCGCGCGCTCCGACGACTGTGTTCGTGTGCGCCCACAGCACGGTCGCGCCGGCGCAACGCGGCCCGGCGGCCAGCGCCGCCTTCACGATCGTGTAGGACGGCCGCTTCGTGCCGTCGGCGCGCTCGAGCCCGCTCTGGAACCCGCTGAGCTGCGACTCGTCGATGAACGGCGAGAACAGCACCGACGAGATCGACGGGTCGCAGGCGGCCTTCGCGATGATCTGCCCGTAGATCGTCGCCTGCGCGGCGTCGGAGGTGACGGGCACCGTCTCCGTCCCCGTGTATGCCGACAGCGACGCTGCGGGCACGGCGGTCTGCCAGCCGATCTCGTCGATCGAGATCCGGAGGCCGTTCTCGATCGTCGGCTGGGCAGTCCCGTTGAAGGCATCCCAGAGCGCCTGCTTGACCCGGGCGAGGTTGGCGAAGCCCGCGTTCGGCCAGTCGAGGCCGGTGGCGAGCGAGTCCCGGTTCGACCGCGGGTAGGCGTGGAAGCCGAACTGGTCCATCAGGGGCTTCGTGCGCCCGCTGGCGCGGTACGCCGCCCCCATGTCGGCGATGAAGCGGACGGGTGACGTCGACGCGTTGCTGGTGGCCTGCGGGTCGTCGTTGCCCCGGCTCGACAGCACGCCGCCCACCACGGTCACGCTCGGGTCGACGGCCTTGAGCGCGTCGTAGGTCGCTGCGAGCATCCGCTCGTACCCGATCGCCGCCACCGGCTTGCCCTTGACGAATTGCGGCTGCCAGAAGCGCGGCTGGTTGGGCTCGTTCCCGACCACGAACGTCTGCACCTGCGGATAGCGCTCCGCGAGCGACGCGACGAAGGAGGCGAAGGACTTGGCGCGCACCGCGGACGTCCCGATCGCCGTCGCGGTCGCGGGCCGGACGGCGAGCCGGACCTGCACCCCATCGGCCACCGCGGTCGAGATCGACCGGTCGAGGAACGGGCGGTCGGTGATCACCGTCGGATGCGCCGGGTCCCAGATCACCGTCATCCGGTCGTCGCGCAGCCCCAGCGAGGCGATCTGGGCGAAGAACGCCGCCCCGCCGTCGTTGGCGTACTTGCCGGTGTCGTCGGCCACGCCGAAGCGCACCGGCGAGGGCTGGCCGGCGGCGGAGGCGCCGAGCGCCCCGATGCAGACCCCTGCGCACAGGACGGCGGCGACAGCCGCTCCGCGACGCATCGCAGCGTTATACCGAGGCTCACGGACGGCGTTCACTGGGGGGTTTTGGCGGCTTTTGGAGGGGTTTTCGAGGCAGGGGGTACCTCGAACGAGGGATACCGTACCCCGGAATACCCCGAGATGCCATGCCCCTAAACGGGGATACGGAAGCTGCTAGGTGGCCGGAACGGGCCCGTCGCCGCTCCGGGCCAGCAATCCGGCCCCGGCGACGACCAGGACGAACGCGGCCAGGCGGGCAGCCCCGGCGGCTCCGCCCGGGAGGCGCTCATGGTAGAGCGCGAGCCCGGCGACGATCGGCAGGGCGTTCGTGGCGAGGGTGTTCAGGCCCGCCGTGACGAGCGCTCCCCCGCGCTGGAACGCGAGCTGCAGCGCCGCGAACGCCGCTCCGTGGGATGCGAGAACGGCCGCGACCAGCACCACGTCACCGCCCACGGCCGCCTTGGTCGCGACGTCGCCCGCGGCGTAGAGCGTGCCGGCCGCGAGGCCGAGCGAGGCGCCGCCGGCGAGGGCGCGCGAGACCGGGCCGGTCAGGATCGCGACGCCGACGATCGAGAGCCCGATCCACAGGAGGACGGCGCCGGTGGTCGTCGTCCGGCCGTCGACGATCCCGCCGGCGAGCGACGCGGCGAGCAGGACCATCCCGGCGATCGACAGGGCGACCGCGGCGCCTTCGCGCGCGGACAGCGGTGCGCCGCGGCGGCGCTGGACGATCAGCGCCAGCAGGCCGATGCCGCCCGCGGAGACGCCCTGGACGAGCGAGATCGGGGCCAGCGCGAGCGCGCCGATGTAGAGCGCCCACCCGCCGAGGCCGGTCGTGAAGCCGATGACCCAACGCGGGCTGCGCAGCAGCGCGCCGAGCGCCCGCAGCGGACGGCGCAGCGACAACTGGGGCAGCGTCGCGACCGCGTCGTGCTGGACGATCCATCCGAAGTTGAGCGCAACGGTCGACGCAAGCGCGAGCGCAAGCCCGGCGGCGAGCGTCACCGCCGTCCTCCGCCGAACGGGAGGTACGCCTCGGCCGCCAGCGCCGCGATGCCCACGCGCGGCAGGTCGCGCCGGTTCTCGTACACGACGAAGCGGCGCTCCCAGGCCGGGAAGAACTTGCGGTTGAAGAGGAGGAGGTTGTCGAACTGGAAGTGGCCCTTCATCGCGAGCAGGGCGCGGCGCTGCACCTCCTGCAGCCCGGTGAGGTCGGCGCCCGGCGCGAGCAGCCGCGCGAACGGCGAGAAGTTCAAAGACACGCGCCGGTAGCCGTTCTCCGCAGCCCACGCGATGCTCTCGCAGATCAGCCACTCGTTGAAGCCGTTCGGCACGTCGCGCAGGCGCGGCATCGACGACAGCGACAGCGACGGGCCCGCACCCGCGATCGCGAAGTGCAGGAAGCCCGCCGGGGCGCCGTCCGGATCGAGGCCGATCACGAACACCGCGTCGTCGTCGCCGAGCAGGAAGAGCGCATCGAGTGCCATCGCGAACCCGCGCTCCGGCTCGTCGCCCCGCCAGCGGAGGGCGATCGACTCGAGCTCACTGCGCAGCGCCGGGTCGAGCTCGCTCGGCCGGCGGACGACCGCGGTGTAACCGGCGGCGTGGAGCCGCGTCACCGATTGCCTCACCTTCCGGATCGGGCGGCCTTCGAGCGAGAAGGATCCGGCATCGACGATCGCCTCGTCGCCGTGGTACAGCGCATTCAGGCCGTAGCTGCGGTACAGCTCGAGCCGCGACTCCGAGGCGCCGAGGACTGCGATCCGCCAGCCCCGGAGGCGCGCGTGCCCGACGAACGCCTCGACCACGCCGGCCAGCTCGTCCTCGGGGCCGATCGGGTCCCCGGACACGATCGCCACCCCGTGCACGACGCGGTACGCGAGCACCGCGCGCTCGCCGTCGCCGAAGAAGTACGACTTGTCCCGGCGGAGAACGAACGGTGCGAGCGTGTCGGTGCCGTGCGCGCGGACGAGCTCGCGCACCCGCTCGCGCTCGCGCGCCTCCTGCAGGACGCGGTGGCGCCAGGGCGCGATCACGCCGGCGATCACCCAGATCACGCCGAACCCGGTCAGCAGCGCGAGCGCGAGCGGGAACCAGTCGCCGAACGACCCGCCGAGGTGCGGCGACCCGCCGAGGTTGAGCCCGAGCGCACCGCGCGCGATCTCGTCGAGCGCGAACCGGAGGCTGAAGGACTGGTCGGCGACCATCCGGTTCAGCCAGAGGGCCGCGGTCCCGAAGCACGCGATGATCCCGGCGACGATCGCGACACGGACGAGAGCAAGGCGCCACGTGTGCGGCGCACCCGGGCGGTCGAACGACTCGCGGCGTGCGACGAGCAGCACGAGCACGACCGTCGAAGCGAGCGTCCCCGCGTTCAGCCCGTGCAGGACGTGCAACGTAGCCGACAACGTCGCGAGGGCAGTCGCGACGCGCCACGCGCTGCGGCGCCGGCGCGCAAGCCCACGCGCAGCGACGATCAGCCCGAGACCGACCAGCGTCGCCGCCGCTCGTGTGAGCGGGCCGACCGCGTCCGGCGTCAGCGCGCGGACGATCCCCTCGTTGTCGCCGGGAAGAATCCCGTGGATCAGGTCGAGCGCGCCGGCGAACGTGACGAGCGCAGCGATCAGCAGAGGGCCGGCGGGGCGCTTGCGGTCGGGACGCGCCAGGACCGCGCCGCCGAGCGCGGCGATCGCGGCGGCGGCGTAGACCGATGACGACTTCCCCGCGGCATCGAGTGCCTGCTGTGCCGGGATCTGCCGCACGATCGCAATCGACGATGCCAGCGCGACGTACTGCCACGCCGCAACGCCGACCGCGAACAGCCCCGCCGCGACGAGCCGGGGCACACGCGCCCAGCGCGCGATCGAACCGAGGAAGAGCGCCGTCACGCCCCAGACGACGAGGAAGGTCACGAGCGCGACGGACGAGTGGCGCGCGAGCTCGTCGAGCGGCAGCGCCTCACCGACGAGCGGCCGCAGGGAGATCAGCCCACGCCCGAGGTAGAGCCAGCCGGTGGCGGCGACGACGAGGGCGAAGCACAGCGGGAACGCCGCCGCCCTACGCATGCCCGGGCCCCAGGTGGCGGGATGCGGCCAGATACGCGAGCGCGGCGTTGCCGCGCCACAACGCCCAGTTGTGGCCTCCGCGGACGACCCGGAAGCGGTGGCCGACGTGCGCCGCGGTGAGCGCCGAGGCGAACTCGGTGTTCTGCGTGCGGAAGTGGTCGTCGCTCCCGCTGTAGAACCAGATGAAGACGTGGTTGCGCCGCAGCGCCGAGCCGGCGCGGGCCACCGTGTCGAGCGGGCTGTTCGCCGCGAGCAGCGTGCGCCGATTGCCGAAGATCGAGCCGATCGGATCGGCCTTCGAGTAGCCCGACCAGCTCTCGAGCACGCCGAACTCGCGGGGGTGCTGCAGGCCGATGTTGAGCGCGCCGTACCCGCCCTCGGAGAGCCCGGCGAGCACGCGCCAGCGCGGCGAGGCGATCGTGCGGTACCGCTTGTCGATCGCGTTGACGACGTCGCGCCAGACGAATGTCGCCCACCCCTGGTTCTTGCCGACGCCGTTCGCCCACTCCTTGTCGGTGAACGACCCCGTCGAGCCGAACGGCATGACGAGGATCAGCGGCCGCGCCCGATGAAGCGCGACGAGCTCGTCCTCGACGACGCCCATGCGCACCGTCGCGAGGAACGCAGCTGGGCGGCCGGGGACTCCGTGGAGGAGGTACATGACGCCGTAGCGGCGGTGCGGGTGCGACGCGTAGCCGGGCGGCAGGTAGACGTCGACCGGCTGGCGGCGGCCACCGAGCGCAGGGCTCGCGACGTACATGCGCACCGTCGTGCCGTGGGACTCGACCCACGCCGGGTCGCGTGGGGGCGCGAAGCCGCGGTAGAGCCAGAAGTTGTCGACGTAGCGGAAGATCGCGATCCCACCGATGGCGAGGAACCCTGCGAGCAAGGGAACGAGCACCCACGCCGCACGCAGCCGGGGAAAGGTGGGAGCGACCACGAGAACGTTGTATTGCGGCGCAGGTTTCCGCCGCGTGGAGCCTGTGTTACGCGGCGGTTACGGCGTCGCGGGCGCGAGATGCGTCAGCGCGAGACGGAGCCAGCCGACTGCGTGACGCTCCCAGAGAGTCGTCGTGTGCGCCCCCGCATACACCTCGAAGAGGTGTGCGATGTGCACCTGATCGAGCTCGCGGTTGAGCTGCTCGTTCTGCTCGAGAAAGCGCTCGTCGTGGCTGCCGACGTAGAACGCGAAGAACGGGTTGCTCTCCTTGATCTCGGGCACGGAGGTCGTCACGAGCGTGTGGAGGCTCGCGCGCGCATTCGCCGCCTTCGACCCGCGGTCGAGCCGCTGCAGCCCGGTGGGATCGGTCGGTACGAAGTACCCCGACCACGACTCGATCGCCGCGTACTTGTCGAGGTGGTTGAACCCGATCGCCGCGGCGCCGTAACCCCCTGCAGATTCGCCGATTATCGCCCGGCCGCGGCGATTCGCGATCGTGCGGTAGCGCGAGTCGATCACCTGGACGAGCTCGCTCGAGACGTACGTCTCCCAGTTGCGCCCTTCGCCCCAGTCGAGGTACTCCGCATCGGTGTCGTCGTCGCGCGCCCCCTGCGGTGCGACGAGGATCGCCGGCTTGCCGGTCTCGGCGAGCGCGCCCGCCACCCAGTGCAGTCCCGAGTAGCTGATCGCGGTGGCCGGAAGACCGTGCAGGAAGTACACCACCGGGTAGCGCCGCGTCGACGTCGAGTAGCCGGCGGGCAGGACGACCAGCGCGTGCATCGTCGACCTGAGCGCGGCCGAGTGAAACGTGATGTCGAGGGCGGTCGGCGACGACGACGGACGGCTCGCAGCGACGCCGAGCGCGGCCGCGAGGACGACCGCGAGCAGCGCTACCCTCGACGCGTGCAAGTGCTCGCGGCCTTTCTCACCGCTCTGATCCTTCCGGGCTTTTCGCAAGTGCAAACCGGTCCTCAGGGGGGTCGCGTGCTGAGCGGCGTCTTTCCCGGGGAGATGCGGCCGGGCCTCGTCTATCTCCCGCCGGGCTTCTCGCGGTCGCAACGCTACCCGGTTGTCTACCTGCTGCACGGCATGCCGGGCTCGCCCAGCGAGTACCCCGACGGGACGGGCCTGGTGAGCTTCGCCGACACCGCGATCTCCACGGGCGCGCTGCGGCCCTTCATCGGCATCCTGCCGGCCGCGGGCCCGGACGACCGCTACAACGGCGAGTGGGCCGGGCGCTGGGAGACGGATCTCGTCGACCGGATCGTGCCGTGGGTCGATCAGGAGTTCCCGACGATCCCGGACGCGTCCGACCGCGTGATCGCCGGGCTGTCCGCCGGCGGCTTCGGCGCGGTGAACATCGCGCTTCGCCATCCGGGCCTCTTCGGCACCGTCGAGTCGTGGAGCGGCTACTTCACGCCGCTGCACGACGGACCGTTCAGGAATGCGAAGCGCTCGGTGCTCGCGGCCAACGACCCAACGCTCCTGGCGCACACGGAGGCCTCCCTGCTGAGGCAGAACGGCGTTCGCTTCTTCCTCTCCACCGGCCCCGCGCACAGCCACTGGTTTCGCCCCCAGCAGACGACCAACTTCAGCCGCGAGCTGCGCACCCTCCGCGTCCCGGTCTCCTACCACCGGTACTCGAGCAAGAAGCACGAGTACGGGACACAGCTCGCTGCCGGTCTCGGTTTCGCGCTCCATACGTAAACTCGTCGGCGCATGCGCATCGGTGTCCTTACCGGCGGCGGCGACTGCCCCGGCCTGAACGCGGTGATCCGCGCCGTCGCCCGGCGCTCGTGGGAGCGCGGCGACGAGGTCGTCGGCGTTCGTGAGGGCTGGAAAGGCATGGTCGGCCAGCTGTTCCAGCCGCTCGGCCCGGGCGAGATCTCGGGGATCCTGCCGCGCGGCGGCACGATCATCGGCACGACTCGAACGAATCCCTACAAGGTCGACGGGGGCATCGAGCGCGTCCAGGCCGCCTTCGAGCAGCTGGATGCACTCGTCGCGATCGGCGGCGAGGACACGCTCGGTGTCGCCGCGCGCGTCTTCGCCGATTTCGGCGCGCCGGTCGTGGGCGTCCCGAAGACGATCGACAACGACCTCGCGGGAACCGACTACACGTTCGGCTTCGACACGGCCGTCCACATCTGCACGGAGGCGATCGACCGTCTCCACACCACGGCCGAGTCGCACAACCGCGTGATGGTCGTCGAGGTGATGGGCCGCCACACCGGGTGGATCGCCGTGATGAGCGGGATCGCCGGCGGCGCGGACGTGATCCTCATCCCGGAGAAGCCGGTCGACCTCGATCAGGTGTGCGAGGAGATCCGCCGGCGCCACGCGCGGGGCAAGAACTTCTCGATCGTGGTCGTCAGCGAGGGCTGCGAGCTGCCGGGGGCCGAGGACAAGGGCGAGGTCGACCAGTTCGGGCACCGACTGCTCGCGAAGCGTGGCGTCGGCGAGCGCCTCGGCGAGGAGATCGAGAGCCGGACGGGGTTCGAGACCCGCGTCACCGTGCTCGGCCACATCCAGCGCGGCGGCAGCCCGACCGCGCGCGACCGCGTCCTCGCGACGCGCTTCGGGCTCAAGGCATCCGACCTGGTCGCGGAGGGGGCGTTCGGCCAGATGGCGGCGCTGCGCGGCGACGACGTGATCGCCGTGCCGCTCGCCGAGGCGACGGCCGAGCTCAAGACCGTGCCCGACGACTGGTACGCCGTCGCGCGGACGTTCTTCGGCTAGACGTTGGCGAGGGGGAAGCTGCGGTTGCGCCGCGGCGGGACGAGGAAGTTCTGGCGGTGCGTCGTCTGCAGCACCGAGTTGAACCCCTGGTTGCGGTCGCGCGGCGGGAACGGGATCGTCCCGCCGGGGAGCACGCCGTCCATCGCGTTGCGGTTGCGGCGGAAGTCGTCGCCCGTCGGGTTGAAGACGATGAAGTGCACGCCGGCGGCCGGCGTCTCGCTCGTCTCGTCCGCGATCACCGAGAACGAGAACGGGTTGTCGAGCGTGTTGAAGTCGGCACGGACGGGGATCGCCGCGCCCTTCGGGTAGACGGTGCCGTCGGCCGCGACCACGGCGTGCTGGAGGCGCGACGTCGTCTGGATCGACGCGCTGTGCCCGATGCGCTGCGACGAGCGGTAGTCGCGCCGGACGTCGACGATCGTCGACACGTCCTTCGGCCCCTGCGCGACGGTCTGCGTGTTCTGCGGCACGTCGAGGTTCGGCCGGAACGCCGTCGTCACCCGCTCGTCGAAGTCGAAGTTGAGGTACCAGCTCTCGAGGTCCTCC
>Ga0335079_10004917_pt1 | contig 15366 bp, 12 predicted proteins | sample Lox_Sample_33_FD_206719 | JGI IMG/M metagenome (GOLD analysis project Ga0335079, IMG submission 206719) | Soil microbial communities from Loxahatchee National Wildlife Refuge, Florida, United States - Lox_Sample_3.3 | ecosystem: Environmental > Terrestrial > Soil > Wetlands | place: USA...
CGGCTCGATCATCGTGGACGTGGACGACCCCGACGCGACCGTGCACGTGACCGCTCCCATTCGCGCGATCGCCAGCACGATGGAGCAGCTCGCCGCGGCCGACTCGAATTCGCTCTAGCGGCCAGTCGAGCCAGGCGGCGCGGGCGCCGGTTTTACGATGGTCGTCACGCGACCGTTGACAACCGGGTCCCTGTCCTCGGCAGGCTCGCATTCCTGCTCGTTCTCTTCCATTCGATTCAGGTCCTTCACCCGCACCCACGTGATCGTCAGATTCATGGGCTTCGCCAGCGCCAGCGGATCGTCGACGGCAAACTGAATCTGCATCTCGTCGCGATTGACCATCCGGATGCGCTCGACCGAGTGAAACTTCTCGCTGAATGGACCCGCATACGCAAAAAGCTCTTCGCCGGACGCCAGTAGCATCCCCGCCCGCTTCACCGAGATGGTGTCGATGACCAGCGTGTCGCCCTCCCAGTGCCCGACCGAGTCCCCCTCGTTCGTGGGCCACAACTCATCCTTTGGCGGATGCGACCGGCCGTCGGTATAGATGTGCCGCATTGCGCCGAGACTGCTAACGAGCGTGGCTTCCTCGGGCGTGACCCGCCACTCGTAATATCCCGGTTCCATCGTTGCGGGAAAATGAGGCACGGGGTTGCACCCCGAACTGCCTCCGGGCGCGCTCGGGTCGGGAGAAAAGACCGCGTCCAGCCTCTTCCTGAATTGATCGGCTATCGGTTGCCACGCGGGCGTGTACGACGGCTGCATGGCGGCCGCATACGCCTTCGCCTTGCGCAGGCCCTCCGGGCCGAATTGCTGCCCGTCCAGCTCGTCGGTCATCACATCGAATTGCCACATGCCGGACCAGTCCGGCAGCCTGGCGAAGGCCTCGTTGCGTTGCTTCGAGGATTTCTGCGCTTGCGCGGAGGAAATGCACGCGGCCAGCAGCGTGCCGATTACGATCGCTCGCCGCATCATCATCGCCCTCCCGCCGTCGTACTGCTTTGATAGTTGTCCGGCACCCTTCCGATGGGCTTGCCGTCGGGACCGAGCGCGTACACGACCTGGCCGCCCGTCCGGCCATCGCGCAACGGATTGATGACGACCGTGATCTTGTCTCCCGGCTTGATGCATTCAGGCTTCCAGCCGTGGCGATACAGCTCCAGCGGCGCGCCCATCTCGAGACCCCATTCCACGGGCGCGGCTTTCGGGTCGCTCGGGTCTGGCACGAGCAGTTGAATCCAGCAGTGCGGATTGTTCCACTGGAATTCCTTCACCGTGCCGACCAGCGTCACTTGCTTTTGCGAGTCGAACATCGCGTGCGAATGGTGAGCGAGTGCGGGGCTTGCCGTCAGGATCGCGGCGACGGCGATGAGGTTGCACTTCAGCAACCGGCTCATTGGTTCCTCCACGGCTCGGGAATTCGAGTCCTCACTCGGGAGCACAGCGTTGGGCCTTGTCGCGCGAGCCTCTGCCTCTAAATCGATGGTGTCCGATGCGAACGTTTCGTTTCTGCGTCGTCTCCGGGGGCGCGATTGACCCCGCGCCTCACTTCTTGAGCGCGGACTGCCAGTTCAGCACGACCGTGAATCTCGAAGCGGCCTTCGCGCTTTCGGGAGATGGCTGCGCCATGATGAAGCGCTTGCCGTCGCGAGAAACGTCCCAGAAGAGAACGCCGGGTGGCACCTTGAAGAGCGGCTTCGGGACTCCCGCCTGAAAAATGCCGCTGGTGTTCACGTCCACCGCCATCGCCGTTCCATCGGACGAAATGTAGAACAGTTCCTTGCCGTCCCCTCGCCAGACGGCGACGTTCCCGCCGCCCTTGGACACCATCCACTTTCCGGAGACAGGCGTCTGCCCGCCGGAAGACGATCCGCTTGCGATAGATGGGTCGAACGGGCGAACGTAGATCTCTTCCTTTCCGGATTCGTCAGACGTGTAGGCGATCCAGCGGCCGTCCGGAGAGAAGCGGCCCACTGCCTCGCTGAAACTGGATTGCTCAAACGGAACGGCCTTGTGCTCCACGCCGGCCGCCACGGGGACGATCCAGACTTTGCTCGGCGGCACGGGATTGAAGAACAGCAAGTACCGCCCGTCCGGCGAAAAGCTGCTCGGAACTTTGTGCATCTGGGACTTGAGCAAAACCTCCTCGTTGCCGGCCAGGTTCGAAGGTTTCTCGTAGAGGTTGAAGAACCCGTCGGCGTTTCTCTGCGCGCCATACACGATGCGGTTGCCGTCCGGCGACCAGACCGGGTGGGAGTCGGACCCCGAGTCGAACGTGAACCGGGTCGTCACGCCGCGCGCGAACTCGTAGAGCCAGATGTTGGTGACTCCGGGGCTTTGCGGATCGTTCCGCTCGAACGCCACGTGTTTTCCGTCGGGCGACAGTTCCAGGGTGCGATACGCGCCGATGTCCCCAAAGGCTCCGAGATTCTTTCCTTCGCGGTCGAACCAAGCCAGCTGGCCCACGATGATGCCTCTGACCCCCAGCCCTGCCGCCGCTTGCGGGCCGGTCGCGTAGGCAAGGACGTTCGTGGAGGAGGCGGAGAAACTGGTGTTCGGAACATTCTCGGCGATGGGCACAGCGTCACCGGTCAGCTCGAGACGCTGGGGGTCGAACGGCTGCACCATCAGCGTCCCAATCGCCCCGGGATTGGCAGCCGCGCCGCGCACGTAGATCAAATAGCCTCCCGATCCGCTCGCGGACGGCGCATACACACCGGGAAGAATGCCCGGCAGCAGGGTCTTCCAGTCCGGGTCGCCGGGCTTGCTGCCTAGAGATCCCGTATGGACGCCAACGTCGGCTACCGAATTGGGGCCGGAACCGCCAGCTGACAGATAGATGAAATGGCGGCCATCAGGCAAGAAAGAGGGTAGGACCGCGAACCCGCCGCTGGTCAGGTCCGAAACCGTTCCGCCGGCGGCGGAGACCTCCCTCAAGCCCATGGACGATCCGAACACAATCTCATCATTGCGGTTCCACGCGCCGCCCATGACGGTGGGTGCGTCGCAAAGAGTTTGAGCAGGCCCTCCTGTAACGTCCACTTTCATCAGCTTTCCGGCGGTGGGGTAGGCGATGTAGCGGCTGTCCGGCGACCAAAAGGGAGGACCGCCCGCGCCTTCGGTTCCGTCGACGGGCCGCGCTTCCAGCGAGTCCAGCGACCGCACCCACAGGCGGGGCTGTTGCCGCTCTGCGACGGCTACGAAAGCGAGCTTGGTGCCGTCGGGCGAGAGCGCGACTCCGCCGCGCGAACTTCCGCCCTCGGGCAAAGCCACGTCAAAGCGCGTGAGGTTGGCGGCGGGCGGCGCCCTGCGTACGTCGAGATAGGCGAGCGCAGCGGTGGCGAGCACGAAAACACCCGCAACTCCCCAGCCCAGCCACATCCGCAACGGTTTCGCAGCCGGTTGCGCGGCTCCGGAGAGCGCCGCGGCGCCTTCGGGCGCGCCCGCGATCACTTCGTCGAGCGAAATGCGCGCGTCGCCGATATCGCGCAGGCGCTGCTTCGGGTCCTTTTGCAGGCAGCGCTGCAGCAGCACCCGCACGCGTATCGGCGTCGCCGCGGGCAGCAGCGACCATTCCGGCTCGTTCTTCAGAACAGCCGCCAGCGTCTCCGTCGTTGTATCGGCACAAAACGCCATCTTCCCGGTCAGCATTTCGTACAGCACGCAGCCGAACGCCCAGATATCCGCACGGCGATCGACCAGCTTTCCCTTGGCCTGCTCGGGCGACATGTACGAGGCCGTCCCCAGCAGGAGGCCGGCTTCGGTCGCCATCCGGCTCAGCGTCGGTGAGTTCGCCAGTTCCGCGTCGGCGTCTTCGCCCGCGATCGCTTTCGCCAGGCCGAAGTCGAGCACTTTCACCGTGTCGTCGCGCCGGACTTTGATGTTTGCGGGCTTCAGATCGCGATGAACGATGCCGTGCTCGTGCGCGTATTCAAGCGCTTCGCAAATCTGCTTCGCGATCTGGAGCGTCTCTTCAATCGGAATCGGGCCCGCGTTGATGCGGTCGGCGAGCGTCGGCCCATCGACCAGTTCCATCACCAGCGAGCGGCTGTTCTCGGAATCCTCGAGGCCGTAGATCGAGGCGATGTTGGAGTGATTCAGCGCCGCCAGAAGCTTGGCTTCGCGCTGGAAGCGAGCCATGCGCTGAGCGTCGCGCGAGAATTCGTCCGGCAGAACCTTGATGGCGACGTCGCGGCCAAGCTTCGAGTCCCGCGCGCGATACACCTCGCCCATTCCTCCCGCGCCCACCGCGGAAAGAATCTCGTACGATCCGAGCCGGGAGCCTATTGATAGCGGCATACAGTGCCATGGATTCTACATGAGATGCCCTAACTGTCGAGGAAAAGGCGGCAGACAACGGCGAGCGCAACGCGCAGTTAGACGTGGATCGACGCGCCCTGAATGAGCCGGGCTTCGTCGCCGCAGAGAAACAGAATGACGCGGGCGATATCCTGCGGCTTCGGCCATTTTGCGAAATCGGCCGTCGGCATCGCTTTGCGGTTCGCTTCCGTGTCGATGATGCTGGGGAGAACCGAATTCGCGCGGACGCCCGTGCCTTTCAAGTCGGCCGCCAGCGAGTCGATCATGGCCACCGCAGCCGATTTCGACGCAACGTACGCCGCCGACGCGCCGGCATGGTCGATGGCGGCCATCGACGCGATGTTTACAACCGCTCCGCGGCCCTGCTTCAACATAGCGGGAACCACGTTCCGCGAGAGGCAATAGCCTGAGTAGAAGTTGAGCGCGAACATCCGCTCGAAAACTTTCGGTTCGGTCTCCCAAAGTTTCGAGCCTGCGGCATATCCGCCCACCGTGTTGACCAGCACGTCGAGACTTCCGTGCTTGGCGAGAATCGACCCGACCATTCCGCGCACATCGTCATCGCTGGTGACGTCTGTGCTGTAGCCCTCGAGTCGCGCGGAGTGGCTCGTGCCGGCCCATTGACGCAGGGCTTCGAACTCGACCGCGTTCTTGTAACTGGCGATGACCTGCGCGCCCTCTTCGAGGAACGCCAGACTCACGAACCTCCCAAGCCCGCCCGTCCCTCCGGCCACCAGCGCCACTTTTCCGGAATATCGATCGGTCATCGCCGCCTCGCCGCTTTCCGAATGGGCTGAAAGTTTGTCCCCGCCGGTCTCGCCGTGTCAACCGCCCCGCGGCCGAGGCAACTTCGCCTAGAGACGGCTCAGCCCGGGCAGGCCGAAGTGGAGGCGGCCAGAGTTCACGGCCGTGTGATCCTTCTGCGTGGTGACGTGCGTGCGAATCACCGCCAAATTCCGGAAGTAGCGCCCGAGCAGCGCGGTCTTCGCCGCGGCGGAGGTTCCGCTGGTGCGGAACATCAAATCGACGGCCTCCCAGCAGAGCCGCACGCACTGCTGCTCGATCTGCAGGAACCGGCGGTCCTGCTCCTCGGAGAAGGGAACTCCCTCTTCGGCCTCGCGGCGCGCGCATTCGATGTAGTCCGACGCCATCTGGAACAGCGCGGCCTCGGCCGTGTCCACCAGAGAACGAGCCTCGCCGTAGTGGCGCTGAAACTCGGCCTCGTCGGCGCGCTTGCGGAACGGCGCGAAGCTCGCCGCCTTGTTCTGGAGAATTTCCTCGTAGATATCCAGCGCGCCCCGCCCGATCCCCACGCACACGGCGACCAGCTCCGAGACCAGCATCGACGTGACTCGTCCCCGGTAAAACGGATTCTGGTGCAGCAGGCTTCCCGGGCGCGGGTGGACTGTCGCACCGGTGGCGGTCCCAACCATCATCGCTCGGTACGCGGGAAGGAACATTTCCTCGACAACCACGCGGCGCGAGCTCGTCCCCTGCATGCCGAAGACGTGCCAGTTGTCCACGATCTGATACTGATCGCGATCGAACAGCGCCATCATGACGCCGAGCGGAGCCGGCGAGTTCGGGTCCTGAATCACCGACAGCCCGATGAAATGCGTGGCCAGATCGCAGCCGGAGGCGTAGTCCCACGCCCCCTTGATGCGGTAGCCGCCGTCGACTGGGACGGCGACTCCCGACGGGATCGCTACCCCGGGGCAGCGGAATTCGCCGCGCTCGCCGAAGCCCTCTCGCTGGCCGGCTTCGGGATAGGACGCCAGCAGAAACGCATGGCCGGCCGTCAGCGCGAGCACCCAGCCGCTGTCCGAACAGCCGCGCGAGATGGCGATCATCACTTTCAGGAAAGTCGGAAGGCCGAACTCGTATCCACCGAAGCAGCGCGGTTGCAGGATGCGATAGAAGCCGGCCTCGATGAATCGTCGGTTCGTGTCTTCGGACACCTGCCGCACGGCTTCGCACTCCGCCTGGCGTTCGCGCAGCAACGGGCGCATCACTTCGGCGCGCCGAATGATTTCGTCCGGGGTGAGGCCCGGCTCCGGCGGCGGGATCGCGGGATGCGCGGCGGCGGCCGTGCTGTCGATCATGTGCGGCTCCTGAATCGGGCGTGGCCGGAATTGCGTGCCGGGGAGTATACAGCGTGCCTGCGCTCGCCTGCATCCGGTTCCGCCGCGGGCGCGAGGAGCAGCGTGCGCAGCGTTGCGCGCCTGCCGCGCCGCCAATCGTGTAATCTCCTTCGACTTCAGCACGTAGGAAAAGACAGAGCCGCACTTCAGCCGTGGTTAGCGCTCCCTTCGGAAGAAATCGAGGCAGCTGATGGCAGTCGTCGTTCGAGCCGTGATCATCGGCACGGTTATCGTGCTCGTCGGGACGATCCCGCGGGACCTCTTCTACTGGGCGAATCTGCATTTCTATGCGAGTGTGCCGTGGGCGGCGCCGGTCACGGCCGCCTACTTGTGGTTCTTCTGGCGGTATCTCCGGGGAGCGGGCCCGCCGGCGGAAACTTCCGCGCAGCGGCGCACCAGCTTGCGCGCGAACCGCCTCTCGGCGCGCCAATGGACGTGGGCGCTGCTCGCGGGCGTGCTCGGCTTGGTCGCGCTGGTCCTCGCGCTGCGCGTGGCGAACCGCATGGTGGCGCTGCCGCAGCAGGGGATTCCCGACCTTTCGCACGTGCCCCGGATTACGGTGCTGACTTTGTTGCTGATGGGCGCGCCGTTCGCCGGAGTGATCGAGGAATCCGCGTTTCGCGGATATATGCAGGGACCGATCGAGCGGCGGTACGGCCTGCTCGTCGCGATCCTGATTACCGGGACGATGTTCGCCCTGGTGCACCTGGATTTCACGCCGATCCTGTGGCCCTACTATGTGGCCGTCGCCGCGATCTACGGCAGGGTGGCCTATGCGACCAACTCGATCTTGCCGGCCATCGTGCTGCACACGGCGGGAAACGTTTTCTCGAACCTCGATCTATGGCTGCACGGCCAGGCCGAATGGCAGACGCCCTCGGCCGGCGCGCGGCTGATCTGGAAAACGGGCGCCGACGCGTCGTTCTCGAGGACGGTTGCGGCGCTCGCCATCCTTGCAGCCGTCGCGGTGTGGGCGAACTACAAGCTCATTCACCTGGAGCGCAAGACGGCAACCTGACTCCGGCCTGCTCAGGGGCGACGAACAGCGGCTCCACGCGCGCTCAATCGCTACGCTCCTTCGGCCATGCGCACGTCGCGCTCGACGGCGCCTTCCAGCAGCTTCTTCGCCGCCTGATACGCCGGGCTTTCGAACGTCGCGACCGCCTTTTCGAGGCTGTCGAACTCGATCACCACGCACCGCTCGTTCAGCCCCGCGTCGTAGCTTCTTGCCGGCATGCCCCTCACCAGAAACCGGCCTCCGCCGGCGATGATCGCCGGTCCGGCCAGCTTTCCGTAGGCGGCCAAAGCCTTCGGATTCGAAATCGAGCGGTACAGCGTAATCCAGTATCCTTTGCGCATGGTCGCTCCCTCCCGAAATCAGCGCCGCCAGTCTATCTCGGATTCGCCGGCCGGCGCGCCCATGGCGTGTCGCGACGGCCGCACCGGGCGACGCCGGATCGGTGCTGGGAATTCGTCGGGCGCGCCGGCGAGGCGGCAATTGCATGTGTTGACACACGGCGGCCGATCGTCGCTAGTGCAGCTTCGCGTATTCGAATTTCGCCTCTTTGAGGATGGAAGGGTCCGGGTCAGCGCTCTTCCGGAGAGCGAGGAAATCCTGATAGGCGGCTCTCGCCTTGGCGGCAACGGCCCCCTGATGCGCGGCCAGATTCGCCTGACCGCCCAAATAGATTGGCAGGCCGCCGAACACCGGCGTCAAATGACGACTGGCGCTTCGTCCAACTCAGCTACGGGCAGACCATGCCGATCGGCATCGCCCGCGACACGATCGAAAGGTCCAGCGCATTCACAATTCCATCGTGATTCAAGTCGGCGCCCGCATTGAATCCCGTCTGGCCCGTTCGTTTGCCGAACGCTGCCTTGACCGCATACAGGTCGAGACAATTCACCTCTCCATCGCCGTTCGCGTCGCCGGTCACGGCGACCACGGTGACGGCTACCGATGGCGACGAACTGGGAGCGTTGCTGCCGTTGCCGCCGTACATCGCGGTGACGGTGTGAGGACCGAGCTTCAGCGAGCTGGAGGCCATGGACGCCTGGCCGGTGCTGCCCAGCGTTCCGACGTCGGCCAGCAGCCCATCCACAAGGAAGGAAACCGATCCCGTTGGCTGCGCTCCGCTGCCGGTGACCGTGCTCGTGAAGGTGATGAGGTGAGTCAATGGAACCTGACTGGCCGAGGGAACCAGGGTCGTCGTCGTAGCGCCAAGAGCCGAACAGTTGTTTCCACAGGCAGTCACCAGCGCCTGTAGATCCAGGCTGTCGATCTTGCCGTCGCCGTTGATATCCCGTGCATCGTTCGGGCCCGTCGGCGTGTTGCCGAGCATCATTTCCAGAAAGAGAAGATCCTCTTGCGTGACCAGGCCGTCGCCGTTCAGGTCGCCCTTCACATTTGTTGGACCCACCGTTTGCAGAGTTGTGTTCAGGCCTTGGTAAGAAGCGGTGACGGACCCGGTGCCGGGCGCCAGGCCCGTCATCAAGCCGGTCGAGTCAACCGACGCCACGCCCGGATTTCCGCTGGCAAAGGTCAACTGAGTGGACTTGGTAATGTCCAGAGTGGATCCATCCGCGAAAGTGGCCGTAACGCCGACTCTCTGCTGCTGTCCCGCGTAGCCGAAAGCAACCAACGACTGCTGGAAATTGATGGCCGTCGGCGTGGAGCTCGGCTCGATGTCCACGGAGACCGGAGGAGAAATGACGATGGTCTCGTTGGCAATCAGACCAACCGCAACCAGATTCCGGGGACCAATCACCTTTGACGGAACGGGCAAACTGAGCGTGTACGGGGCCGTCAGCTGATACGCGGTCATGCCCATGTCTTGCGCGCCCACTTTCACCCCGATCACGACGCCCCCGGTGACCGTCGCCGTGACGTTGATCGTCGAGCCCGGCGCATAGATGGATCCGTTCGTGGGACTCGTGATGGAAACCTGCTGCGCCTTTGCGGCGGCAACGCACGCAAAGGACAGCACGGCAGCCACGAACGCCCTGATCGCGAAAACAAGATTTGCTCTGCTCATCGGAATCTCCTAGTGGGCGTTGGACCAGCGCGCGCTGGTCACGGACTCGTTGAGCAACGACAGACCGATATTGGTATTGGTGCCTTGGTCGAGCGAGCCGGCAAATCCAAGATTGATGACTGGAATGGAGATATTGCTGTGCGCGAATCCAACGGAGATGTCCGCCGTGGAGCCGGGTGCGTACGGCCCGACCTGGCTGGTCACCGAGACGATCAGATCGTTCTGCCCCTGGAACGCATCGGTCGGTCCGCCGAAGAACTGGGCGAATGAGAAGAGCGGCGGCTTGGGGCTCTTGCCCGACCCGAAAACCGAGAAACACGCGTCGGCGGCCGTTGCCAGGACCTCGGTGATAGGGTTCGCATAGTAGGCGCTGAGGGCGTCCGGTACGATGGTCACGCCGTTCACCAGAAGGTTCGCGGTGATCGTTTGCCCGGAACTCGTGTAGCTGGCAACGGCATGCTTCGGGTAGCCTACCGGCGCCTGATTGAAGTGGTCGAAGAATGGGCTGCCCGGCGCCAAATCGAAAACGGCGCCCGCCACCGGGGTCCCGATGGTTTGAAGTTCGGTCCTGCAAGCATCGGAGCTGCCGTTCAGTCCCGTGGCGAACTCGCTTCCCAGGTACGGGGTATCGAACGTCATCAGCTTGTGGATGAAGCCCTGCCCGTAATTCGACGGCACTTTGAACGCCGGAACGCTAGCCATGTTGTTGGAGATGAGCCCGCCCATGCTGTGCACGATGAAGTCGAATTGCGCTGCGGCGGCCGGCAGCTTGACGGCGTTGTTTCCCAGCTTGAAGCTGCTCAAGAAGGCTTCGGCTTCCCCCAGCACGATCCCCGTATTCTTGCCGATGCTGTCCCCGGCGGTTCCGGCGTAGTCCGCTCGGTAGGTGCTGAGTCCCGGCAAGGCGGTGGTAAGGGCCGTATCGAAATCACTCCACGTGCCCTGGCTGCTCCACACGCCGTGCACGAAGAGGACCGGCGGCCGCAGAATCGTCAGCGGGATGCCGCCGTAGACGCTGCTCGTGGTCGTGTCGTAGATAAGAATCCCGGCGTTGCGGCTGCCCGAAAACGTGTCCGATACCACCGAAGAGCGCACAAAATCGATCGGCGCATTGTATTCGGCGAACGCGTAATTGATCCCGCCTACGCTTTGGACGTTTGCGATCACGATCGAAGGCCCTGCGTTCACGCCGCCGGCCAAAGGCGTTAACACGCCGTCCTCGCCGGTTGTGGGTGCGATGTTGTTGTTCTCGTCCAGCAGGATGATGAAAATCTGATCTCCGGTCACCATGCCCTGAGTGCGAATGACGACCTTTGTGACGCCATCAGCCGCCACCGCGGAAACCAGCCTGCCACTGTCGCTTAGGATCTGCGCACTGCCCGTGATCGTATTATTCGGCAGAAGCAGGGATGGAACCGGGTCCAGCGCCTGAACTCCGCCGCTGCATCCCAACGGGGGCGAGGCCTGGCCCGAAAGCGAAATGGTGAGCGCATACGCTCCCGAGGCAACTACGTTGGCGTCCCTCTGAATGCCGAAATAGAGATAGCCGCCCGACACGGGCAGCGGCCCCGCACCGGTCCCGGGGTTTATGAGGCCATTCGGGAAATCGCCGGTGGAACTGGCATTGCACTGCTTCGGCGAAAGGCCCATGACCAGCGCCCCGTAGGCTCCCACGAGCGTCGCTGGACCCGGGGGAAACTTCAGCTGGCCGGGGCTCGGCGGCAGCCCGGGAGGAAGCGCCACGTCCCTGAGAAAATCGAAGTAGCTCTGGTCGGCTTGGCTATCGGGAGCCGTTTGGATCACGCCGACCGCGTTCACCGTAAACGTCCCGGAGCCGTTCGGGTCGGTGAGACTCACCGTTCCCGTCGCATTGACCGTGACGGTCTCTCCCTTCGGCACGAAGATACCGGTCGGAGCCATGAACGTCACTTTCTTGCTGTCCAGGTCTAATTTGGTCTGGCAGAGCGCCGCCGGCGCCCCTAGAGTGAAAAGTACGAGGCCGAGCAACGTACGTTTGAACATGACCGCTCCCCTCAGGACTTGCTTCGAGCATGTCAAGAGCCCTCTGCTAGGAAGGCTCTGATCGATTTTTGTGTGGATGATGTGTCAGCGCGTCGGCAGCTGCAAGGCGATCTAGGCAGGTGCGATTGCGTCGCGTGTGTACTTGCGTCCTGCGAATAGCGCCGCAAGACTCGTGACGCCCAGGAACAGCAGCGGCAAGCTCGAAGGCTCGGGGACGTTCGACGATGACGCCTGCGTCTGCACCGTCACGGAGCCGTTGTCGATGGTGTCGCCAAGAATGTCTCCCTGCGAATCGATCAGATATTCGGTCCCGCTCACGATGGTTATCGGGCTGGTTCCATCGCCGATTGCCGTGAACGTGAACACAAACAGAGTGCCATCGCTGCTGACTCCGGAGGGCACGCCGTATAGTGAATCCCCGTTGAATGTGACCGTTCCCCCTACGTTGTCGATGTCGCCCGGTATGAAACTCGTCGGCCCGCCCATCGGCAGCAGCGGCCCTTCGGAAACGCTGGTGGCTTCCAGCACGGAGGGATCGAAGTCCAGATCAAGTCCCACCGTGTACAAGTCCGTGGCGCCGGTAACGACCACGTCCACGGTGAAGGTGTCGCCAGGGCTTACAGTTGCAGGGCCCGAAACGCTCAAAATGGCATCGGCAGAGCAGCTTATGGGAATGAACAGGAGCAGTGCGGCAATCGCGATCGCCGCGGAAACGACAGGTTTCATCATGGGTCCTTATTTCCTCTGCGTTTTCACACTGAGTTAGCGGGGCCCAGAGATACAAGAAAACTCTAATGCGAAACGGACGCCGATCATACCCGCGCCCTCTTTCGTGTCAAGCTGAATTGCGCGTTCTAGAACTCACAAACCGCGTGTTGGCCCCGCGAAATTAAGGACCGGCTTTCTTGAAGGCCTGGTGAACACAGTCGTCCGAGAACAGAATGGCGCCCCGATAGATTCGCGCGCGCGAAAACCTGTTCGTTTGGACAGGTGGTCTTGCGACACGGCTGGCCCCGGCGATCCCCGGCAACGGCGCGATCCGTGTCTATGATCGAGTGAGGTCAAACGGGGCAACCATGATTCACTCAATGGGCTTGAGCGGATCGTTCTGCAGAACCATTCCGTCAATCGCGCTGCGGATTTCGATTCGGATTGCGGCCATCATCGTCATCGCGCTCGCTTTTTCGGCATCCGTGCTGGCGCAGGATTCGCAAACTCCGGAGGCGCTGCCCGGGCAGATCATGGGCACCGTTCTCGACGTGAACGGCGATGCCGTGCCCGGCGCAACGGTCACGCTCGCGGGCCCTCAACCCTCCGATCACCGCACCGCCACGACGAACGAGAACGGATTCTTCAAGTTCGACGGAGTCACGCCGGGCGTTTCCTATCAGGTCGCCGTCGGCGCCCAGGGCTTCGCGGACTGGACCTCCGCCGTCACGCTCAATTCGGGCGAAGTGAAGATGTTCTCCAGCGTCCAGCTCGATCTCGCGGCGCAGGAAACAACCGTGCGAGTGAGCGCGGACACGACGGAGATCGCGACCGAGCAGATGAAGCTCGAGGAGACGCAGCGCGTTTTCGGCTTCATCCCGAATTTCTACATCTCGTACGAAGGCGACAATTTCGTGCCTCTCACCGCCGGTGTGAAGTTCAAGCTCGCGCTTCGAGTCTCGCGCGATCCGGTCACCATCGCCGGAGTTGGATTCGTAGCGGCCATCCGGCAGGCGAACCGTTATCCGGACTACGGCGAGGGCATGAAGGGGTACGCCGAGCGGTTTGGCGCGACGGCCGGCCCCGCCTTCACCGACATCATGATCGGCGGTGCGATCCTGCCGTCGGTGCTGCACCAGGATCCGCGCTACTTCTATCAGGGAACCGGCACGACGGGTTCGCGGCTGCGGCACGCGATCCTGGGTCCGTTCATCTGCAAGGGCGACAACGGAAGATGGCAGCCGAACTACTCAAGCGTGGGTGGCGATCTGGCGGCCGCCGGGATTTCCAACCTCTACTTTCCGAAGCAGAATCGCGGCGCCGGGTTCGTGTTCTCCACGTTCGGCATCGGCACGGCCGAGCGCATCATCTCGACTGTGGGCCAGGAGTTCGTCCTCAGCAAGTTCACCCATCGCGGCACCCGCGTCGATTAATCTCACAGACTCGGACGGGGCAGCCGGCGACCGCCTAGCGGCGAGGCGAGAGGGGGAAATTCTTCAGCAGCCAGTCGACGGTCAGCTTTGCGTAGGATTCCGCCAGCGGGCCGGGCGTCAGATAGTGGCTCGCGCCCTTCACCCAGACCAGATCGCGCTGCGGCGACGCCGTCAGGCTGTCGTAAATCTTCTGCGCGTTCGGCGGCAGCGCCAGCTCGTCCGCGTCGCCGTGAATCACCAGCGCCGGCACTTTGATCTGCGGCCCGAATTTCACCGAGCTGGGCGCGCTCGGATCGCTCGGCGCTCCGAAATAGCTGATCAGCGATTTCGCCGTGCCCATCACGGACACCGCGCCCGGAAACCAGTTGTCGAAGTTGACCGGCTGGTTCCCCTTGCCCTGCGCGACCAGCTCGCGGGCGTGCTTGAGCGTCGCTTCCAGACGCTGCTTGTCCGCGTCGCTGTTGCGAATCTGAAACTCCAGATACGGCGACGGGATCGACGCGACGAAGCCCACCGCCTTGACCGCGGGATCGTTCCTCTCCGCCACGTACTGCGCCATGCGAGCGCCGCCCAGGCTGATGCCGAGAACCGCGATCCGCGTGTAGCCTCTCGATTTCGCGAACGCCACGAACGCGGCGATGTCCTTCACCGCGTCGCTGTACTCCGAGTACGCGTTGTTGTACGACGCGCGCATATTGGAGAGCAGAAACGCGTAACCGCGGTCGATCAACAGCCTGGCCAGGGGCGTGTAGTCATGCGCCGGAAAGAACGCCGCTCCCGTGGTGCCGCCGGGCACCATGACGACGAGCGAATCGCCGGGCCGCTGCGGCTCCCAGATCAGGCCGTTCAGCGCGGCTCTGTCTTCCGCCTCGATGCGAATCAGTTCCGCCAGGTTTCGCGAACTTGCAATCGGTGTGGCCGCCATGCCGCAGACTATAGTCCAGTCGTGCTCCCCGGATCAAGGATTCGAGAAAAGGCCCCGGGCGCATCCGTCCGGCACCCAGCGCTGCGTCCGTTCCGCCGTCCTTCCGGGCCGGAGTCCTCGGATCTATTTCACCGGGCCTGAGCCGGTGATCAGTATCTCCACAAGCCTCTTGGCGCTTTGCTGCCAGTCAGGGCTGGATGCCACGTTGCAGACACCGACAAGAGCGCGCAGAAGATCGATGGGGTCCAGGTCCTTTCGTATGTCCCCGCTGTCCATGGCTCGCTTCACCAGCGCGCGAATCGCCCGATGGATCTGAACGTAGGAAGACTCGAACGCCTTCTTGGGATCGCTCACCAGCGAATTCAGTGCGGGCGCGATCAGCTTTTTCGTCCCGATGGCATCCACAAACAGCAACAACCAGGCTCGCAGCGCTTCGATCGGCGGCAGTTCTTTGGCCAGCTTCCCTTCCGCCGCGGCCAGCTTTTCCAGCTCAGACTGATAGACCGCCTTCAAAAGCGCGTCGCGCGTCGGAAAGTGACGGTACAAAGTTCCCGGTCCGACTCCCGACTCTTTGGCGATGTCGTCCAGACTCGTTTCCGCGCCCCACCGCGTAAACGCCTGCTTGGCCACGTCCAGAATGCGCTCGCGATTGCGCTGCGCATCGGCGCGCTGTCTTCGCCCGGCGGATTTTGAAGCCTTCGCGGTCATCCTGAAAACACTTGTAACCGGAGACAGTCTCCGGTAATCTAAGCATTCGGAGACACCCTCCGTTTTACTGGAAG
>Ga0335079_10004921_pt1 | contig 15363 bp, 17 predicted proteins | sample Lox_Sample_33_FD_206719 | JGI IMG/M metagenome (GOLD analysis project Ga0335079, IMG submission 206719) | Soil microbial communities from Loxahatchee National Wildlife Refuge, Florida, United States - Lox_Sample_3.3 | ecosystem: Environmental > Terrestrial > Soil > Wetlands | place: USA...
GAGATGACTGGAGTCGCCGTTTTGAGTCGCCCCGGTCGAAGGTTGGCGCGCCAAGTGCCATATCCCATTTGGGTGATGGCAAACGCAACATTCGCAGCCCTCCCCACTTGGAGGTTCACAATGCGTGCTCCTTATGGCCTAAATATTCTCGACAATTGCCTGACCTGCCCGGCCCGGACCGAACATCTGTTCTGCAACCTTTCTCCCCAGGCGGCGCAGCGTCTTAATGACATCAAGTCCACTGCCGTCTACCCCAAGGGAGCCATGTTGTTTATCGAAGGCCAGCAACCCCGTGGAGTGTTCGTCCTCTGCGTGGGCAAGGTGAAACTGTCGACCTCCTCGCGTGAAGGGAAAACCATCATCACCAAAATCTCCGAGGACGGCGACGTTCTTGGCTTGAATGCCGTCATCTCCAACCGCCCCTACGAAGTCACCGCCGAAATGATGGAGCCCGGCCAGGCAAACTTCATTCCGCGCGACTCCCTCCTCCATTTCCTGAAGGACTTCCCCGAAGTCGCCGTACGCGTCGCGCAGCAGCTTAGCCGCAATTACTACACTGCCTACGAAGAGATCCGGACGCTCGGTTTGGCTGTCTCGCCTTCCGAAAAATTTGCCAAGTTGCTGCTGTCATGGTCGACCAAGACTGCCGAGTCCGATGGTTCCGCTTCCGTAAAACTCACCCTGACGCACGAAGAGATTGCGGAAATCATCGGCACCACACGCGAGACCGTGAGCCGTCTATTCTCCGATTTCAAGAAAAAGCAGTTGATGCAGATTAAGGGCGCCACGCTGGTGATCCGCAGCCGCATGGCTCTCGAGAAGATTGTTCAATTGTGAAGCTGCTTCCTCCTGTGGATGACGGCCCTTCAATGTGCGATGAGCAACGTTGAAGGGCCGTAGTTTTTTTGGGGAAGCTTGACTTGAGTTCTTATCCGAGTTTTTCCGCCTCTTCCACAATCCGCTTCCATGCCTTCTCGACATGCCGCGCCTGCGTATTGAGTTGCCCGATTGACATGCGCAGCGTCAATTTCCCGTTCAGCTTCGTATGCGTCAGATATAAATCGCCACTCTGATTCAGCCGATCCATGATGGCCTGATTAGCCGAGTCTCCATTCTTGTGCCGGAAGCACACCAGATTCAACGGCGCAGGCGCGGCCAGTTCAAAGCGATCATCAGCCTTTACCCACTCCGCGAATTGCTGCGCCAGGCGCACATGCTCGCGCACATTATGCTGCAACCCCTCGACCCCATAGTGTCGAATCAAGAACCACAATTTCAACGCCCGAAAACGCCGTCCCAATTGAATGTGCCAATCGCGATAGTCGATTACTGCGCCAGATTCCGTCGCCTGATTTCGCAAGTATTCCGGCAAGATGCTCAAGGTCTGAATCAGCGCCTTGCGATCAGCTACCCAGAAGCAACTGCAATCGAAGTTTGCGCCCATCCATTTATGCGGATTGAAGTTGTAACTGTCCGCGAACTCAATTCCGTTCTGTAAATGGCGAAATTCGGGGCATGTCATCGCCGTGCCCGACATCGCGGCATCCACATGCAGCCATAACCCATATTTCCGGCAAATTTCAGCGATCGCAGGAATCGGATCCATCGCATTCGATGAGGTCGTTCCCACGGTCGCGCACACAAAGCATGGCTCGAGGCCAGCCTGCACATCCGCCTGAACCCGCTGTTCAAGCGCCTCCGGCCGCATCGCGAAATTTTCATCAACATCAATCTGCCGCAGATTGTCCGACCCCATCCCCGAAATCATCGCCGCTTTCTGCAGCGAAGAATGCGTCTGCGTGGAGACATAAGCCACGATTTTTCCGTCGCATCCCTTCACATTACTGAGATAGTTGCTTGCCCTCTCGCGTGCTGCCAGCAGCGCGCACAGCGCCGCGCTCGACGCCGTATCTTGGATCACTCCTCCGCCGGAACTTGACGACAAGAACTTGTCCGGAAGACCAAGCATCCCTACTAGCCAATCCAAGACATGCGTTTCCAACTCGGTACAAGCAGGGCTAGTGGACCAGAGCATCCCCTGCACGCCAAAGCCGGAAGAAAGCAGATCGCCAAGAATCCCCGGTCCCGAGGCATTGCAAGGAAAGTACGCAAAAAAGTTCGGCGACTGCCAATGCGTGATGCCCGGGACAATCAGACGATCCACATCACGAAGCACCTCCTCAAAAGCTTCACCCTTGGCGGGCGGTTCGGAAGGCAACGAAGCCCGAATCTCCCCCGGCTTCACCTGCGACAGCACGGGAAAACATTCGATGCGAGCTTGATAGTCGGCAATCCAGTCGACCAGGGCGTGCCCGTTTCGCCGGAACTCCTCGGGCGTCATGTGAAATGATTTTTCGTCAGCCAAGAGAAGACCTCGAAGAAGATTTCTCTGTGAAGCTCTGTGATCTCTGTGGTGAAGCCTTTGAATTCTTGCCTAACGCAACCGTCCAAAATAAACCCGGGTCGTGTACTCAAACCCAACCCGCCCCTTTACCGCGTGATCCTCAAAGATCCGCCGCAAAGCAGCAAGCATCGGCTCATGCTTCGGATGCCCCGGCCCCGGCGCATACGACGACGACAACAGCCGTCCCTCGAGCCCGGCATAGTCAAAATCCTGCCGCATGGGAAACGTTCTTTTCCGGTAAGGTAGCGGATCGAAGAACTCATTCACCGCCTCGGTCGTTCGCTCATGCCGCACATCCTGATAATCCGTCCCAAATTCGAGAAGCAATTCCTCATACTCGCGCTGGAACGGCGTCGTATCGACCAACCGTTCATTCCACAGAAGCACGAGCCATCCGCCGGGCTTCAGAATGCGAACAAACTCCTGTCGCGCCCGCTGGCGGTCAAACCAGTGCGCCGCCTGTGCCGCCGTGACAAAATCAACGCTATCGTCGGCTAACGTAGTCGCTTCCGCCGCGCCTTCCACACTTGTGAAGTTAGGAAACGAAGCCAGCAGCCGTTCCCCGGCCTGCCGCATATCCCCATTCGGCTCGACCCCGAACACGCGATTGCCATTCTCCAGCAACGTGCGCGTCCAGATGCCGGTTCCCGAGGCGACATCGGCAATCACGCTCGAAGGCTGCAACCCGCATTCCAACTGCAGCGCACTCACCGCCTCCGCCGGATATCCGGGCCGATAACGTACATAGTTTTCTACGCGATCCGAGAATCGGCTGGTGGCATTCGAGGCTGGCATAGGGAGTGACGTCGGCAAGATTTTTCAACTTGCCAGAAACTCATTCTACCGTCAGGATAGAGATGTTGTCCCTCCCCGCCGGGGCGGCGCTCCCTCCCAGCAGCCGAGTTGAGCGTGGCGAACAAAGAGAGAATGCCCGGCAGAACCTGAACAATTATGCGCGTCGTCATCAAAGTCGGTACTAGTCTTATTGCCCCCGGCGGGCAGATCGATATCAACCTGCTGCGCGGCATCGTCGACCAGTTCGATCTTTCGAAGAACGAGTACCTGATCGTCACTTCGGGCGCGATTGCCGCCGGAATGTCCGGCCTCTCCCTACCGCAGCGTCCCACCGACGTCCCCCGCATGCAGGCCTGCGCCGCGGTCGGCCAAAGCAAGTTGATGCACACCTACGAGCGCCTCTTCTTCGGCAAAAAAGTCGTAGCGCAACTGCTGCTTTCGAGCGATGACTTCACCTCGCCCGTCCGCTACCGCAATCTGCAGAACGCCCTCGCAGAATTGCTCGCCTTGGGCGTAGTCCCGATCGTTAACGAAAACGACAGCGTCTCCGTCCGTGAAATCGAAGGGGCCTTCGGCGACAACGACGAACTCAGCTCGCTGCTAGCAACCGCCGTGAAGGCCGACTGGTTACTGCTGCTCACGAATGTTGACGGCTTTATGGTTCCGAACGGAAAAAAGAAGCCCCGCATCCAGCGCGTGATCCGCAAGCTGACCCCGGCTCTGGAAGCGCAATGCAACGGCAAGAGTTCCCTGGGACGGGGCGGCATGATCTCCAAGCTGCGCGCCGCGAAATTAGCCAGCGAAGGCGGCGTTCACGTCGCCATCGTCAACGGACGCCATCCTCAGGTCATCACACTCGGAGTGCAAGGTAAAATCGGAACGTACTTTCCGCCACAGAAGATGCACTGATGTCAGCCACACTCACTACCGCTGTCTCTACGCAGGAAAAGTTGCTCCGCGCCCGCACAGCTTCGTCGAAGCTCGCCTTGCTGTCGACGGACGAAAAAAATGCGCTGCTGCTGAAAATCGCCGATGCTATCGAAGCCAATGAGAAGAGCATCCTCAAGTCGAACGAACAAGACATAAAGAGTTCCAACCTCGAAGGCGCGATGCGCGACCGGCTGCTCTTGACGCCTGCGCGGATCAAAGACACAGCCCAAGCCGTTCGCGACGTTGCGGCCTTGCCCGATCCCATCGGCGAAACGCTAGCCGAATGGACCAAGCCGAATGGCCTGAAGATCCGCAAAGTTCGTGTGCCGCTCGGTGTGATCGGCATCATCTACGAGTCGCGCCCCAACGTTACCGTCGACACTGCCGTCCTCGCGCTCAAGACGGGCAATGCCATCGTGCTCCGTGGCGGCAAAGAAGCTTCACAAAGCAATCAGCGACTGGTTGAAATCATGAACGGCGTCGCCGGAATTCCAGAGGGAGCCATCGAACTCCTCGACTCCAGTACGCGCCAGACCGTTCAGGAATTAATCAAAGCGAGGGGCCTGGTCGACGTCATCATCCCGCGCGGTGGTGCAGGCCTGATTCAATTCGTGACTGACAATTCAGCGGTTCCAGTGATCGAGACCGGGGCAGGGAACTGCCACATCTACGTTGATGACTCCGCCGACTTCGAGATGGCCGACCGCATCGTCATCAACGCCAAAACGCAGCGTCCCTCCGTCTGCAACGCCGCCGAAAAGTTACTCGTCCATGAGCGCGTGGCCGCCGAATATATCCCTCGAATTGTGAAGAAATTGATCGACGCCGGAGTCGAAGTCCGCGGTGACGGCAAAGCACGCACGCTGGCCGCAGGACTACCGGTTGGCATCCCTACGGAACAAGAGTGGTACGAAGAATACCTTCGTCTCTGCATGGCCATTGCGGTCGTGGCCGACGTGGATGAAGCCATCGCGCACATCAACCGCTACTCCACCAAACACTCTGATTCCATCATCACAGCGAACGAAGCCAACGCCCGCCAATTCCTCCGCGGTGTGGATTCCGCTGCCGTCTACTGGAACGCTTCCACGCGCTTCACCGACGGTGCAGAATTCGGCTTCGGCGCCGAGATGGGCATCAGCACCCAGAAGCTTCATTGCCGCGGCCCATTCGCCCTCGCAGAGCTGACTTCTTCGAAGTACGAGATTGTGGGGACGGGGCAAACCAGATAATCAGCGCCACACCGGAACTCGCATCACATCGAAGTGATGATCGTATGTCCAAACTTCAAGGCCAAGCCGTAACGCCAAAGCCGCTAATGTTGCGTCGTAAAGGCTAATTCGCTGATCTGGAAAATTCCGAACTGTCATCAGAGCCCGCCTGTAGTCCTCAGGGCCCGGGTTCATGAAGGACGCATCGGTCAACAGTTCGATCCATTTTCGCGCTGCAACAATACCGAGCCGATAGAGAATCAACGAGTATGCTTCTAACAGTATTGGATATGGAACTATGACAGTGCGTCGTTCTCGGCTCAGCGCATCCAGTTCCCGCAAGGCATCACGATGATGCTTATCTCCCTCATCAACTGCAGCGTAAAGGGGACCGGCGTCCGCCAGTACCGCGCGGATCATTTCTTAAGGCCCGTCAGGTACAGATCGTGGTTCGTGCTTATATCACTCCTGCCGCTGTTCCCCAGTGGCTCGAGCCTCAGCGGACGGTACGTTTGCAAGAAGCCGCGCTCCTGCAGATATTCACGCAATGCTGTCTGCACCACGCTGGTGAGCGCAGGGGGAGCCTCCTGCGCCCGTACGTACTGATCGACGGCCTCGGCCAGATCGTCGGGAAGTGTAACCGTCGCTCGCTTCATGAATCGATTGTATCACCAGTTGGTGAAATCGGTGAAAGTGGTGATACAGGCGAACATAAGGCGATAATGCTCTCCTTGTCCTGTCTCTGGCAACGGCTGTGTTACCTTACTACCTTCATTTCCCAGGAGCCCCATGAGAGTCGTCTCCCTCGCCCTTCTTTCGTCTGCCGTGTTGGTCTCAGCTGCAACTTTGGCTGACAAGAATCCGAGCCCGTCGCCTTCCATCTTCGGCTTCCGCGACGCCGCCACCGAATCTGCCACGGAATCCCGCTTCCTCGCCGTCCCCGACGCCAAACTCGCCGAAGAGCATCTGCGCACGCTGACCAAAGATCCACACATGGCGGGCACTCCTGAAGACAAAGCCACCGCCGACTACGTTGCCCAGAAATTCCGCGACGCCGGCCTCGACACCGAAATTGTCGAATACAAAGTCTGGATCAACTATCCCTCCGAGATCAGCGTCGACCTCACAGCCCCCGCTGGAGTCGAAATGCACGGTCCCACGCGCGAGCACGTCGACAACGATCCTTTCCAGGACGACCCGCGCGTCGTCATGCCCTTCAACGGCATGTCACCTTCCGGAGATGTCGAAGCCGATGTGGTCTACGCCAACTACGGCACTCCTGACGACTTCGAAAAGCTGGAAAAATTGAAAGTCGACGTTAAGGGCAAGATCGTCCTCGTGCGTTACGGCCAGAATTTCCGCGGCGTGAAAGTCTTCGTTGCGCAAGAGCACGGCGCGGCGGGCGTCATCATTTATTCCGACCCCGCCGACGACGGATGGCGTCGCGGCGACAAATATCCCGACGGCCCTTGGCGCCCTGATACCGGCGTGCAGCGCGGCTCTACCGGATACATGTTTGAATTTCCCGGCGACCCCACAACTCCCGGCGCAGCCTCGATTCCTTCCCTCCCGGATTCGCAGCGCATCGCGCCCGAAAAGTCTGCGCAGATGCCCAAGATTCCCGTCACTCCGCTCTCCTATCACGACGCGTGGCCGATCCTGCAGCATCTCGGTGGACCCGATTCTCCCCGCGAGTGGCAAGGTTCGCTGCCCTTCACCTATCACGTAGGGCCGGGACCATCGAAGATCAAAATGCATCTCAAGCAGGACTATCAATACCGCACGCTGTGGGACGTGATTGGCAAAGTGCGTGGCACTGAGCTTCCCGAAGAATGGGTCGTCGCCGGAAATCACCGTGACGCTTGGGTCTACGGTGCGGTCGATCCCAACAGCGGCACCGCGTCTATGCTCGAGTCTGTCCATGGCATCGCAGCGCTACTCAAGTCCGGATGGAAGCCCAAGCGCACCATGGTCTTCTGTAGTTGGGATGGCGAAGAAGAAGGCCTGATGGGTTCGACCGAATGGGTCGAGCAGCATGAGAAGGAACTCGCCAATGCGCCTGCCTACTTCAACATGGACGTCGCTGTCTCCGGCCCGAAATTTGGCGCGTCGTCAGTGCCGAGCCTAAAACAATTTATACGCGACATCACGAAGATCGTTCCCAGCCCCAAGGGCGGCACGGTATACGACGCGTGGCAAAAGGCGGCCCAGCCCGACGCGCCTTCCACCCAATCGCCCACCGAAGCCATCGGCGATAGCCGTCGCACTCCAGCCGCGCAAGTGAGGAGCGATGTCCCAGTTGGCGATCTCGGCAGCGGATCCGACTACACCGCGTTTCTGCAGCACTCCGGCGTCCCCTCCAGCGACGTGAGTTCAAGCGGCCCGTACGGCGTTTACCACTCGGTGTTCGACAACTTCAACTGGTTCAAGAAATTCGGTGATCCCGATTTTCTCTACGAACAGCAGATGGCTCGTGTCTTCGGCCTCGAATCCATCCGCATGGCTGACGCCGATGTTCTCCCTTACGATTACGAGCAGTACGGCAAGGAAATCTCGGCCTACCTCGATGCCGCGCGCAAGCGCGCCGACGGAAAATTTGGCGAGCACGCTCTCGACTTCACCGCGGTCAACAATGCTGCCCATCATTTTGAAACGGCTGGCGCGAAGATCCTGGCGAAACAAAAGAATCCGCCGCGCGATGTCACTCGCCTGAATCTGGCGCTGCGCAACGCCGAACGCTCTCTGCTAGATCCGCAGGGTCTGCCGCATCGTCCGTTCTTTCGCCACGTCATCTATGCTCCGGGTGAATACACAGGCTATGCCGCTGTCGTAATTCCCGGTGTGAACGAGGCGCTCGACAAAGGCGATAGCGATCGCACCCGTCAGCAGCTATCATCGCTAGCCGCGGCTCTTGATCGTGCCGCCAAAACTTTGGAGAGCTACAAATAGCTATGACCGCCGCCCACGCGCTCGGACAATTTCTCCGCACGCTCCCGTCCTCGGCGGCGGCAACGTTTCTTGCGCTCTTCCCTATCGTCGATCCTTTCGGCGGCATCCCCATTTTCTTCTCCATGACTTCGGCGTGGAGTGCCCGCGATCGCAGCCGCACCGCTTGGAAGACCGGCATGTGGGTCTTTCTGATCCTCGTCGCCTTCCTTTTCTTCGGACGCTTTGTCCTCTACTTCTTCGGGATCTCCTTGCCGGTGCTCAAAATCGCCGGTGGACTGATCGTCGCCAACACGGCTTGGGGCATGGTTACCTCGACCGCGCGCATGACTGCCGCCGAGAGCCACGAAGCGGAGGCGAAGGAAGATATCTCGCTAACCCCTCTCGCCATGCCGCTCATGTCCGGCCCCGGTGCCATTGGAGTCGTCATGGCGCTGGCCGCGCACGTCGACAACCTGGCCGGGTATCTGGGGATGGTGATCGGTGTGGCCGGGATCGCGTTGAGCGTCGCCCTCTTCTTTTGCATGGGAGGTCCGCTGGTCCGCCGTCTCGGGCCCAGCGCGGTCGGCGCCATCAACCGCATTTTCGGCTTCCTGATTCTCGCCATCGCCGTCCAACTTGTGTGGGACGGTGTAGCCGACTTCCACAGTTAACGATCTAGTGAATTGTGCGGTGGCGGGCGTCTCGCCCGCACCTCTGCAGCGGGCCCAAAACTTTGGGAACGAAAAGCTGGCCGTCCGCGTATCTCAATCAGGCGCACCCGCGCCCAGAGGTGTTCCATGTCCGGAAACTCTGTACAAAGCCTCAAGCTGTCGCACAAAACAATGCTGATTTGTGCTGTCCTGGCGCTGGCATCCGCGCTCCCGCTTTACGCGCACGACGACTGGCGCTACGAAGAAACCCGCACTGATGCCCGCGACTTCGTCTCCGGCGGAACGCTGCATGTGCGCATGAGCGTCGGCGACCTCGAGATCAAGCGCGGCGATACCAACAAGATCACCCTCAGCTACACCGTCAAGTCTCGCCACGAGCGCAACGTCAAGGAAGCGCGCGTCGACTTCGATGTCCACGGCAATGACGCCAGCCTCGAGTTCCACGCCCCGATGGGCGGCAACACCAACTTCGACGTCGAACTCACCATCCCGGCGAACACCCACCTCGATGTGCACGAAAAAGTTGGCGACATGACCATTGACAGGATCGAGGGCGACAAAGATCTCGAACTCGGCGTCGGCGATATTCGCGTGTCCGCGGCGAAGGCGGGGTATCGCCTGGTGAAGGCGAGCACCGGCATCGGCGATGTGAACAGCGACGGCTATGGCGAATCCAGCGGCTGGCTGGGCAAGACGCTCAAGTACCACGGCGACGGCAAGTACGAACTCCGTGCCCATGTCGGAGTCGGGGATATCCACCTGGAGTGAGGGCGGGAACGGGGAATTTGCGCGCAACATGATTTTGGGGGTGCTTCCTCTAAAATATTGATTCCATGCGATTTACATAATCTCGATGCCGTCGTCCCTTCGTAAAATATTCAAAACAAATAAGTTATACGCAAAATATTCCGGACAAAGGACTTAGCGATCAGTTTTGGCAGTTTCAATTGGGAATTCTTGCGGCTCGATCTTCGAGTGTTTTCTATAAGTGACTAGTCATATGACTAGTCATAATATGAAGGTGGGTCAATCATGAGTTCATGGCAATTGCAGGATGCGAAGGCACGCTTCAGCGAGTTTCTGGACGCTGCTTTGAAAAAGGGGCCGCAGGTGGTGACGAGGAGAGGGGTTGAAGCGGCGGTGCTGGTGCCAATTGAAGAATGGCGGCGACTGCAGCGGGAGAGGCGGCCCAATATCAAGGAGTGGCTGCTGGGCGAAGGGCCGCGGTTTGAAGACATTGTGCCGAAGCGCGGCGGATGGAAGAGTCGCCCAGAGATCGATTTCAGCGGTTCGGAGTTTAAGTAGGCCTCAATCTCCGTGACTCGATACCTGCTCGACACCAACGTCGTTTCTGAACTGCGCAAGCGCAAGCCGCACGGTGCGGTGATTGCGTGGATGAATAGCCTTCGCCCCGAACAGATATTCCTGTCGGCAGTGACCATTGGGGAATTACAGGCCGGTGCCGAACTAACGCGAAAGAATGATCCAGCCAAAGCTGCGGAAATCGAGAACTGGCTGATGGTCACGGAGGGGATGTTTTCAGTGATTCCAATGGACTCGGCCTGCTTTCGCGAGTGGGCGCGCCTCAAGGCAGGGAAGTCTTCGGAGTTGATCGAAGATGCAATGGTTGCGGCGACTGCGCGCGTGCACGGTCTGCAAGTGGCTACAGGGAACGAGCGTGACTTTCGGGAGCTACAGGTGGCGGCGTTTAATCCATTTGGGTTCGGGGCGTGAACTGGTCGTGAAAGCTGGCGCGCCGAGCGTGTAAAATATCAAGAGGAGCTCGCATGGCTGCTAACAAGGATCACGCCCACGAATTGATCGACCGATTGGCCCCCAGCCAGGTTCCGGCGGTGATCGGGATGCTTGAGGCCCTTCTCGACCCCATCTCTCGCGCGATCGCTAATGCTCCTGTCGACGACGAACCCCTGACAGTGGCGGACCAGCAAGCTCTGGCGGAGGCGCAGGATTGGTTGAAGCATAACGAGGGTATTCCGCACGAGCAAGTTCTAGCCGACCTGGGGCTCACGCGGAAAGACGTCGATCGGTTTCCGGAACCCAAGTGAAACGAATTGTGTGGACCGGTCCAGCGAGGATCGATGTCCGCAGCCTGAGCAAACCCATCGCCGTGCAAGTTCTCTCCGCGTTGCATCGCTTCGCGAAATCTGGTGCGGGAGACGTGAAATCGCTCCAGGGAAGAGAAGAGGTTCGGCTGCGCGTCGGCGATTACCGTCTCTTCTTCGTCTGCCCAGATGCAGACACGATCGAGATTCGCCGCGTCCGTCATCGCGGCGAGGCCTACCGCTGAGTCTTAGCCGCATGCAGCATCGCTCCCACCCTTTCGCAAAGAACGCGAAAGGATGGGGCACCCGGCTCTGCCGCCAAGAAACGCGACAAAGGATGGGGCAAACCTGTTTTAAGAATGGCATCCCACCGTGGCGGAGAATTTTATGGCGAGCACAAAGCAGCGCTTGATCTCGACGGTATCGAAGCGCTCGGCGTACCACGCCAACCATTTCTTCGCAGGCAGATCGGCAGGGAAGAACGTACCGCGCCAGTGCTTGTAGTGCCAGCCCGAGGTGCCGATGTGAACTCTCTGCGACGAGCGAACTGCAGTCATGCAGCTTAGATGTCAGATTTGAGGGATTGTCGTTCAGTCCCGTTGCAGCATCATTTCCCATCCTTTCGCAGAGAACGCGAAAGGAAGGGGCAGCCGGCTCGATGCCGACATTGCGCGATCCATTAGATTTCAGGGGTTGGACGGATCGCATCCGGGGCGATTGCGAGTGGCTGCCGATTCTTGGGCTTCGGTCCGCGCTTACGGGCACTGACATTGAACCGCTTGGAAACTCGGCTAATGATCTTATGGCTGATTCCGAATTCCTTCTGGATTTCGGCGTGGCTCACGTCGGGCCGGCCGGCGAGTATTTCAGCGAGTTTGGCATCAAAACTGAGCCGGACCTGTGCGAGCTTCTCTCTCAGATTTATTTGCTCGATCGGTGCTTTTTTGCAGCGTTCCCGAGGCTCGGTCAATTTTCTTACTCCTTCGGCGATGTGGGGAGAGCGGCCCCAAGCCACGGCTCTCCCCGGGGTGGTTGCAGCGCTAGATGCCGTCGTGACGCCACGTCTGATCTGGGCAATTTGGTTGCTGTTCAGCGCACGTCGGCGGATGCGACCAAGGTTAACCTGCCACTTTCGCGTTCGGCGGTTTGCGCGGGGTCACTGTGGATCTGAAGCCGACATCCAGCTGATTTGCCCGGCTCCCAGACCTCAGACAGCCAGGCCCGACTCCCACTGCGGACAAACTCCAGCCGCGGACGGCTGGGCTCGGAGTCGGCAACCAGGTCAGTCACGACGACGCTGTACAGCCGATCTGCAGCGCTTCGCATTTCGAGTATTTCGATGCCCGTTTTAACGGAGGCAGAGTTTAGCAAGGATCGGAAGGTGTAGGTTCCTGCCGGAAAGGTTCGGCTCCCGACCAGAAACTCGAAAGGAATTTGGACAGTCAGGGTTGGGTGCTTCGCAGTTTGGGCATATCCAATGCTCGTGAGCAGTGGCAATGTCCACAGAACGACCAAAGCGATAAGGCTTTTTCTCTTCACAACATCTCCTCCCCAGTGCGGCTTTTGCTTGCTTCCCCTCGCCCTCGATCCCGACGGGGTGCGTGATCCTCTATCTGGAAATGCGTAAAACCCCGAATAATCGGCTTATCGGCAAGAGAAATTTTTGGAATCCCCGAGCTTGACTGACAGGCTTCGGCGTTCTTTCCAATCGTGCGAAATCATGAGACAACGTTTCACTCCGAACCCGGCCTCCCGCTTCGCCCGTGCGGTCCGACCAGCACCTGTCCTGGCTAGCCATTCAATTCCGGCCACTGTTGGGCAAACGAGCGAACGAATGCAATGGATTGGAGGTGAAACGTCGATGAGTTCGAGGTGAGTTATTAAGATCATGAAATATTGAGAGTTAATGGCGGTTTGGGCGGGACGTTGGGCCTGGAATACGGGAAATCGCGATTGCAGCCGTTTGTTTTGTTGGTACTCAACTAGGAGATATCGTTGTACAATTCCGCCCAATTGAGAGCCCTAAGTGCGGGGGGCGTTGATGGGGCTAGTAGAAAAGTATCGTTTCGGTCCGTTCGAAGTACAAACGGGTGCGCGAGAGCTATTCAAAGGCGGGACGAGGGTCAAGCTTCGTGGTCAGCCTTACGTGATTCTTGAGCTACTGCTCGATCGCGCTGGACAGGTAGTGACCCGGGAGGAAATCCAGGAAAGGCTTTGGCCGGGCAATACTTTTGTTGACTTCGAACATGGACTTAACACGTCGGTCAAGAAGCTGCGGCAGGTGCTTTGCGATTCGGCCGAGGAACCGCATTACATCGAGACAGTGCCCCGTCTGGGCTACCGCTTTGTCGCTCCGGTCCAGGTCGACAGTAACGGGACGCGACCACCAGTAAACGCGCCTGCAGTCGAGCGCGCTCCGGTTGCCGTACCACCCACTCAAATCGAGGTGCAACGGAATCAGTCTAGAAACTCACGCAGGAGGATCTTGGGACTCGGGGTTGCCGCAGTCGCACTTCTGGGTGTGGCTTTCATGGTTGTGGTTCTGAAGGCTGCGGGACGGATGCAGTGGTTTTTCGGCTCATCGGTCGGGAAGGTGAATGCTTCGCCGACCCTGAAACGGTATACCTCCATCGCTGTCTTGCCGCTGCAGAATCTTTCAAACGATCCCTCCCATGAGTACTTCACCGATGGAATGACAGATGAACTGATCACGGACCTCGCGCAACTGGGGAGTCTGCGCGTGATATCCCGTACGTCCGTGATGCACTATAAAGGCACGACACAGACGATGCCGCAAATCGGGCGAGAGCTGGGAGTGGACGCGCTGGTTGAGGGGTCGGTTGAACGTGCGGGAGACCGGGTCAGGATTCGAGTGCAATTGATTGACGCGGCCAGCGATCGACACCTTTGGGCCCGCAGCTATGACCACGAGCTCAAGGACTTGTTAGTGCTCGAGAGTACGGCAGCCCGTGACATCGCCGCAGAAATTCAAGGTCAACTGGCAGTGCCGACTGCCAGCTCGCACTCCGGCCACGAACGAACCCTGCATCCCGAGGCGTACGAAGACTATTTGAAGGGGCGCTATTTCTGGAACCAGCGTTCGGAAGAAGGACTTAAGAAAAGCATTGAATACTTTCAGGAGGCGATTGCGAAAGATCCCACTTTTGCCGCCGCCTACGCCGGAATGGCGGGAAGTTACTCGATCATGGGATCCGATGCCTTGCCTCCAGAGGTGGCTCGGGCGAAAGCGAAAGCGGCAGCCAGCGAAGCTCTGCGACTCGATCCGGCCATTGCCGAAGGTCACGCCCAGCTTGCCCTAGTCGCGTTCTATTACGACTGGAACTGGAAGGAGGCCGAGCAAGAGTTTCAGCGCGCTATTGAACTAAACCCCAGTTACGCTCCGGCGCACCAATGGTACAGCTACTACCTCAGAGCGATGGGGCGTCTTCCGGAGGCGCTCGACGAAGCAAGGCACGCACAGCAGTTGGACCCGCTCTCGTTGCCCATTAACGTCACGTTAGCTGGAAGGTACCGTGACCTCGGCCAATACGACCAGGCGATGGCCGTAATTCAGCGGACGCTCGAACTGAATCCTGACTTCGGTCTCGCCCATGAACTCCTCGGCTCGGTCTACGAGCGGGAAGGTAACCTTCCGTCGTCGGTTGCAGAATGGCAAAAAGCCGCTGAACTTTCGCCGAACAATCCGTCAGTCCTCGCCGCCTTGGGCCATGTCTACGCCCTTGCCGGAAACCTGAGCGAGGCCCACAAAACTGCAGACCAACTGAAGACGATATCGAAACATCATTATGTGTCCGCCTGGGACATGGCGGTGCTCTACGCGGGGATGAGCGACCCCAACAGCGCTTTTCGATGGCTGGAGAAAGCCTACCGCGATCGAGAGAGCCAATTACCATTCCTGAAGCAGGACGGCCGGCTCGCTCGGTTGCGGAATGATCCTCGCTTTCAGAGCCTGGTGCGCCGAATCGGATTGCCAAGTTGAAGCAAGGGGAGCCTCGCTTCAAGGGCCGGACCGCCGGTTTTCGGCTACACCCGCTGGACTACTTCAGCGTGACCAGCCGCTCCACCAACTCCGAATAATCTTTTTTCTCGATGCCGTGGACTTGCTTGTTGTACTCGTCCACTTTCGACGAGTAATTCATCGAGCAGAATTTGGGGCCGCACATGGAGCAGAAAGCGGCTTCCTTGTAGTAGTCGTCGGGGAGGGTTTCGTCGTGCATCGCTCGCGCCGTTTCCGGATCGAGCGAAAGAGCGAACTGTTTTTCCCAATCGAATTTGTAGCGGGCGTAGCTGAGGGCGTCGTCGCGGTCGCGGGCGCCGGGACGTCCGCGGGCGATGTCGGC
>Ga0335079_10004922_pt1 | contig 15360 bp, 14 predicted proteins | sample Lox_Sample_33_FD_206719 | JGI IMG/M metagenome (GOLD analysis project Ga0335079, IMG submission 206719) | Soil microbial communities from Loxahatchee National Wildlife Refuge, Florida, United States - Lox_Sample_3.3 | ecosystem: Environmental > Terrestrial > Soil > Wetlands | place: USA...
CGCCGCTGCCGCTGATACCGCCGCTGCCGCTGATGCCACCGCTGCCGCTGATGCCACCGCTGCCGCTGATACCGCCGCTGCCGCTGATGCCACCGCTGCCGCTGATGCCACCGCTGCCGCTGATGCCACCGCTGCCGCTGATACCGCCGCTGCCGCTGATGCCACCGCTGCCGCTGATGCCACCGCTACCGCTGATACCACGCGCCGTCAGAGGCCCGGCGTTGCTCGCCACACTCGCCAATGCAGCCACTACCGCGGCCAGAATTACCGAACGTGACGTGTTCATAAAATTGCTCCCCATTTGCGTACTCCCTTACTTGTGATTCCCAAGTCCTGCCAGAACATCGATCTCTTGCACAGCCGGGCGAGTGCTCTGCTCAGGCGCTCTCTGCGGCTCCGCCTCTGCAGAGATCCCACCGTGATCTTCAAAAAAGTAAATTCCGACCCCGTATCTCTTTCCTGAGTCGCTGCGCTCCGACGTCGCGAGGCGAGTGAGAAACGTATCGAACTCCGCCAGCAATTCCTGGGCTCGCTCGCCGGTCAGCGCGAGGAATTTGTCGCGACCGATCTCCGTCAACGGCTCATCGGAAGTCACGGCGCGCTCGAAATACAATGGGTCTGTATTTAGGCGCATGACGTTGTGCACAAAGCTTGCTGCTACGCTCGCGAGGAAGCGGCCCATGCGCTCAATCCGCTTCACGTCAGCGCCTTGGGGCAAGTACGCTCGGGACAGGCACCGCACGGTGCTCCCGTCGATAACCTCCACGGAACCAGCGGCTACCAACTCGTCAAGCAGCGCGTCTTCGTCGATGCCGCGGCATGCCGCTTCAGTAAGTTCGCGGAAGCTGCGGCGCGGTGAACCGGGTGTAGGCCGCAAATCCAACTCGAGCGCGAGTCCGTAGGCACCGGAAAAGCCCGGCTGCGTGTGCCAGACCGTCAGCAGGTTTGTCACTTGATCGAGGCTTACCGGGGACCGAAGGCTGTGCGGTGCTCCGATCCTCGACGCCTCGCGCAGCGCGCTGACATCCGACTTCGCGAGTCCTGCGACTACCGCGAGACGCGCATCCGTAGTTGGTCTCTTCTGTTCGACCAGACGAGCTTCGAGTGACTGGATGTAAACGCGACGCACGACTCCGGCGATCTCGCCGGCGGAGATCCCGTACTCGAACGCGAGGCGCATGAGCGGCTGCACGAGCGCAGCGAAGACGCTCAGCACCGCCTCTTTTTCTCGGCTCGTCTTGTTCATGACCCGTTGCTTTGTTGTGACATAACTCTAGGCAGGTCAGGGACTTATGTCAATTAAGAGGTTATGACAAACGCCCGGAATCGCCAAAGTGGCCGGAAAGTTCAGCCTAAACAGGTAGTTATGAGTCTAAGAGCAGAAGCGGTCCCGGTTGCGCCTAGTGAGAACCGGCGCACGGAATCCAGAAACAGGATGGGTTAGCCGCCGTGGCGGCTGGTGCGGGCTCAGGTGCGCTCGGCGGGATCGAAGAGGCGCTGGTGCTCGAGGATCGCGTAGCGATCGGTCATGCCGGCGATGTAATCGGCCACCGTCCGCGCACGTCCGGCGCCCGGACTGGCAGCTTCCGATCGCAGCGCTGCATCGCGGTACTCGGGCGGCATCAGCGTCACGTCCCTGAAGAACGCGTCGAACAGCTCGTGCACGACGCGACGCGCCTTCGCCGTCATGCGCAGCACCTTGTAGTGGCGGTAGACCTGCTCGCGCAGAAATTCCTTGAGCTCGAGGTGCTCCGCGCGGCACTCCTCGCTCACCGCTGCGAGCGGCTTAGCGAGGGCGCGCACGTCGTCGATCGAGCCGGGCTGGGCGCTCGCGAGCTGCGCCTGCGTCGTGCGGATGAGATCGAGCACGATGTGATTGATCATGCGGCGGATGATCTCGTGCACGAGGCGCCGCTCGCTCAGATCCGGGTAGCGCGCGGTGACCGCCTCGTACTGGCGGCGGAACATGCGCGTCGCGCACAGCGCCTCGACCGTGAGGAGCTGCGCGCGGATGCCGTCGTCGACGTCGTGATTGTTGTAGGCGATCTCGTCGGCGAGGTTGGCGATCTGCGCCTCGAGCCCGGGCTGCTGGCGCTTGAGGAAGCGCTCGCCGAGCTCGCCGAGCTCGCGCGCGTGGCGCACCGAGCAGTGCTTCAAGATCCCCTCGCGGCATTCGAAGGTGAGATTCAGGCCCGGGAACTCCGCGTAGCGCTCCTCGAGCTCGTCCACCACGCGCAGCGACTGCAGGTTGTGCTCGAAGCCGCCGTAGTCGCGCATGCACTCATTCAGCGCGTCCTGGCCGGCGTGCCCGAAAGGCGTATGCCCCAGGTCGTGCGCGAGTGAGATGGCTTCGGTGAGCGCTTCGTTCAAGTTGAGCGCGAGCGATGCCGAGCGGGCGATCTGCGCCACCTCGATCGAGTGGGTGATGCGGGTGCGGTAGAGATCGCCTTCGTGATTGACGAACACCTGCGTCTTGTAGACCAGGCGCCGAAAGGCGTTCGAGTGGATGATGCGGTCGCGGTCGCGCTGGAACTCGCTGCGCAGCTCCGGCTTCGCTTCCGGGTAGCGCCGCCCGCGCGAGCGCGCATCAAGGGCGGCGTAAGGCGCGAGCAGCCCGGAAGCCTGCGCGGTGTCGTTCATGGTTGCCTCACCCGCAGAACGCCTGCAGCGTCCGCTCGAGCGCGTCCTCGGGATAATCTGCCGTCAGGAACGCGTTGCCGATCCGCCGCAGCAGCACCAGGCGCAGCCGCCCGCCGAGCACCTTCTTGTCGATGCGCATGTGCTCGAGCACCGTCCACGGCGCGACGCCCGCGGTGCGGGTGGGAAGTCCGGCGCGCTCGATCAGGGTGTGCACGCGCACCAGCTCCTCGGGGCTGACGAGACCGAGCTCGCGCGACAGCGCCGCTGCCATCACCAGCCCCGCTCCCACGGCCTCCCCGTGCAGCCACCTGCGATAGCCGGTCGCGGATTCGACCGCGTGCCCGAAGGTATGACCGAGGTTGAGCAACGCCCGGTCGCCGCGCTCTTCGCGCTCGTCGCGGCCGACGATCATGGCCTTGATCTCGCAGGAGCGGCGTACCACGTGGGCGAGTGCCTCGGGCTTGCCCGCCAGCAGCTCCGCCAGGTGCGCCTCGAGCCATTCGAAGAAGCCCGCATCGCACATGAGGCCGTACTTGATCACCTCGGCGAGCCCGGCGCGCAGCTCGCGCGGCGGCAGCGTCGCGAGCGTCGCGGTGTCGGAGATCACCGCCACCGGCTGATGGAAGGCGCCGATCAGGTTCTTGCCGCCGGGGTGGTTGACGGCGGTCTTGCCGCCGACGGCCGAGTCGACCTGCGCCAGGAGCGTGGTCGGTACCTGCACGAAGGCGACGCCGCGCTGATAGCAGGCCGCCACGAAGCCCGCGAGATCGCCCACCACGCCACCGCCGAGCGCGAGCACGGTGGAGTCGCGGCCGAAGCGGTTGGTGATGAGCACGTCGAGCACGCGCGCGGCGTTGGCGAGCGTCTTGTGCACCTCGCCGTCCGGCAGTATCACCTCGAGCCGATGCTTCGCGGCAAGACTCGCCGTGAGCGCCGCCAGATACAGCGGCGCCACCGTGGTGTTACTCACGATGAGCAGGTCGCGGCCCGGCACGTGAGCGCTCAGTGCCTCGGCGTGCGCGAGCAGGCCCGGACCGATCAGGATCGGGTAGCTGCGGCTGCCGAGTTCGACCTTGAGGGTATCCACTGCGCGCGGGAGATGAGCTGAGCCGGAGGCGCTTCGCGGTCGGCGGCAGTATACGTGACCGGTCCCGTCAGCGCGCCGCGGGGCTTGCGGCGAGCAGCTTCAGGATCTCCTCGGCGACCGCTGCCACGCGCCGGCCGTCGGTCGAGACGGTGAGGTCGGCGATCTCGCTGTAGAGCGGGGAGCGCACGTCCATGAGCTCCCCTAAGCGCCCGGCGATGTCGCCCGGCTGCTGCAGCAGGGGGCGGTTGCGCCCGTGGCGCACGCGGTCGGCCTGCTGCGGCACAGACGTCTCGAGGTACACGACGCGGCCGCGCTCGGCCAGATGCCGGCGGTTCTCCTCGAGCAGCACCACGCCGCCGCCGGTGGCGAGCACGATGTGCTCGAGCCGGGTGAGGGCCTCGATCGCCTCGCGCTCACGGGCCCGGAAACCGGCTTCGCCCTCCTTCTCGAAGATAAACGGGATGTCGACTCCGGTACGGCGCTCGACCTCGGCGTCGCTGTCGTAGAAAGGCACGCCGAGCGCACGGGCGAGTTGCCGCCCGACTGCGGTCTTGCCGGAGCCCATGGGCCCGATGAGGAATACGCTGGTCTTGCCGAGCATCCTTGGCTCGAAGGATACCCAAACGCCCCGCTCAGGATCGCTTATCGGACCTGCGGGTAGAGCCGCAGGAAGCCCTCGGTGGCCCGGCGGGCGCGGCGGGCGAGCGCCGCGGCCGACGGGACCTCCTCGAGCCGCAGCAGCACACGCATGAAAAGATCGCCCCAGAGGAGCGCCAGGTACTGCTCCGTCATCGCCCGCAGATCCCCGCCGCCGATCAGGCCCGCCGCCCGCGCGCGCGCCAGCACCCGGCGGGCCGCCGCGCGGCTCGCCCGACGGCCGTGCGCGTCGAGCGTCCGCGCCACCTCGGGCGAGCGCTGCGCCTCGAGGACCGCCAGACGAAAGACGGCGATCACCTCCGGGGAACAGATCTCGCGCAGCAGCACCGTGCCGAAGCGGGCCAGCAGCGCGGCCAGCATCTGCCGCGAGCGTGGCCGCGGCAGCGCCCCCGGCACTCCCATGCGCTGCGCCCGATCGGCGATGCACGCGGCGAGCATCGCCTGCTTGCTGCCGAAGAGTGCGTACAGCTCGCGCTTCGAGACGCGCGCGCGCCGCGCGATCGCGAGCGTGCTCGCGCCCGCATAGCCCTTTTCGATGAAGGTTTCCATCGCAGCGCACAGGATGCGCTCGCGCACCGGCGGCGGCGCAGGCGCCGGCCGGGCTGCAATAGTGATTTTCCGCATGGTTCTGCGCTTGCCTTGGTACCGGATAGTACCATAGTATCGGTCGGCGCTTCGGTACCCACTGGTACCGGCACGCGCGGGTGGACCGCGCGCGCTGCTTCGAGTAGACCGGCTCGGTCAAGGAGGTCGAGGGTGACACAGCCTGCGGCAACGGCCGCCGTCGTGCGCCTGACGCACGTGTCGCGCACCTATCAGGCCGGTGCGCTCGAGGTGCGCGCGCTCCACGACCTCACGCTCGAGATTCCGCCCGATCGCTTCTCCATCGTCATCGGCGCCTCGGGCAGCGGCAAGACCACGCTCCTCAACCTCATCGGCGCCATCGACACGCCGAGCGCGGGGGTGGTCGAGGTGTGTCAGCAGAACATCGCCGCGCTCGACGACGACGCGGTGGCCGACTTCCGCGCCCGCAACATCGGCTTCATCTTTCAGACCTTCAGCCTGATTCCCGTGCTCTCGGCCTACGAGAACGTCGAATACCCGCTGCTGCTGGTCGGCATGCCGGCGCCCGAGCGGCGGCGACGCACGCTGGCGATGCTCGAGGCGGTCGGACTCGCCGCCCAGGCACAGCGGCAGCCGAATGAGCTCTCCGGTGGCCAGAAGCAGCGCGTGGCGATCGCGCGCGCGCTGGTGAAGCAGCCGCAGCTGGTGCTGGCGGACGAGCCCACCGCCAACCTCGACAGTGCCACCGGTGCCGCCATCATCAGCCTCATGCGCCGCGTGCAGGCCGACTCGCACACCACCTTCATCTTCGCGACGCACGATCAGCAGCTCATGTCGCACGCCGACGAGATCTTCGCGATCCGCGACGGCGAGCTGCTCGAGCACCGCCAGGTGACTGCATGATCGGCGTGCTCGTCAAGATCGCCTGGCGCAACATCGTGCGCAACCGCCGCCGCTCGCTCATGACCGCCTCGGCGGTCGCGGCGGGCGCGCTCGCCATGCTGCTGTTTCTCGGCTACACGACCTACATCTTCCTCGGCATGGAGACCGGCAACGTGCAGCATCTCGGGCACCTGCGCGTGTTCCGCGCCGGCTATTTCCTCTATGGCGCCGGCAACCCCACTTCCTACGGCATCGATGCCTACCGCGACATCATGCGCCTCATCGCCGATGACCCGGTGCTCAAGCCGATGATCCGGGTGCTGACTCCCACCCAGTCACTGATGGGCATCGCCGCCAACTACCACGGCGACAACGCGGCCTCGCGCACCTTCTTCGGCGAGGGACTCGTGCCCTCGGATCGCGCCCGCATGCTCGGCTGGGATCAGTACCATACCGGCATCTTCCATCCGCTCGATGAGCGCATCTCGGATGCCGACGAGAGCCGCGGACTGGTCGGCATCGGGCTCGCGCGGATCCTGAACCTGTGTGCGCCGCTCGCGCTGCCGGACTGCCCGCCGCCGCCCGCGCCGGCGCACGCCGGCGAGCATCCGGGCAAGATCGATGCCGACATCGCCGAGCTCGCCGGACGCGACGCGCCGCAGGGAGCGCGCCCGCCTGAGGGCGCCCAGATCGATCTGCTCGCCGCCACGGTCGGCGGCGCGCCCAACGTGGTGAGCCTCACCGTGGCCGGCGCCCAGCCCCAGGGCGCCAAGGAGCTCGATGACGCCTACGTGCTCATGCACCTCGCCCTCGCGCAGCAGCTGGTCTACGGCCGCGAGGAGCACAAGGTCACGGCGATCGTGCTGCAGCTCAGGGACAGCGGCTATCTGGGCGCGGCGCGTGCACGGCTCAATGCGCTGTTTCGCGAACGGCACCTCGACCTCGAGGTGCGCGACTTCGCCGAGCTGGTGCCGTTCTACGGCCAGGTGATCCGCCTCTTCAGCAGCATCTTCCTCTTCATCGCGCTGGTCATGGGCATGATCGTCCTCTTCGCCGTGGTCAACACCATGACCATGAACGTCATGGAGCGCATCAACGAGATCGGCACCAGCCGCGCCATGGGGGTGCGGCGCGGCCGCATCCGCGCGCAATTCCTCATCGAGGGCACGCTGATCGGACTGATGGGTACGGTGGTCGGCGCGGCGCTCGCCATCGTCATCGCCGCCCTCGTCAACCGCAGCGGCGTGACCTGGATACCGCCGGGCAACGCCGCCGCCATCCCCCTGCATCTCGACGTGCTCGGCCGGCCGCTGCGGGCGCTCGGCATCTGCGTGGGGCTGGTGCTGGTGGCGACCGCGGCCGCGCTGCTGCCCGCAAACCGTGCGGCGCGTCTCTCGGTCGTCGACGCGCTGCGGCACATATGAGCGGCGCCCGGCTACGCGTGCGGCTGCTCGCTGCAGCGCTGCTCGCGGCGGGCGCGGCGCTCGCGGCGGCGGCCGATGCCCCGAGCCCGCGCGAGATCGTCGCGGCCACCGACCGGGTGCGTAATCCCGGCGAGCCCTTCCGCGTCACCGTCACGCTGACCGAGTACGTCGGCGGGAGCGAGCGCAATCACGACCGGCTGGTGGTGTTCTCCAAGGAAGACCCCGGCACGCAGCAGTTCCGCAACCTCATCCAGTACGTCGACCCGCCGCGCGATGCCGGCAAGAAGGTGCTGCTCGACGGGCATTCGCTGTGGTTTTTCGATCCGGCTTCCAACATCAGCATCCGCATCTCCGCGCAGCAGCGCCTCATCGGCCAGGCGGCGATCGGCGATGTGCTCACGGTGAACCTCGCGGTCGACTACACCGCCACCCTCAGCGGCGCCGAGACCATCAAGGACGCGGCACGCACCGACCGCAACTGCTGGCATCTCGACTTGAAGGCCGCCAATGACCAGGCGGTGTACAACCGCGTCGAGTACTGGGTCGAGCAGGGCACGAACTACCCCATCAAGGGCAAGTTCTACTCCGACAGCGGTCGTCTGCTGAAGATCCTCTACTACCGCAGCTTCGCGCCCGCGCTCGGCGCGGTGCGGCCCACCGAGGCGGTGATCATCGACGCGGTCGACACCTCGCTCGCCACGACCGCGGCGTTCGGCGATTACCGCACAACGGACCTTCCCGACGCCTGGTTCCAGCGCGATTACCTGCCGCGCCTGCAGGTCAGATGAGGCCCGCGCGGATGCGGGTGCGGGTCCTGTGGGGCGCCGTACTGTGCGCCGCGCCGCTCGGGGCCGGAGCGGATGCGCTCCCCGACCCGCCCGCGAATCCCGCCCCGCCACCGGCAAGCGCGCCGCCCTCGCAGGAGAACCGGGATCTCGAGCTCATTCCCCAGCCGGTGCAGGCGTCAGCGGTCGCGGCTGAGAAGGCGCCGGCTACGGGCGGCGGCACTCGGCGCCTCTACGTGGAGAACGCCTTCACCGACAACTTCGAGAGAGAGGACCTGCTCGTCGCGGCACCGCCGCCACCGCCCTACGACTGGCAGGAGCGGCTGTTCCTCGACGCGCGGCAGCAGTGGAACGCCGACGGCGGCGCGCGCTTCTACTTGAGCGACCGCCTCAACCTGCGCGCGCAGAACGACATCGACTTTCCGAGCCAGCAGAACCTCATCAACGACCTGCGCGAGCTGTACGCGAGCGTGGAAGCCGCCACGCGCACCTATCTCGATGCCGGCAGGATCAACCTGAAGAGCGGCGTGGCGCTCGGCTACAACCCGACCGACTACTTCAAGACGCGTGCCGTGGTCGAGCCGCTGTCCGCCGATCCGACGGTGCTGCGTGAAGACCGGCTCGGAACCGTCATGGTCCGTGCCGAGCGGATCTGGGAGGGCGCCACGCTGACTGCGGCCTTTGCCCCGAAGCTGAAGGATCCGAGCCCGATCTACGGCAACCTCGATCTGCCGAGCTTCGATCCGATGCTCGATCGCACCAATGCGGCGAACCGCGCGCTCATCAAGTCCACCATCAACCTCACCCACGACTTCAGCCCGGAGATTCTGCTGTATCGCGCGGGCGGCGCGACGCAGCTCGGCGCCAACCTGACCACCACCGTCGGCCAGCGCGTCATCGCCTATCTCGAATGGAGCGGCGGCCGGGCTCCTGCCCTGATCGCGCAGGCGCTCAGCTTCGGGCGCGAGACCGGAACACTGCCGCCCGCCACCCCGGATCCGTTCGCGGATGCCGCCGGGGAGAGCTTCCAGAACCAGCTCGCCGTCGGCGCCTCCTACACCGTAGGAACCAGCGTGACGCTGAATCTCGAGTACCACGGCAACACGGCGGGCTTCTCGAGCGCAGACTGGCAACGGTGGTTCGCGCTCGGCGCGGGGCGCAGCGCGCTCGACCCCGTGGTGCTCGGGCTGTGGTACATCCGCGAGTACGCGCTCGATCAGCAGCAGCTGCTGAGTCGCCACGCGCTGTTCCTGCGGGCCGACTGGGTCGATGCCTTCGTGCCGAAGCTCGAGCTCAGCGGACTCCTCGACGCCGACCCGCACGACGGCTCGGCCCTGGTACAGCTCAGCGCCCAGTACTTCCCGGCCGACAAGTGGACCGTCGGCGGCCAACTGATCGGCTACCTCGGTCCGCGACAGTCGAATTTCGGCAGCCTGCCGCTCTCAGGGAGCGTGCTCCTCACGGTCGCACGGTACTTCTAGCGGCCCCTGCAAACGCCGCGGCCGCCTTCGACGGCGGCCGCGGGTGCGCTCAGCTCGGAACGGCGTGCGTCAGTTGGTGACGTTCACGCCCTCGCGAACGATCTTCGGGGTGATGAAGATCATCAGCTCGTCCTTGTCGTCCGTGTGGTCGGTGCTCTTGAACAGGTGGCCGAGGATCGGGATGTCGCCGAGGAACGGCACCTTCTGGTCGTCCTCGCGCTGGGTGGTCTGGAGGATGCCGCCCAGCACCACGGTCTGACCGTCGTTCACCAGCACCTGGGTCTGGATCTCACGGGTGTTGATCGAGGGCACGTTGACGCCGCCCGAGGCCACCACGATGGTGCCGACGCTGTCGTCGCGCACGTCGAGGTCGAGGATGATGCGGTTGTCGGGCGTGATCTGCGGCGTGACCTTGAGCGACAGCACCGCCTTCTTGAACTGAATGGTGGTGGCGCCGCTCGAGGCCGACTGCTGGTACGGAATCTCGATACCCTGCTCGATCGTCGCCTCCTTCTGGTTCGCGGTGATGACGCGCGGGGAGGAGATGATGTTCGCCTGCGTCTCGGCCTGGGCGGCCGACAGCTCGAGGTCCACCAGGAAGTTGTTGCCGAGCACGGCCAGCGCGAAGGTACCCGCCGGGCTCGTGACCGGCAGATTCACGTTGTAGCGGTTGATCGCGTTCGGCAGCGTGATCGGGGTGACCGGGCCGCCGCCGGCGGAGTTGGTGATCGCCGACTGCACCATGGTGTCGGTGCCGGTCGCGGTGCCGGTGGTGGCCACCAGGCCGTTCGCGCCCGACTTCTGGTAATTGGTGACGCCGAAGATCGAGCCGATCTGCCGCTGGAAGTCGTTGTTCACGATGACGATGCGCGACTCGATCAGCACCTGGCGCACCGGGATGTCGAGGGTGGCGACCAGGCGGCGGATGTCCGCCAGCTTGTCGGAGGTGTCGAGCAGCAGCAGCGTATTGGTGCGCTCATCGACCGCCACGCTGCCGCGCGGCGACAGCAGCGAGTTGTTCTGCGACTTGATGAGCGCCGCCATGTCCTGCGCCTTGGCGTAGTTGACCTGCAGGTACTCCGAGCGCAGCGGCGCGAGCTCCTGCACGTCCTTGCGGTGCGCGAGCTCGGCCTTCTCGCGCGTGGCGAGCTCGGCCTGCGGCGCCACGATGATGACGTTGCCGTCCTTGCGCTTGTCGAGGCCCTTGGTGCGCAGCACGATGTCGAGTGCCTGGTCCCACGGCACGTTCTGCAGGCGCAGCGTCACGTTGCCGGTCACCGAGTCGCTCACCACGATGTTCTGGCCGCTGGCATCGGCCAGCAGCTGCAGCACCGCGCGCGTGTCGATGTCCTGGAAGTTGAGGGTGAGGCGCTCGCCGGTGTAGACCGGCTTCTCCTCGGCGAGCGCATTCGCCTTGCGGCGCTGCGCCACCTCGACCACGTACTGGTCGTCCGACTGGTAGGCGAGCTGCTCGTAGTCGCCGTTCGCGCTGATGGCGATGCGCGCACCGTTGCCGACGCGCGTCACGTCGAAGCCGGTCACCGGGGTGCCGTAGTCGGTGGCGTCGTAGCGGCGCACCAGGTTGGCGGGCACGCTGGCGTCGGTGAAGTCCACCAGGATCTGGTTGCCGATCTGGTGCAGGCTGATATGGATGTGCGGGTCGGAGAGCTTCACGACCACGCGGCCGGCGCCATCGGTGCCGCGGCGGAAGTCGATGGAGCGCAGCTCGCGCATGCCGCCGCTGCTGCCGCCGCTGGCCGCCGCAGCGGCCACGGTGCCGCCGCCGCTCACCACGGCCGGGCTCTGCGCGGCCGCCGCCGCCGCAGCGCCGCTGCCGAGCAGCACGACGATGTCGTTGCCGTTGACGTGTGCCTCGTACGGCACCAGCTTGTCGAGGTTCAGCACCACGCGGGTGCGGTCCTTGGTCTCGGCCGCGACGATGGTGTCGAGGCCCGAGGTATGCACGTCGATGCGATGCGAGGGCAGCGCCAGCGTGGTGTTGGCCAGATCGAAGGAGATGCGCGCCGGGTTGTCGATGGTGAACGACATGGGCTGCGGGGCGGGACCCGACAGGCGCATGGTGAGCTGCAGCTGCTGTCCGGCGAGGGGCTGCACATCCACGGCCTGCAGGCTCGGTTGATCCTGCGCCAGCGCGGGTGTGCCCGCGGCTGCCGCGAGGGCCCCCACGATCACCATCCGGGCGGCGGTGCCGAGGATGCGTTGGAACAAGCTAGAGGCATGCATTGAGGGACTCCCTGCTGGACCTTACTCGTTGAGGGCGAGCCCCGCGGGCCGCTCCATATACCCGCCGAGGCTGTCCGGAACGATTTCGATGAGACTGATTTTGGACGGTGAGATCTCGGTGATCTTGCCTTCGGCCTGGCCCAGGTGCTCACCCACCGCGACGCGATGCACCAGGCCGTCTTTGGTCTGCACCAGGCCGTACATGCTGCCACCGAGGCGCAGCGTGCCGACCATCTTCAGCGTGTCGAGCGAGAACTGTTCGAGGAACTCGCGATTGCGCTTCTGATCGGGGCGCACGCCGGCAAGCCCGGCGCCGGCGCCCGGTGCGCTCGGCATGAACGGCGAGCGCATGTCCGAATCCGCGTACACGTAGGTCTCGTAAGGCTTGATCTCGGGCAGCGGCTCGACGCGCCCACCCGGCTCGTGCTTGGTCTCTTCGATGAAGCGGTTGAGCTCGTCGTCGGCGCTCGAGCAGGCGGTGAGCACGGCATAGCCGAGGCAGGCGATGGCCACACACAGGGGGCGGAGCGCGGAGCGGTGTTGGGTGTGCTGCATGGCGGTCGCCCTCAGTGGGCCGGGGCCGGCTTACGGTGGGTCACGGAGTCCTTCTTCTTGTCGGCCTCGGCCGCCGCGATCTCCTCCTCATCGAGGTAGCGATAGGTCTTGGCGGTCAGCTCCATCGACAGCTGGTCGTAGGCGTCCTTGCTGTCGGACTTGATGTTGATGTCGTCGAGCGTGACGATGCGCGGCAGCGCCGCAATGCCGCTCACGAACTCGCCGAACTGGTGATAGCTGCCGGTGAGCCGGATCTTGATGGGCTTCTCGGCGTAGAAGTCCTTCTTCACCTCGGCCTCGGGCTGGAACAGCTTCTCCTGCAGGCCGGCTCCGAGGCCGGTCTGCGAGATGTCGACCAGCAGGCTCGGCACCTCGGTCTTGCCGGGGAGCTCGCGCAGCAGCGCGCCGAAGGAGCGCTCGATGTCCTTCAGCTGCTGTTTATAGAGCTCGAGGTTCACGGCCTTGGCGTGCTTGGTCTTGAACTCCTGGCGCAGCGCCTGTTCCTCGGCCCGGTGCTGCTCCAGCGCGGGGCGCTGCTCGCTCCACACGAAGAAGTAGATGAGTCCGACCGTCACCGCCACGTACGCGAGCACCACCGCGCCGGCGCGGAAGGCGAATGGCCAGCGACCGGGCTCGCGCGGGTCGAGTGATTGCAGTTCCTCGAGCAGGTTCATCGCTGCACTCCCGCATCACCGAGGCTCGCCTTGCGGGTCTTGCCCTTGGCCGGCGCCTGCGGCTTGTTCTCCTCCGGAGCGCTGGTGGTCACCTCGTCGGCCGTCAGCGTGAAGCTCGAGCCCGGGCCCTTGCTGGTCTGCACCACCTGCAGCTCGGGGTTGCGCAGCCACTCGGAGGCGTCGATGTTGCGCATGAAAGATGACACGCGCGTGCTCGACTGCGCCACGCCGTCGAACTTGAGGCGCTTGCTGGCGCCGGCGCTCACCTGCTGCACGCCGGTGAGATACACCCCGTCGGGCAGCGTCTTCACGATCTCGTCGAACACATGCACGATCCCGGGGCGCGAGCGCTGCAGCTTCTCGATGATCTCCATGCGCGCGATGAATTTCTGCTTCTCGGTCTCGAGGCTGTTGATCTCCTCGATCTGCTTGTCGAGCATCTTGATCTGGGTGCGCAGCGTCTGATTGCGGCGCTGCTGGCCGGCGATCGTCGAGTCGAACAGCAGGTAGGCAGCGAAGGTGGTCACCATCGCGGCCAGTACCGCGACGCCGAGCGCCACCAGGAACGCCAGCTTGCGCTCCCTGCGCTGCCCTTCACGCCAGGGAAGTAGGTTTATGCGTGGCATGTCAGTCGAAGCTCCGCAGTGCAAGCCCGCACGCAGTCAGGAGCGCGGTGGCATCGCGTTGCACCGCCTGCGCCTTGGCGCGCGAGGACAACTTCATCTGGCCGAGCGGATCGCCCTTCTCGGCGGAAATACCGACGCGGCTCGAGATCACCTCGGCGACGCCGGGTATGTTGGCGCAGCCGCCGCACACCAGGATCTTCTCCGGCTGCTCGCGTCCGGAGCCGGAGGCGAGATAGAACTGCAGCGAGCGGCTCACCTGCTGCGTCATGTCGTCGATGAAGGGGTCGAGCACTTCCGACTGGTAGTTGCCGGGGAGCCCGCCTTCCTTCTTGGCGCGCCCGGCCTCCTCCATGGCGAGGCCGTAGGTGCGCATGATCTCCTCGGTGAGCTGCTGCCCGCCGAAGGCGAAGTCGCGCGTGTACACCACCTTGAGATTGCGCAGCACGCTGAAGGTGGTGCTGCTCGCGCCGAAATCGACCACCGCGATGGTGCGGTCGATGCCGCCGTCGGGCATCTGGTGCGTCATGAGCTTGCAGGCGTTCTCGAGCGCGAAGGCCTCGACGTCGACGATCTTGGCGCCGAGACCGGCGGCCTTGACCGCCGCCTGGCGCTGCTCGACGTTCTCGGTGCGCGTCGCGACCAGCAGCACGTCGTTCGATTCCGGATCCTTGTCGTTGACCCCGAGCACCTCGAAGTCGTAGGAGACCTCGTCCATCGGGAAGGGGATGTACTGGTCGGCCTGCATCTCGACCTGCGCCTCGAGATCGCCGGCGCGCAGCGAGCGCGGCATCTGGATCACCTTGGTGATGGCGGCATCGCCCGAGATCGCGATCGCGACCTCGTCGCTCTTGGCGCCGGCGCGCTTCACGGCGCGGCGGATGGCCTCGCCCACCGCTTCGGCATCCACGATCGCCTTCTCGTTGATGGCATTCTGGGGCGTAGGCTCGGCCGCGTAGGCCTCGACGCGATACTGCCCGCCGGCCATCGCGAGCTCGATGAGCTTGACCGAGGAGGTCGTTATATCGAGACCGAGGAGCGGCCGGTATTTGCGCTGAATAAGGAACATTTTTTATTTCCTTTTCAGGATATTACGCCTGAAAGTGACCGCCCTGTATAAATCCGGAGACACTATATATCAGCGCAAAGTTAAATTGAACGTGAGGAGCCTCACGGATCCGCGCGCCAGCCGGGGCGTCCGGATCCGAACCGCCAAGGACGTCACGCCCCGGCGGGCCGGGGTCCCCGGTCAACGAATAGCGCTGTGCCTTGTCCAAAGCGTCCTGTGAGGAGACGGTGGAGCCGGAGGGCTGCGGGAGTTGGCGCCGTGCGGAGAGCGACTGGACCTGGTGCACCGCCTGAGGGCGCGTGGCCCCTCGCGGCAGAGTGCGTTAACGTTCCAGCCGGCAACCCCGCTGTCATAGGCACGTGCGTCCCGTAGACCGGAGGCTTTGCGTCCCCACCTTTCGGTGAGTTTGCCCTGATGCGGCGGCTACTATGCATAGCGCCCGGAACGAGCGCAAGGTGACAAAGTTGGTTTCTGTGAAATGGAATTGGTTTCGGATTATGACCATCGTCGCGGGTTGCGTGATGTTGGTCACATTTTTCGGCGCCTACGCGCTCGCCTGCAGTTACGTCTACCTGGTGCCCACGCTCCCCTCGACCGAGGCGATGCGCAACGCGGAGCTGCAGGTGCCGTTGCGCGTCTTCACGCGCTCGGGCGAGCTCATCGCGCAGATCGGCG
>Ga0335079_10004924_pt1 | contig 15358 bp, 15 predicted proteins | sample Lox_Sample_33_FD_206719 | JGI IMG/M metagenome (GOLD analysis project Ga0335079, IMG submission 206719) | Soil microbial communities from Loxahatchee National Wildlife Refuge, Florida, United States - Lox_Sample_3.3 | ecosystem: Environmental > Terrestrial > Soil > Wetlands | place: USA...
GGCGTCTCGAGCGCGACCGTCCGCGGCAAGCCGCTGAGCGCCGGGCAGCAGAGCGCGCTCGCGGCCGCGTCCGGCGGGTTCAGCGTCGCGTACGGCATCCACGGGCTCGCCGCGCACGCGGGGCCGAACGGCACCGTCGTCGTCACCGGGCGGGTCGCGGACACCGCCGGCGCGGCGCCGCCGCCGGTCCGGCTGCTGACGTACCAGCTCAGCGGGACGGTCACGGATGCGTCCGGGAAGCCGGTGCAGGGCGCGGTCGTGATCACGCGCACGCAGGACCGCGACTTCTGGACGCACTCGTCGGCGACCGACGCGAACGGCCACTACACCTCGTTCTTCGCGGCCTCCGACGAGACCGCGGCCGACCCGGTGCCGCTCGCGGTCGGCGTGGCGCTCGGCTCGGTCTCGTACGGCGGGACGACCGGGACGAACGCTCCCTTCGCTCGGCTGAAGAGCGCGACGATGAACGTCCAGCTCGGCAGCGGCGCCAACTACACGATCCAGAAGCCGACGTCGTACACCGGCGCCGTCTACACGGGCCTCGTCCTCGGGGTGACGGTCGGCGGCAAGGTCGTGAAGCCGGTCGCCGAGCGCTGGCCCGACGCGAAGGGGCGCTTCTCGATGACGCTTCCCGCGTCGGTGCGCGGCAAGACGGTCCACCTGTGGGAGAACCAGCGGCAGTCGTTCTCGCGCTTCCCCGCGAAGCCGGGCGGCGCGATCGACCTCGCGACGTGGCCGACGCAGCTCGGCTCCGGCGTGCCGAGCGGGCTCGCCTCGCTGACGATCCCCGGCTAGGGACCCCGGCCCCGCTACCGTGTCCCGGTGAAGCCCGCCGTCGTGCTCGCGGGCGCGGTCCTCGTCGCCGCGCCGATCGCCGCCGCCGTGCTCTTCCGTCCCGGGACCGGGGCGACGGCCGCGGCGGTAACGCCCGCGGCGGCGACGACGACGACCACGACCACGGCGCCGGCCGCGCCGGCGACCCCCGGCTTCCCGGCCCCGCCGGACGGCGCGGTCGTGTTCGCGCGGGAGCTCGGCGGCAACGATCTCGCGCTCGGCGTCGTCCCGGGCGCGGGCAGCGTACTCGCGCAGGCGTCGCTCGTCTCGCAGCAGGGGAAGGGCGTCACGGGACGCTCCGTCTCGTTCGTCGCGCAGGGGAAGACGAGCGAGGCGAGCGCGTGCGGCCCCGGCTGCTACCGCGCGACGCTTCCGGTGAAGGGACGGCCCGCGACCGTCGACGTGATCGTGAGCGGCACGCCGTCCACGCGCTGGCGCGTCGCGATGCCTGCGACGTGGCCGCCGAAGGACGGGACCGCGCTCGTCGACCGGGCCGAGGCGGTCTGGACGTCGCTCCGCTCGCTCAGCTTCGACGAGAGCCTCTCCTCCGGCACCGGCGTCACGGTGTACAGCGCGTGGCAGGTGCAGGCGCCCGACCGGCTCGCGTACCAGGTGAAGGGCGGCTGGCAGGCGGTGATCGTCGGCCCGCGCCGCTGGGACAAGGCGCCCGGCGCGGCGTCGAAATGGGTCGAGTCGCCGCAGTCGCAGCTGACGCAGCCGATCCCGGGCTGGGTCTCGGTGAAGGACGCGCACGTGATCGGCCCGACGACGTACCGCGGGAAGCCGGCGACGCTCGTCACGTTCTACGACCCGGGGACGCCGGGCTGGTTCGCGCTCACGATCGACGACGCGACGGCGCGGACGATGCGCGTCGAGATGATCGCGACCGCGCACTTCATGCAGGACGACTTCGACGCGTTCGACGCGACGGCGCCGATCGAGCCGCCGCGGTGACGCGGGGCCGGGCCGCAGCGCTCGTTCTCGCACTGCTCGCCGTCGCACCCGCCGCGAGCGCCGCGGGCGGGCCGTGGGCCTCCGCGAACGGCGGCCTCGCGAGCCACCGCGCCTCGACGGCGACCGCGCTCGACACGGGGACGATCCCGCAGCTGCACGTCCTGTGGCGGTTCCGCTTTCCGAAGAGCGCGACCGACTTCGGCGCGATCACCGCGAACCCGATCATCGCGGGCGACACGGTCTACGTGCAGGACTCGAGCTCGACGGTCTACGCGTTCGACGCGCGCACCGGCGCGCTCCGCTGGAAGCGCCCGAGCTCCGCGCGGAACGACGGCCCGAACGGGCTCACGGTCGTCGGCCGCCGGCTCTACACCGCGACGGACACGACGGCGTTCGCGCTCGACGCCGCGACGGGGAGGGAGCTGTGGGCGCACCGGCTCGCGAACCGCTACGAGCAGTTCGTCGGGATCGCGCCCGTCGTCGACCGCGGCCGCGTCTACTACGCGACGCAGGGGTTCCCGCCCGGAGGCCGCGGCGCGCTCTACGCGCTCTCCGCGGCGACGGGGAGGACGGTGTGGCGGTTCGCGACGATCGCCGAGCCGTGGCCGCACCCGGCGGCGGGGGGCGGCGGCGCGTGGTACCCGTTCAGCGTCGACGCGGCCGGGAACGTCTACGCCGGGATCTCGAACCCGGCGCCGTGGGGCGGCTCGAGGGCGCTCCCGAACGGCGCGGCGTTCGCGGGGCCGGCGCTCTACACCGACTCGCTCGTCGTCCTCTCGGGCCGCAACGGGAAGCTCCTCTGGTACGACCAGGTGACGCCGCACGACGTCCGCGACCACGATTTCCAGGACTCGCCGGTCCTCGCGGCGCTCGGCGGGCGCGGCGTCGTCTTCGGCGCGGGGAAGGCGGGCCGCGTCGTCGCGTGGGACCGTGCGACGCACAAGCGGATCTGGGCGCGCGCCGTCGGCACCCACCTCGACGACCTCGGGCCGTTGCCGCGGACGCCGACGACGGTGTGTCCAGGCCTCCTCGGCGGCGTGCTGACGCCGATGGCGTACGCGGCCGGCCGGCTCTTCGTCCCGGTCGTCGAGCTCTGCTCGCGCGAGAGCGCGATCACGACGCCGAGCGCGTTTGCGCGCAACCCGGCCGAGGGGAAGGGCACGGTGTACGCGCTCAGCGCGGCGACGGGGAAGACGGTGTGGCAGCGGCAGCTCGGCTCGTCGCCGTTCGGCTGCGCGACGGTCGCGCGCGACGCGGTGATCGTCCCGACCTACGACGGGCGCGTGACCGCGTTCGCCGCCGCCGACGGCCGCACGGTCTGGCAGACGCGTCTCGGCGACGGGATCAACAGCTGCCCCGCCGTCGGGCCGCGGATGCTCGTCGTCGCGGCCGGCGCGCCGTACCCCGGGCTTCAGCACCCGGCGGCCGAGCTCGTCGCATTCGGACTCGGCTAGTTGATTGACGGTTCAGCTAGGTAGGATCCGAGTGTGCGCGTGAGGTCGTTTGCGCTCCTGTTCGTCGTCTCTCTGGGGTTCCTGGGCCTGGCCACCGACGGGTCGGCCCGCCCGCAGACCACGGCCCCCGGGGGATACGTGACGGTCCGGGTCACGATCACGAACAAGGGCGTCACGATCACGCCGTCGCGCGTGCGGCGCGGCCAGACCGCGATCTTCCTCCTGTCGAACGACGCGACGAGCTCGCGCGTGTTCTCGATCGGCGACGTGACGCTGAAGCGGCACCGGGGCACGGGCTTCGCCGTCAAGCTCGCACGCAACCAGCAGAAGCGCGTCCTGATGTACCTCGACTACCGCGGGCCGCTGCCGTCCTCGCTCGGCAACGCCGGCAAGACGAAGGTCGTCGGCGTCTTCTGGGTCACCTAGACCGCAGCGTCGCTCAAGGCTGCCACGCGGGAGGAGCGCTCGTCGACGGCAGCAGCTTCCCGGTCGTGATCGATCTCGACGCGCCGTTCTTCAGCTGCCAGAAGACGAGCCGGCCCTTGTTGACGAAGAGCAGGGTCTTCCCGTCGCGCGAGAACGTCGCCGGTCCGGCATCGCGGACGAGAAGTCGCGGCGCCTTGTGCCCGCTCAGATTCTGGAGATAGAGCGCGAACACCGGGCACGGCACGCCTTCGCCGCAGCCCTTGTCGCCCGGAATCGGCGCCCGCGGGCCGACGAACGTCAGCGTCGAGAGATCGGGGGCGACGGCGGTGGAGTCCATGCCGACCATCGCGTCGATGAAGGCGCCGAACCGCTTCTGGACGCGCCCCGTTCGAGCGTCGATCTTCACGAGGTCGCTGTTGCTCGGAATCACGAGCCCGCGGCTCGTCCACGACGGCCGGCCGGCCGAAGGCGCGAGCGGGAGTCGCCGCTGTCCCGCCCCGGACGCCGACATGACGTAGACCGACCACCCGTTCGCAGAGGGTCGTTTGAACACGATCTGCCTGCCGTTCGGAGACCAGGCCGGGAATCCGTCGCGGCCGTTGCTCGTCAGCCGGCGGAGGCCGGTCCCGTCGACGTTCATGGTGAAGATCCCGGATCCGAGCCGTGCGAACGCGATCTTCGTTCCGTTCGGCGAGAACACCGGGTCCTCCGAGGGATACGCGCCGCTCGTGAGCTGCTTGAGACCGGTGCCGGTCGATGTGATCCGGAAGATCTGCTCCCCTCCGAGCCCGCCCGTCTGGGCCGTGAACAGAATCCATTGCGGTCCCGCCGACGATCGCTGCGGCTGTCCCGCGGCCGCGGAGACGGCGGCGAGCGCGAGCCCGACCACGACGACGATCACGGTCGGCAGACGACGGTTGCCTCTCATGCGGCCGAGCATCGGGACGCGAACCTTACACCCTCGATGTCGGTACGATTTACCGGATGAGACCACGGCGCGGGCGCGCCACGCTCGCTCTTCTCCTCGTGGCGTGCGCACTTGCCGTCGGCGGCCTGATCGCCGCGCTCGTCACGACGAAGCACGGGCACGAGAGCACCGAAGCGCGTGCGCCGACGACCGGGATGTGGGCGCCGCTCACCGTCCCGAGACCGAAGGTCCCGATCATCGCCGGCGGGATTCCCGTGGACATCGACCCGATGACGATCCCGACGTACTTCACGACGACGCTGACGCCCCTCGGCGCGCGCCGCTACCGGATGACGATCTTCAACATCTCGAACCTCGGCGCGATCAACTCGCTCCAGTGGTTCCCGCCGGTCGGGGTGCACGTCGTCTCGCTGCTCGGCAGCTCCGAAGGCCACTGCTCCCTCTCGGGCCTGACGGGCTTCGGCGGCAACCAGTTCCCGACGGTCGTGCTGAATCAGAACATTCTCTGCAACAAGCTCGACCTGAAGGCTCCGAGCTGCACCTGCCTCGGCGACGGCGGCGCCATGAACATCTCGTTCGTGACCGACAAGGACATCGCGGTGGGCGAGGGCGACCTCAGGATGCGCGCGGCGACCGTCTCGCTCGAGCGTATCCCCGGCTACGTGAAGTCCCAGTCCGCCGCCGCGCCGCCGATCGAGCGGGTCGCCGCCGCGAACGTGGACGCGGGCGGGCTCACCGCCCGCGAGCGAGCCGCTGCGCAGGCCGCGATGGACTCCCTGCAGAACTCGAACATCCCGCTTCAGCTCGTGGCGATCAGCCGGTGGGTCCAGGGCGTCCCCGCGACATGCCGCGTCAGTCTCGTGTCGCAGAGCCCGAGCAGGTACGAGGTCTACTTCTTCTGGGTCCCATGGCTTGCCGCCGAGCCGTACGTCTGGCTCAAGCTGAACGTCACGAGCGACCTCCGGACGAGCACGGCGCACCTCGGCACGCTCCAGCCCGTCCTGCCGGGCGGCCGGCTGAAGGCGAACGGCCAGTCCGTCAATCGACTGTCGGTCGACACGACGTTGCTCTCGCTGTACGGGCCGCAACAGGCGAAGAAGGGCCGGGAGCTCATGACCGCACACGGAGGCGACGTCTTCGCGAAGCCGGGCGCGACGTGCCAGGTGCTGAAGAACGGGAACCTCAGGCTGCTTCCGAGCGCCTAGCGGCTTCCCATATCCTTGGAGCGTGGCTGCGTCGGGGCAGGAGCTCGAGGCGCTGTATCGGGAGCGGTACCTCGGATTTCGGCGCGCCCTCGCCGCCGTCACCGGCAGCTACGAGCTCGCGCACGACGTCGTCCAGGAGGCGTTCGCCCGGGCGCTCGCGCAACCGCAGAGCTACCGGGGCGAAGCGCCGCTCGGTGCGTGGGTCTGGGGAATCGCGGTGCGGGTGGCGCGCGAGGAGCGCAGGGACTCGGGGTTCGCCCCGCTCGGCGAGGCGATCGAGGCCGAGCTGCCCGAGCCCGCGCACGACCCCGAGCTCAGAGACGCGCTGCGCGCGCTTCCGCCTCGGCGACGGCTCATCTTCTTCCTCCGCTACTTCGCCGACATGACCTACAGCGAGATCGCCGCCGTCTGCCGGATCAGCGAAGGGACCGTCGCCGCGTCGATCGCGCAGTCGCGCGCGTCGATCGCCGAGGCGCTCGACAGCGAGCTCGCCGAATCGAGGCCCGGCTGATGCGCGAGCGGCGCGAGAATCTCGTCGAGCTCGATCCGGCTCTGCGCACGCGGCTGCTGCGCCTCGACGAGCCCGTCGATCGGAGCGACTGGGATGCGGTCGTCGACCGCGCGCGCGACGCCGGGCCGTCGAGAGCTCGCTCGCTTGCCGTCGTCGCGGGCGCCGTTGCCGCGCTCGCACTTGCAGCCGGCGTGGGCGTGCTCGTGCTGTCTCCGGGGTCAGGACCTCCGAGCTCGGCTGCCGCGCCGCTTCGCCTGGCGCTCCACCTGGCGGACGGGAGCGGGCTCGTCCTGTATTCGACGCCGACGCAGGCACGGTTTCTCGACAACGCCGCCGGCAGGCCCTCGGCGAGTGCGGCGATGGCGCGATCCTTGAGCGGCGGGCCGTTCCGCGTCCGGCCCGCGGTGTTTCGCGCGGCGTCGACGGCGAAGCGTCCGGCGGACGGGCCACTTCCCGGAGACCAGGCCCTCGTCTCGCTCCACCTGTTCACGACGCCCGGACTGACGAAGACGGCCGGGTCGGCGGTCCTCGACTGTCGGTACGGCTTCGACCGGACCGCGTACTGCGACGGCGCAGTCGACCTCCACGGCGGAGTGCGGCTGATCGCGTCCGGAACGCTCGATGCGAAGTCCGACCACTTCACCCTCGTCGCGACGACGGCGTCGATAATGGTTTTCGGCTTCTCACACCACTCTCGGGTGTGATGCGCGTCCACCACCTTCGCCGCGGCGCGGCGTTCCTCGCCGCTGCGCTCGCTCTCGCCTGCGCCTCGGTGTTCGTCGCGCACGCCGGCGCGGTCTCGGGTGCCGTGACCGGTCACCGCGTGGTGACGGTCTACAGCGTCGCCACCGGGCTGCAGTACATCAACACCGCCGACGACCGGGCGCGCGGCCACGTCAACAACCCGCTCGACAGCGGCGCGAACAAGCTCGCGCCGAAGAGCTCGGGCAGCGGGAACGGGCCGTTCGCGGGCGACGTCGCCCTCTACGCCCTGAAGCTGTACAGCAACCCGACCTTGAAGCGGCCTGCGGGTACGGCGGTCTACACCTGCTACTTCAACTACGACCGGCACGCCCTCTGCCAGGCGTACTACAAGCTCAACGACGGGGGCACGCTCGTCGCGTCCGGGCCGGTCGACTTCAGCGCCTCGGGATTCACGATCGTCGTGACCGGCGGCACGAAGAAGTATCTCGGTGCGCGAGGCGAGGCGAAGGCGGCCGCGGCGCCGCGCCACTCGCAGAGGATCGACTTCGAGCTGATCGGGTGAGTCGCACGATCGCCGGACGGTTTCTGTTCGCGGCGGTCCTGCTGCTCGCGGCGGCGCTGCCAGCAACGGCGTCGGCGGCGTCGAAGAAGCTCACGGTCTACGCCGTGCCGGCGACCGTGCAGTTCATGAACCACGCCGACGACCGGCTCCGCGGGATGAGCACCAACCCGTTCAACTTCAAGGCGGAGGCGGTGATCCTCGGCGCGAAGGGGAAGGAGAAGGGGAACGGCCCCTTCCCGGGCGACGACATCCTCTACGCCTTCAAGCTCTTCTCCGACGCAAAGCGCACCAAGCCCAGCGGGACGGCGATGTTCACCTGCTACTACGAGTTCAAGAAGCGCGCGACCTGCGACTCGTACTTCGACCTCGCGAACGGGCTCGTGCTCGCGTCCGGGCAGGTGCCGTTCGGCGCGACGCACTTCACGCTCGCGGTCACGGGCGGCACGAAGGCGTACTTCGGCGCGCTCGGGCAGGTTGACTCCGTTCCGGCCGCCGGCAACGCGCAGCGGTTCGACCTCCGGGTGACCGGGACGCAGAAGTGAGACGCGAACTCCCCGTTGTGCTGGCGGCGCTCGCCGCCGCCGCGACGCTGGCGGTTCCCGCCGCGTCCGCCGCGACGCAGGGACGCTCGTTCGTCTTCTACGCCAAGGCGACGCACGCGCAGTTCATCAACCACGCCGACGACCGCGCGCGCGGGAACAAGGCGAATCCGTTCAACGCGGAGGCGCTTGCAACGCCTCCGAAGGCGAACAAGGGCAAGAAGGGAGCCCGGGCCGGCGACAACGCGCTCTTCAGCCTCAACGTGTACTCCGACCCGGCCCTCACCCGGCTCGTCGGCACCGCGACCTACTCCTGCACGTTCAACTTCGCCCAGGAGGCGATCTGCGAGGCCGACTTCGAGCTCGCGAAAGGGACGATGATCGCGATGGGGCCGGCGAAGCTCGACGGCAGACCGATCGTCCTCGCGGTGACCGGCGGCACCGGCCGGTACGTCGGCGCCCACGGGCAGGTGACCTCGACGTCCTCGAGCGCCAGGAAGGGCACTCAGGTCCTCCACTTCCAGCTCGGCTAGACAGCCAGGCCCCCGCTCCCCGGCCCTCGACCCGATCCTTCTGGGATCCAAAAAAGTTGCAGGGACATGCATCCGAGTGCGATAGTCGTTACCTCGGCAATTATCCACTTGTCCTCGGGCGCCCCCGCCGCAGAACGCTCGGAGAGCCCCGGACAAGGTCGACAGGGAGGGGTGGATGCACCGATCGCGTTTCATAGCAGGGGTTGCCGTGCTCGGCGCCCTGCTATGCGCCGGGTTGCTGGCCAAGTCGGCGTCGTCGCACGCGAAGAAGGCGGCGATCACTCCGTCGCCCGCGTACACCGACGCACAGCTCAGTGCACCGTCAGGCGCCAACTGGTACGAGTACTACGGCGATCTGTCCGGCGACCGCTACTCGTCGCTGAACCAGATCACCACGTCGAACGTCGGAACGCTCAAAGAGGTCTGGCACATGAGCCTCGGGACGTGCACGGCCGCGATCATCGCGGGCCAGCCCGTCGTGCCGGGTGCTCCGAACGGCGCCACCAACAACCCGACGAACTGTGGCTCCATGGAGTCCAACCCGGTCGCGATCGACGGGGTCCTCTACACGACGAACGCTCCGCTCGGTCAGACGTTCGCCATCGACGCAGCGACGGGGAACATCATCTGGACGTACACGCCGTCGTACGCGGGCGAGACGCTGCCGAACGGCGCCGCGTTCACTCCGGGTAGCGGCGGTCGCCGGCCGGGCGTCGCGGTCGGGGAGGGCAAGGTCTACACCGGCCTTCCGGACGGCCGTCTCGTCGCGCTCGACCAGGTCACCGGCAAGCCGGTCTGGGAGACGGCGGTCGGCTCGTACAAGGTCAACGCGAAGATCTCGGCCGCTCCGATCTACGTCCGCGGGCTCGTCATCGTGGGCGACGGATCCGGCGACGGCGGCGGCGCAAGCCCGTCGCTGCAGGCGTTCCGCGCCGCGAACGGCGGACGCGTCTGGAGCTGGAGCCCGATCCCGTCTCCGGGTCAGCCGGGCTACGCGTCCTGGAACACGAACTGCGCTGACGGCAACGGCAGCGTCAACTACGGCGGCGGCTCGTTCTGGGAGGCCCCGGTCGTCGACACGAAGCTCAACGAGCTGATCGTCGGCACCGGCAACCCGGAGCCGTGGAACACCCGCTGCCCGGGTCAGGACCTCTACACCGACTCGATCGTCGGCCTGGATCTCCACACGGGTGCGATGAAGTGGTACTTCCAGACCGCCCATCACGACACGTGGGACTCCGACCTGCCGAACAACGGCGTCATGTTCACCGGCAAGTTCAAGGTGAACGGGAAGGTCGTGTCGCGGCCGGCCGTCTCGTACGTCAACAAGTACGGCATGACGTTCGTGATCGACCGCGTCACCGGCAAGCCGCTGCTGCCGGTGAAGGAGACCCCCGTTCCGCAGAACCACTCCCCGGGTGTGAACTCGTGGCCGACGCAGCCGATCCCGGCCGCGCAGAACGTGCTGTTCAACCCGGTGAACAAGCAGAACATCCCGTGCACCACGCCTGATGCGGTGACCGCGCTCGGCACGCCGTTCGCAACCGGGACGGCGCCCGACGGGAAGCCGTACAAGATCGGGTGTGCGTACACGCCGTACGACACGACGCAGTACGTCGTGACCCCGTTCGAGATGATGGACTGGCCGGCCAGCTCGTACGCACCGTCGATCAACTCGATGGTCACGTGCGGCGTCACCGGCCGCGCGACCGCCTTCGAGCAGATCCCGAAGGCCTCGCAGGTCCCGACCCTCTACGGCGGCCTCGGCGCCGCCCGCCTGGGCGTCTCCGACGGCTCGACGGCGATCAGCAACTCGGGCAACTTCACCGCCCTCAACGTGCTGACCGGCAAGTACACGTGGCACCAGCACTGGCCCGCGATCTGCTACTCGGGCTCGGCCAACACGGCCGGCGGGATCACGTTCGTCGGCCACTTCGGCACCGGTGACGGGTCGAAGGGCGACGGCTATCTCGAGGCGGTCGACACGAAGTCGGGCAAGTCCCTGTGGACGTCGCCGACGATGCCGTATCCGGTATCGGCCGCTCCGATCGTCTACTCGGTGAACGGCAAGGAGTACGTGACCGTCGAGGTCGGCGGCTCCGGCCACAACGACGTGACGAGGCCGAACGGCCTGCTCGATCCGCGGCGCGTCCGCGGCGATCTGGTCTACACGTTCGCGCTTCCGTAACCGAAACGCAGCAGGGCGGCGGCCGTCACAGGCCGCCGCCCTATTTCTGGGGTCTACTGGATACAAAGGTCAGGAGGAGTCTGGATGCGTCGTCATGTAAGGCGGGCAGGCGTGCTCGTCAGTCTTGCCGGAGTCGGCATCCTCGCCGGCATCTTTCTCCCCGCGGGGAGCGCGAGCCCGACCAGCGCGCACGCGTCGAAGGTGACGATCAACGTCGTCGCATCGGAGTGGAAGTTCACGCTGTCGAAGCGGACGGTTCCCGTGGGCACGACCGTGACGTTCAAGGTCACGAACAAGGGGAAGATCGGCCACGACTTCCAGATCGCAGGGAAGAAGACGAAGCTGCTCAATCCCGGTCAGAGCACGACGCTGACCGTGAAGTTCCTGAAGAAGGGCAAGTTCCCGTACATCTGCACCGTGACCGGCCACGCGCGGCTCGGGATGCAGGGCGTCTTCGGCGTCGGCGTCACCGCGCCGCCGCCCACGACGACGACGACCGCGACGACCACGACCTCGACCGGCACCGTCGGCAACGCGACCACGACGGTCCAGGTGAACATGGTGGAGTACTCGTTCGAGCTGTCGCAGACGACGATCCCGTCCGGGAAGGTCACGTTCGTGATCAAGAACAGCGGGGCGGAGGTCCACAACTTCGACCTCAACGGCCAGCACAGCGGAGCGCTCCTCTCGCCCGGCGCCACCGAGACCTGGACCGTCTCGCTGCCCGCGGGGCAATACCTCTACACGTGCGACGTGCCCTTCCACGTCGACCGAGGGATGACGGGAGTCATAACCGTCACACCTTGATCCGCGGCGGCGACGGGGGGAGGCCTGCCCTCCCCCCGTCAGCCGCGGACGTACGTCGCGCCTTCGAAGCTCGTCCCGGTCGCGGGGACGCGTGCCTGCACCTGGAACGTCCGGAAGCCGCGGCCGCGCGGCTCGACGATCCAGAAGAGCGGCTTCGCCTCGCCGCCGACGACGAGGTCGCCTGCGTAGCGCGCGAGCCGCGACGCGGGCGTGAACCAGAGCGTGTGCGTGTTCGTGTCGGTGACGTAGAGGCCCGGCGGCGGGCTCGTGCGCGGGCGCTTCGGCGCGGAGCGTACGACGGCGATCGGGTTCGGGCCGGTCGGGAGCCGCGCGATCGTGCGCGTCACGCCCTCGGCGTCCATCATCACGAGCGTCCCCGAGTCGGCGCCGGGGTCGACCGTCAGCACGACGTTCCCGGCGCCCGTGCCGAAACGCGCGGGCGCGACGACGAGCTCGTCCGCGCCGCCGGGGCCCGCGTAGTCGCCGATCCGCCGCACAGACGCGTCGGGGCCGACGGCGTAGACGGTCCCTCCCGCCGGCTCCGGGGCGCCCGACCTGCCGGTCGCCGCGATGAGCGCGTACCCGAACTTCCCGACGTCGTCGAACCCGAGCGCGCCGTCCGAGGTCGCCGTCTCCGGCAGGCGCGCGAACACGTCGACGCTCGAGCCGTCCCGCGAGATGCGGTACACGGTGTTGTCGGGCGCGTGGCAGAAGATCGCGCCGGCCGGGAACCCGTGCGCCCCGGGCGAGAGGACGCAGCGCGTCTCCTCGACCTCGCGCGGCATCGACGCGAACGGCGCGATCGGCGCTCCGGCCGCGTCCGCCTGCCACACGGCGTTCGTCGTGTTCTCGACGTAGAGGAAGCGACTGCCGGTCCAGAGCACGTCCGTGAGCGGGATCCCCGTGTCGGCGTACGCGCGGAACGTGAGGGGCGGGATCCCCGCGCGGCCGAGCGTCGCGACGGCGCCGACGACGACGGCCGTCAGACCGATCGCCGACGACCACCGGGCCATGTTGGCCCTAGCTTGACAGCTCCAGCGCGATCTCCTCGAGCGACGCGAGGTTGTGGCCGCTCGAGAAGACGTCCACGTACGGCAGCGCGGCCTCCATGCCGCGCGCGAGCGGCTCGTACGCCGGGTCCTTCTTCAGCGGGTTGAGCCAGACGATCCGGTGCGCGAGCCGGTGGAGCCGCGCCATCTGCTCGGCGAGGAGCGCCGGCTCGCCGACGTCGAGGCCGTCGGAGCAGACGACGACGATCGCGCCACGCGCCGACCCGCGGTGGCCGGTGCCGTCGAGGAACTCCTTCAGCGATTCGCCGATGCGCGTGCCGCCCTCCCAGTCGACGACCTGCGCCGCGGCGCGGCGGAGCGCCTCGTCCGGGTCGGTGACGGCGAGCGCGCGCGTCGCCGACGTCAGCCGCGTGCCGAAGCAGTAGACCTCCGTGCGCGGCTGGATCCTCCGCAGCGAGTGCGCGAGCACGAGCAGCGCCTGCGAGTGGTCCGCCATCGAGCCCGAGACGTCGAGGAGCAGGATCAGCGGGCGCGGCGCGCGGCGCCGCTCGCGGAAGCGCCGGTCGAACGGCTCGCCGCCGGTGCGGAGCGAGCGGCGGAGCGTCCTCGGCAGGTCGAGCGGGCCCGCGGTCGACGGGCGGCGCCTGCGCGAGTGGCGGCGCGGCAGCGCGCGCGCGAACCCCGCGGCGAGCCGCGCGATCTCGTCGAGCTCCTCGCGCGTGCAGCGGTCGAAGCTCTTCCGGCGGAGGATCTCGACGCGGCTCGCGAGCGCGACGGCGGGGCTCGACGCGTCGCCCGCGTCGCCCTCCGGCCCCTCGTCGAGCCCCGCCGTGACGAGCCGGACGTGCGGCTTCGGCGGCGGCAGCGGGATCGGCGCGAGCTGCGCGCCGAAGAACTCGCGGAAGACGCGGTCGTAGGTCGGGATCTCCTCGCGCCGCGCGACGAGCGTCGCGCGCCCGGCCCAGTAGAGGTCGGTGGGCTCGAGCAGCGAGGCCGCGCGGCAGAACTCGGCCGTCGCGCCCGTCCCGGCCGGGAGCCCCTGCCCGCGCAGCGCACGGGCGAACTCGACGAGCGTCCTCGTCTCGTCAACCACCGAGGCCGGCGGCCTCGACCGCGCGCAGGTCGTCGCGGTTCTTCACCGCCCACCCGAGCGTCTGGAGCGCGTCCGGCCCGGCCGCCTCCTCCGCGCCGAGGAGCGCGAGCGCGCGCGCCCAGTCGATCGCCTCGGCCGCGCCCGGCGGCTTCACGAGGTCGAGCTCGCGCAGCCGCGACACGGCCTCGGCGACGGAGCGCGCGAGCCGCAGCGGGACCTCCGGCGCGCGGAGGCGGATGATCTCGACCTCGCGCTCGAGGTCCGGGAACTCGATCCAGTGGTAGAGGCAGCGACGCTTCAGCGCGTCGTGCAGCTCGCGCGTCCGGTTCGAGGTCACGACGACCGCGGGCGGCTCGTCGGCGGCGATCGTTCCGATCTCCGGAACGGTCACGGTGTAGTCGGAGAGGATCTCGAGCAGGAACGCCTCGAACTCGTCGTCGGCGCGGTCGAGCTCGTCGATGAGGAGCACGGCGCGGTCGCCGGAGCGGATCGCCTTCAGGAGCGGCCGCTCGACGAGGAAGTCCGGCCCGTAGAGCTCGGACGCGTGCGCGCGGACGTCGAGCTCGCCGGCCTGGAGCGCGCGCGCGTAGAGGAGCTGGCGCGCGTAATCCCACTCGTAGAGCGCCTGCGAGGCGTCGATCCCCTCGTAGCACTGGAGCCGGATCAGGTCGGCGCCGAGGAGCCGCGCGAGCGTCTTCGCGACCTCGGTCTTGCCGACGCCGGCCTCGCCCTCGAGGAGCAGCGGCCGGCGCATCTCGAGCGCGAGGAAGATCGACGTCGCGAGCCCCCGGTCCGGGAGGTAGTCGGCGTCGCGCAGCGCGCCCTCGAGCTCGTCCACCGATCCGAAACGCATTGGCTCATCGTACGGGCGTATGCTCACCCCGTCACGACAAAGGAGGCGGTTCGTGTATCCGTCCCGGTTCGATTACGTCGTCCCGACGAGCGTCGGCGAGGCCGTCTCGCTGCTCGGCGAGCACGGCGACGAGGCCAAGGTGCTGGCGGGCGGCCAGAGCCTCATTCCCCTGTTGAAGCTTCGTTTCGCCTCGCCGAGCGTGCTCGTGGACGTGAACCGGATCGCCGAGCTCGAAGGCCTGTCGCAGGAGAACGGGTACCTGCGGATCGGCGCGCTCGTGCGGACGAAGCAGTGCGAGCGCTCGGACCTGCTGAAGGGCCGCTACGGCGTGCTCGGCACCGCGGCGCCGCAGATCTCGGACCCGATCGTGCGCAACCTCGGCACCGTCTGCGGCTCCGTCGCCCACGCCGACCCGCAGGGCGACTGGGGGTCGGCGCTCATCGCGGCGGGCGCGAGCGTCGTCGCGCAGGGGCCGTCGGGGACGCGCGAGATCCCGGTCTCCGAGTTCTTCGTCGGGCCGTTCACGACGACGCTCGAGCCGACCGAGGTCGTGACCGAGGTGCGCGTGCCGGACCCCGGCGCGCGCGCAGGCGGCAGCTACCAGAAGCTCGAGCGGAAGGTCGGCGACTTCGCCACCGTCGCGACGGCGGTCCAGGTCGAGCTCGACGGCGACGGCAAGATCGCGCGCGCCGGGATCGCGCTCACCGCGGTCGGCGCGACGAACATCCGCGCCGAGCGCGCGGAGCAGGCGTTGGC
>Ga0335079_10004925_pt1 | contig 15357 bp, 13 predicted proteins | sample Lox_Sample_33_FD_206719 | JGI IMG/M metagenome (GOLD analysis project Ga0335079, IMG submission 206719) | Soil microbial communities from Loxahatchee National Wildlife Refuge, Florida, United States - Lox_Sample_3.3 | ecosystem: Environmental > Terrestrial > Soil > Wetlands | place: USA...
ATGCCGATGAGGAGCGCGCGGGGCACGTCGCGGCCGGGATCGCGGATTTCGCCGGCGGGGATCACGGCCATTTCGAATCCGGTGAAAGCGTAGACCAGGAGCATTACCGACTGGGAGAACGCTTGGTATGGCGGGGGCGCCGCCAGCGTGAACCGCGCGGGGTCGAGATAGAAGAATCCGGCTGCGACGAATACCGCCAGGGGCAGCAGCTTGCCGGCCGCGAAGAGATTGCTGGCATCGGCGGTGGTGCGCACGCCGCGCACGTTGACGGCGGCCAGCGCGATCACGACGGTGCTCACGATCATCATCCGCGGCAAGCCCGCGGCAGCGGAGGGGAAGAAAAAGCCGAGATAGTCGGGCAGGAGGCTGCAATTGGCGGCGAACGAGGTCACGCGCGCCACCCACACCAGCCACCCGACGGCGAACCCGGCGGCCGGGCCGTAGGTTTCGCGCGCGAACAGGTAAGGTCCGCCGGTGCCGGAGAAGCGGCTGGCGACCTCGGCGAAGCTCAGGACGATGAGCGCGACGCAGACCGCGCAGGCGGCGAACGAGACCAGGCTGTAGGGTCCGGCGAGGGCGAAGATGCGGGAGGGGAGTCCGAAAATGCCGGCGCCGATGACGCCATTGAGGACCACGGCGACTACGTCCCAGCGGCGGAGGGAGCGGAGCAGGGCGGGCTGGGACGTTTGGAGCGTATCTGGCAAGGTACCACAAGAGAGCGGCGGCCTACGCGGGCGATCGCCCGGGCGCTTGATCTCGATTTATAGTATATACTCCAGATATGGAGAGAGCCCGCCGCAAGATGATCGTCGAATCTCCGCCGGTAGCCCCCGAACGGAGGCGCGACCCCAAAGTGCGGCGGGAGATGTCGGGACCGGCGATGCGCACGTTCTTCAACGTAGCCGACGCATGGAAGTTGAGCAACGAAGAGCAGCGCGCGTTGTTGGGTTGGCCTCCGGAATCGACATTCTACAAGTACAAGGCCGGGGAGATCGCCGCGCTGTCCTACGACGCGCTCATGCGCATCTCGCTCATACTGGGCATCTACAAGGATCTGCACATCCTATATCCGGAAGCGGAGCTGGCCGACCGATGGGTCAAGCTGCCCAACAGCAATCCGCTCTTCGGCGGGCGGCCGGCGCTGGCATTGATGACGGACGGTGGAATGGATGCGCTGTACCAGGTCCACCGGCTGCTGGACGGGCGGCGCGGATGATCGAGGCCGAGGACACCTGCCGGCTGGTGCCAAGCCGGTATCCTACGGTGGGCATACTGGACCGCGTCGCGCGGCCTGAGGATCTGCCGTTCATCTTTGAATTGGAAAGCTGGACCAACGACCGTGTTTCGGCGGAGCTTGGAATCCTGCACCGCATTCCGCCGGAGGAGTGGGTGACCGGGCGGGCCATGGCCAGCGTGATCATGGCCGCATTCTGCCACCCCCGGACGGGAGGCGGGCGGTTCAACGGCGAGGATCGTGGGGCATGGTACGCCGGAACGGAACTGCCGACGGCACACGCCGAGATGATTTACCACCGCAGCAGGGAATTGGCGGAGGTCGGCATCACCGAGACGCGGCTGGAGATGCGGCTCTACCTCGCGGATTTCCGGGCCGATTTCCACGACCTCCGCCGCGGGGACCCGCGACAGGGCACGGCGAATTCCTACCAGGCTTCGCAGCCGTTCGCGCGCGAACTGCTCCGGCGTGGGGCGGACGGAGTGATCTACCGCAGCTTTCGACGGCCGGGAGGAGAGTGTATCGCTTGCTTCCGTCCCCGCCTCGTATTGAACGTGCGCAGCGATGTGCACTTCGAATACCGGTGGGAAGGCGGCGCAGGACCCGTCATTACGCAGCTCACCACGCCAGCGCCAGGGCGGCGGTCCGCGGGTCGGCGGCGGCGCTGACGGTGCCGTTCACGAAGTCGATCACGATTCCGGCGGAGTCGTTGAGCGACCACGGCGGGCGCATGGTCACCTTGTGGCCGCGATGTTCGAGCTCGGCGCGGACGGTCTCGGGGATGCGGTTTTCCATCTGCAGATCTCCGGGATACATGGTGTGCGGGAACGGCGAGGCGGGGAAGCTGCGCGTGGACCAGCGCGGAGCTTCGATGGCCTGCTGCATGTTCATCCCGAAATCGATCATGTTGAGCAGGGTCTGCATGGTGCGCATCACCTGGTCGTCGGCGCCGGGACTGCCGGTCACCAGGTACGGCCTGCCGTCTTTCATGACGAGGGTGCCTTGCAGGGTGCTGCGCGGACGCTTGCCGGGCTCGAGCGCGTTGGCGTGGCCGGGTACAAGCGAGTAGTAATCGCCGCGGCAGTTGATGATGAAGCCCAGGCCGGCGATCACCATCTTGGTGCCGAAGGCGCTGTGCAGGCTGGGGGTGAAGGTGATCAGGTTGCGGTCGCGGTCGACGGTGGAGATATAGCTGGTGTCGCCTTCGTGATCCGCGTTGCCGCGCAGGTTGACGTCCTGCGGCCGCGTCTCGGGCTGCCACGAGGGCATGAACGGCGCGACGTTGCCTGGGCGGAACTCGAGGGAGCTCTTGGCAGGGTCGATCAGTTTGCGGCGCGCGGCGGCGTACTCTTTGGAGAGTAGGCCGGCGTAGGGGATCTGGATAAAATCCATGTCGCCGAGGTAGGTGTCGCGGTCGGCCATGGCGAGCTTGAGGGCTTCTAGCGAGGTGTGAATGTAGTCGGCGGAGTTGTGGCCCATCTTCTTGAGGTCGAAGCCCTCGAGGATGTTGAGCGCGAACAGCTCGGCAGGGCCCTGGCTGGCGGACGGATTCTTGTAGACGGTGTAGCCGCGGTATGTCGTGGAGACGGGCTCTTCGACTTTGGCGGTGTAGGAAGCGAAATCTTCGTAGCGGAACAGGCCGCCGTTCTCTTCGGAGAATTTGGCCATCTCGCGAGCGATCTCACCTTTGTAGAACAGGTCGCGCGCGGCTTTGAGGCCGGCCTGGCGGTCGCCGCCCGCGGACTTCTCGGCTTCCACGAGGCGGCGGAAGGTGCGCGCGAGATCGGGATTCTTGAACACCTGGCCGTCTTCCCAGCGATTGCCATCGGGCGCGTGGTAAACGGCGGCGCTGGAGGGGTACTTCAAAAGCGCGGCGGAGTTGAAGGAGCGGCCGGCGGGGAAACCGCGCTCGGCGACTTCGATGGCTGGGGCGAGCAGCTCGGCGAGGTTTTTCGTGCCCCAACGCGAGAGCAGAATGTACCAGGCATCGACGACGCCCGGAACGGTGCCGGAGAGCAGCGTGTCGTTGACGGGGATTTTGCCGTCTTTGTTCTTCTTGTACCAGTCGATCGTGGCGAGCCGGGGCGCGGTGCCTTCGGCGTTGATCGACCAGACCTTGTTGGCCTTGGCGTCGTAGACGAGCAGGACGGCATCGCTGCCCAGGCCGTTCATGTTGGGCTGGACGACGCCGAGCACAGCCTGTCCGGCGACGATGGCGTCGAACGCGTTGCCGCCCGCGCGCAGCACGTGCTCCGCGGTGAGCGTGGCCTGGGGCATCATGGACGCGGCGGCGAACTGGGTGCCGCGCGCGAGCTGCTTCATGGTCTGGTTGGCAGCGCGGAGGGCGGAGTCTAGGCCATCGGGATCGGCCGCGGGGCGTTGGGGCTGCGCGCTCACAGTCGCTGCGCACAAGGAAAGGGCGAAGGCGAATTTCGAGAACATCGGGCCTCCTGAATGCAGACAGTATCGCAAATACGGGGAAACCGCTACAAGGAGGTGGCCGGCAGTAGCGCTAGTCGCGGCGCGCAGGTACGGCGCGCAACTGAGCGTCTTCCAACGCCTTGGCTTCGCGATAGGTGTAGATCATACGGTGCACGACGGTCAGGTTGGAGAGGATGGCGATTACCCACAGAACCTGGGCCATGCGGAGGAACAGAGCGCCGATGATGATCAGCACGATGCGCTCCGGCCGCTCCAGGAAGCCGACCTTGCACTTGGGAATGACGTTTTCGGCGCGGGAGCGCGTGTAACTCACCATGACCGAACCCGTCATCACGATGGCGGTCAGCACGATGTAAGGAAAGCGGTTGATGCTGGCGTAGTAAACCAGCAGGCCCATGTAGAGCGCCAGGTCGGAGTAGCGGTCGAGGACGGAATCGAAGAATCCGCCGAACCGGGTGACCTGGCTGGTGGCGCGCGCCACGCGGCCATCCACCATGTCGAACACGCCGGCGCCGATGACCACCACGGCGGCCCACCGGAAGCTTCCGATGGCAAACAGGCAGGTGGCCCAGATGTTGATCAGGAGTCCGATGAAGGTGAGGACGTTCGGATGGATCTTCGACAACGCGAGCCAGCGAACTATGCGGTCGATGATGGCACCAAAAAACCTGCCGATCCCGCCTGTAAACGTCATATCATTCTTCGTCGTGGATAGTGGTCAGTTTCCGGATCTCCAGTTGTTTCGTCCCGCCGGGGCTCTGCACCTTGACTTCGTCTCCGACTTCTTTGTTGAGGAGCGCCCGGCCGATGGGAGACGTGGTGGAGATCTTCCCGTTGGCCGCGTCGGCCTCCTCGCTGGTTACCAGATTGTAGGTTACTTCCTCATCACGGTTCACGTCCAGGACCACTACCGTGGACCCGAGTCCGACCTTGCCGCGCGGAATTTTGGAAAAATCGACCATCGACATCTCGGCCACCCGTTTTTTCAACTGGGTCAGCCGCGCGTTCACAAACCCCTGGCGGTCCTTGGCGGCGTGGTACTCCGCATTCTCGCTCAGGTCACCGTGGGCGCGCGCCTTCAGGATCTCTTTGGGCAGCTCGACGTGCAGCTCGTACTCAAGCGCAGTAATTTCTTCCTGAAGTTTTTTCTTGATGTCGTTCATTACGAGGGAACAGCCCCAGACCACATTATACCGGAGACGAACGGCGCCTACTTCAAAAGGAGCGCAGGACGTCGGCGAGCGCGGGCTGCAGTTGAGAAAAGCGGAACTGAAAGCCGGCCCCTTCGGCCGCCTTCGGCACGGCACGCTGGCTGGCGAGGAGGATCTGGCTCATTTCGCCGAACATCACTTTCAGGGCGAAAGCGGGCATCGGGAAAATGGCGGGGCGGCGCAGGGCTCCGGCCAGAATTCGCGTGAAATCCGCATTGGTGACGGGGTTGGGAGCGACGCCGTTGAACGGGCCGCGGGCAGCCGGGTTCTCGGCCGCGAAGCGGAACATGGCCGCGAGGTCTTCGATGTGAATCCAACTCATCCAATGCCGGCCGCCGGCCAGTTTGCCGCCGACACCCATTCGGAAGGCGGGCAGCATGCGCTGAAGAGCGCCACCGCGGGCATCGAGCACGATTCCCGTGCGGATCATCACAACGCGGACGCCCAGAGATTCGGCTTCGCGCGCCTCCCTCTCCCAGTCCCTGCAGAGTTCGCCCAGGAAATCGGAGGCAGGGGCGGCAGATTCGTCGAGCACATCATCGCCGCGCGAGCCGTAATAACCGACGGCGGACGCGCTGACCAGCACCTGCGGCCGTCGGGGGAGTTTCGCCAAAGCGGCGACCAGGTTGCGCGTGCCGGTGACGCGGCTTTCGCAGATGCGGTGTTTGCTGTCGTGGCTCCACCGTTGCGCGACCGGCTCTCCGGCCAGGTGGATCACGGCGTCGGTGTCGCGCAGGCTTTCTTCGGGTGGCTGGCCTTTCACCGGATCCCAGACGCTGAGCTTCACGTTGGGCGGCAAATTGGTGCCCGAGTGGCGGCTGAGGACGTGAAGCGTGTGCCCGGCATTGCTGAGGTTTTTCAGCAGGCGGCGTCCGATCAGTCCCGAAGCGCCGGAGATGGTGATGTTCATCGCTACAATAAGAGTACCTGATGAGGGCCTGGAACCGCGCCAAACTGTTGTGGGGCTATATCACGCGCCGGATCCGGCTCGACGCGCTGCCGGTGGAGTACATCGTGGAGACCACCGCCAAGTGCAACCTGTACTGCCCCATGTGCCCGCGGGAGACGCACCCGCAGCCCAAAAGCGATATGACGGACGAAGTGTTCGAACGTCTCGTCGGTGAGGCCGGCGAGAGCGCGGAGCATATGATGCTCATCGGGCTGGGCGAGCCGTTCATGGACCGGCAGATCTTCAAGCGCATCGAATTCTGCCACCGTCACAGCATCTCGACGCTGCTCTCCACCAACGGCACGTTCCTCGACGAACGCTGCGCCGCGCAGGTGCTGGATTCGCCGTTGGAACAGATCACGCTCAGCTTCGACGGCGCAAAGAAGGAGACGTTCGAATTCTACCGGAAGGGAGCGAAGTTCGAGAAGGTCCGGGATAACTTCGTACGCTTCGCGCGCCTGAAGCATAAGCGCCGGTCGAAGCTGCAAGTCGTGGTGCAGATGGTGAAGATGGAGGGCAATGCCGGCGAGGTCGACGAGTTTCTGAAGTTCTGGGGGGGAATTCCGGGTGTGGATCAGCTTCGAATCAAGGCCGACGAGACCAACCTGATGCGGCCGGACGCCGGCCACACCGGCGACGAATGGAAACACCCGTGCCACTATCTGTGGCGCGGGCCGATGTACGTGAAGGAGAACGGCGACGTGTACCCCTGCTGCCAGAGCTACATGCTGGACGGCAAGCCGGTGGGCACGATCGGGCAGCAATCTCTGGTGGAAATCTGGAACGCGCCCGCGATGCAGGAGATGCGGCATCTGCACGCTGCGGGGAGGGGCGGCGAGGTGGATATCTGCTCGCGTTGCTGCACTACGATTCCGCATCCGCTGCTGGTCACCGGGAGCCTGCTGCTGCACGGGCGGACGGTGCGGCGATTATTGCCGCTGGTGGAGCGGTTGACGTACTTGTCGAGGCTGCCGAGGCGGTTGCTGAAGCCGCCAGGACAGGTCGGGAACCTGCCCCACGGGTCAATGCAGGAGGATTCCTACGTACGCGAGGGTCAGGCCGATGATCAGCACCACCGTCACCCATGAAACCACGTTAAACCAGCGGGGGTTGATCCACTCGCCCATCAGGTCGCGCTTGTTGATCAGCAGGATCATGAAGATCAGAATGAACGGCAGCAGCATGCCGTTGAGAACTTGCGACCAGAGAATCATCCGGACCAGCGGGAATTGGGGGATCAGGACGACACCAGCTCCCACTACGATCAGCAAGGTATAGAGGGAGTAAAAGATCGGAGCTTCGCGAATTCGCTTGCTCACGCCGCTTTCAAATCCCATGCCTTCACAGACGGTGTAGGCAGTAGACAGCGGCAGGATGCAGGCCGCGAAGATGGAAGCGTTAAAGAGGCCCGCGCTGAATAGCAGGAAGGCATATTGCCCGAAGGGCTTCAGCGCCTGCGCGGCTTCGGCGGCGTCCTGAAGCTCCCTGGGCTTGACGCTCCAGATTGCGCCGGCGCAGGCCACGATGATAAAGAACGCGATCACCGACGTCATGAAGCAGCCCACGATGACCTCGATGCGCGACTCAGCGTACTCCTTGGCGGTAATGCCCTTCTCCACTACCGCCGCCTGTAGATAGAACTGCATCCAGGGGGCGATGGTCGTGCCCACCATACCAATGACCATGTAGATGTACGACGGCTCCAGCATGAGCACCGGGCGGACGCTGTAGATCGCGGCTTCCTTCCAGTCAGGCTTGACCAGAAACCCGGATATGACATAAGTTACGTAAAATACGCAGGCGAACAGGAAGATCTTTTCGACGCTTTCGTAGGTTCCCTGGACCACCAGCAGCCAGACCGCGATCGCCGCCAGCGGGACGGTGATGTAACGGCTGATGTGAAACAGCTCGAGCGAGCTGGCCACGCCGGCAAACTCCGACATGACGTTGGTGAGATTCACCAGCACCAGAAACGCCATCATGAGGAACGTGATGCGCAGGCCGAACTCCTCGCGGATGAGGTCGGAGAGGCCCTTGCCCGTGACCGCGCCCATCCGGGAGCACATTTCCTGGGTGATCACGAGCAACAAGGTGATGGGCAGGAGGGTCCAGAGAGGAAGATAGCCGAACTGAGAGCCCGCGGCGGAATACGTGTAGATGCCGCCGGAGTCGTTATCGACGACGGCGGTGATGAAGCCTGGGCCGATGACGGCAAAGAACACCGCGAGGTGGTAGCGAAAACGGCTCAGGACTTGACGCATCCGTCACTTCTGCCTCAGCACGGAAATGATATCGTCGGCCGTAATGACGCCGGCGAGTTTGCTGTCTTCATCCACCACGGGCAAAGTCAGCAGGTTGTATTTATCGAATAGTTCGGTGACGCGGTGCTGCTTCTCATCCACGCGGACCTGGATCATGGTTTCGGCGGCGAGATCCTTCAGCCGGGCATCGCCCGCGGCAACGAAGAGGCGGGCGAGCGGAATGGCGGCGGACAGCTTCTCCTCCTCGTCCACAAGGAAAAGCGTGTTCAGTCCATCGAGCAGGTCTTCGTTACCCTTTAGCGCAGCGATCGCATCGCCCACGTTGGCGTTTTCGTGCAGCGCGACGAACTCGGTGTTCATCATGCCGCCCGCGGTGTCTTCCTCGAATTCCAGCAGTTCTTCCACCTCGGTCTTGTCCGGGGTATCCATCTCTTCCAGGATTTCTTCGCTTGCCTCCTCCTCCAGCTCCGAGAGAAGATCCGCAGCCTCGTCAGGAGCCATTTCCTCGATGATATCGGCAGCCTTCTCGGGCTCCAGCGCCTCGAGGATGCTGGCTTGCATCTTGGGATCTTCGACCTCGCTGAGGGCGTCGGCGGCGACTTCGCTGTCGATGGTCTCGAAGATGGCTTCGCGCTCGGCTGGGGCCAACTCCTCGACGATATCGGCGAGGTCGGCGGGGTGCATCTCTTCGAGCTTGGCGTAGGAGATATTCAACCGCAGGCGCCTTAGCGGGTCGGGCTCGACCACGTTGGCAAAGTCCCAGGAGATCGACTTGGGCGGAATCGGCTGTTGCAGGCTGCGGATCCACCTGCGCGGCAGCATTCCCTGAAACAGGCGCCGTAGGATGCTGCGCACGCCGATATCGACATCGCGAACCATGAGGATGTCATGTCCGCCCTCGTGGCCGATGGCCATGGAGACGTCGTTGACGCGGACCACTTTGCGGCCGGTGACGTCGATAATCTGCTGATCGAGGAGGTCGCGTCCGATACGCATCATGTATTCGTCATCGTGGTAGGGGACGAGCACTTCGTCGCTCAGGTGGATGCCGCGATCGATGGAAATGGAGCGCACCTGGTCGTAGCGGACGGTGAGCCAGCTATACTCGCCGCCGACCAGCAGACGGTCGATACGGGAGGCGTGGACGAGGGGAACGAGGGCGGCGTCTTTCACGCGGCCAAGGCGCCGGTCTTTGAGGTCGAAGACCGGCATCGAGAGCAGCTCGGTGAAGAAAAGCAGGTTCTCCGTCATCGAAAACCACCCGGCTCCAGACAAACCGAGCGCGTTGTCGGAACGGCACCCACCTCGAAACTGCAAATTGCGCTCTACACGGCTCTTCTGACGCCTATTCTCAATATGGCGCATCGCCCGGCGGAGCCGCAACAAAAAAGTGAGCTCAGACACCGCGGGGCGGCGGCGCGCAGGTGCGGCGTGCGGGATGCCACGCAGCGAGGGACGGGCGGGCTTTGTTCGTGGTTTGCAAAAGTAAGGTAAAAATCGCGCAGCCGAAGCCGGCAAGAGGTCTGCTTCCGCTATGATGCGAATTGTGCCGCGCCGGGCCACGGGAAAGCGCGCGGAAAAACGAGATTGCTCGGGTACCACTCATGCGCCTTTCGATATTGTTTTTCCTGGCCGCGCTGCCGGCGGGATATGGCCAGACATCGCCGCCGCAAGGCCAAAGCGTCGCACCGCCGAGCCAGGCGCCGCCTGCAGGCGAGTTCGTGGGAAGTAATGCGTGCAAGACGTGCCACGCCGACATATGGCTCAACTTTTATAAGAATCCGCACTACAAGAGCCTGGCGAGCGGCAGCGAACCGCCCGAGCGGACCGGCTGTGAGGGCTGCCACGGTCCCGCACAGAAGCACGTGGCCGCACGCGGCGGAAAGGACACGATCCCGCGCGCATTCTCGCTGATGGAGCCGCGGCAGGCGCTCAACACGTGCCTGGAATGCCATGCGCGCGATTTTTCGCGCGCGAATATCCGCCGCTCCGAGCACACGATGAACGACGTGGCCTGCAACAGTTGCCACTCGATTCATCACTCTCCCACGCCCAAGTATCTGCTGGCAAAAAAGCAGAGCGAGCTTTGCTACTCGTGCCACGCCGGTCAACGAGCGCAGTTTTCGATGCCTTCGAAGCACCGGGTCAACGAGGGCTTCATGCAGTGCACAGATTGCCACAATCCGCACGGCGCCTTCGAAGCCACCTGGAAAATGGCGCAGCGGCCGCGCATGGTGGAGCAGGCCCTCAACACCGAGCAGCCCTGCCTCAAGTGCCACGTGGACAAGCGCGGACCGTTCGTTTTCGAGCATCCCGGAGTCCGCATCGAAGGCTGCGCGACCTGTCATAATCCGCACGGCTCGATGAACGCTAAGCTGCTGACGAGGCCGGTGGTGTTCACCATCTGCCTGGAATGCCACAACGGCGCGTCGACGTTCGGGACGCGCAATTCCGGCGTGGACCTGCAGTCGTCGCGGCACAACCTGCTCGATCCGAAGTTCCAGAAGTGCACCACGTGCCATGTGGCGATCCACGGATCGAATGCCGACCAGTATTTCCTGAGGTGAGCACCATGATGAAGATACTCTGCATTTCACTGGTGGCATTCGGAGCGCTTCAGGCACAGCCTGTGGTGGCGCCGACCACAGAGCAGGTCGGCTCGCCGCGCGGAGAGAACTCGGGCAATTACAACATCACGAACTCTTTCGAACTGGGCTACCGCTGGAGCCTGGTAGGCGGCGATCTGGGCGAATATCGGAGCGACGTCAATTACCGCAACGGGCTGCGCTTGCTTTCGAGCAGCCTCTCCATCGATTCGCGCGACGGCCATGGCCATTTCTTCGACCAGATTCTGCTCAACACGCTGGGATTGGGGAACGATCCGTACCAGTCGGCCATCCTGCGGATTCAGAAGAACGGGCTGTACCGGTACGACATGACGTGGCGGCTGAACGACTACTACAATCCGGGGCTGACGGTGGCGGGAGGGCTGCACCTGATGGACACGGTCCGGCGCGTTCAGGACCACGACCTGACGCTCCTGCCGCAATCGCACTACCGGTTCCGGATTGGCTACAGCCGCAACACGCAGGACGGGCCCGCGCTCACGACTTCGCAGGAATTTGATGCCAATAGCGCCGGGCTGCCCGTGTTCGCCAACATTCGCCGGCAATGGAACGAGTACCGGCTTGGCGCCGACGTGGAGTTCGCCGGTTTCCGCTTCACGGTGCTGCACCGCTGGGATTATTACAAGGAAGATACGCCGTACAGCGCGTTCGGGGTGGTGAGCGCCGCGGGCTTGGGTATCGCCAACGACCAGACAGTACTGCAGCAGTTCACCAGGGCGGCTCCAGTGCACGGGTCCAACCCGGGGTGGCTTGGGAATCTGATCGCCAACCACAAGCGGTGGGCGATGAACGCCCGCATCAGTTACCTGATGGGTCACAATTATTTCGGGCTGAGCGAATTCTCCAGCGGGCTGGATCGGTTCGGAGGGGCGGCAAACCGGCAGATCGCGGTGCTGGGTGATGCGCAGCGTCCCTTCGTCGCCGGCGATTTCAATCTCAGCCTCTTTCCCACCAGCAGGTTGACAATCGTGAATAACACCAGCGTGAACAACCTGCGCATCAACGGCCCGTCCAGTTATACGGAGATCCTGGACGGCAGCAGCTCGGGCGAGACCCTGTATTTTCGATATCTCGGCATTCGAACGGTTACTAACTCGACGGATGTGAATTACCGGCTCAAGCCATGGCTCGGGCTTTACGCCGGGTACAGTTATGCCGACCGTCTGGTGCGAACGACCGAGGCCTTTTCACTTCCGGCGTTCGCGAACTCGGCAGAGAGCGATACATATGAGAACACCAACCATCTGCACTCGGGCGTGGTCGGTGTGCGGCTCCGGCCGGTGAAGGAGCTGACGGCGAGCCTGGAGGGCGAGATCGGACGCGCCGACAATCCGTTCACGCCGGTCAGCGACGCCAATTATCATACGCTCGGAGGACGGGTCGACTACCGTACGCGAAAGTTGCAACTTTCGACGCAGTATCGGCAGTTCTACAATGTCAACTCGCCGGTACCGGAGTCGGCTTACAGTGCGCACTCGCGCAATTACACGGCGACGGCATCGTGGTCCGCGCGCAACTGGTTTTCGTTGGATGCCAGCTATGTCAAGCTGCACCTGGACAGCATTGGGGGCATCGCGTTTTTCGCGGGACTGCCCCGGCAGATTCTGCAAACAGGATACAGCTCCGTGTACGTCAGCAATGTGCACAGCGGGAACCTGGCAGCGCACTTCGTGATCGGCAGGCGAGCGGACGTCTTTATCGGCTATAACATCACTAAGGACACGGGCGACGGGCGCGTGACGCAGACGGCAGGGGTTGATCCGGTTGCGAATCCGGTCGCAGCGATGCTGGCTTCGGTGCAGACCTTTCCGCTCACTTATCAGTCGCCGATGGGCCGAGTGTCCATTCGCATCTCGAGTAAGATGCGATGGAACGCTGGGTATCAGTTTTATAACTACAACGAGACGTTCCAGGTGTTCGGAGCCTATCAGAATTTTCACGCCAATACGGGGTATACGAGCGTGTTGTGGACGTTTTAGTGGGGCAGTCCTCCCGGCTTGTCCGCAATCTGGGCGGGCCAGGAGGCCTGCCCCACTAAGGCCCTCGCCCATACCCACACTAATGCGCCGCCGACCAGGATTAATGCTACCGTGAGGCCGACCCAGATTCCGCGGACGCCCCAGTGCCACGGGAAGCAGAGGGCCCAGCCCAGCGGCATGCCCGCCAGCCAATAGCCGACGAAGTGTGCAATAGCCGGACTGGCAGTGTCGCCCAGGCCACGCAGGGCTCCGCCGGCCACAACCTGGAATCCGTCGAATAACTCGAAAAATGCGGCGATGCGCAGCAGGACGGCGGTCAGCGGAATCAGCGAAGCGTCGGGCGTGTAGAGACGCGCAATCGCGTCGGGAATGAAAAAGAGCGCGAGCCCCGCGGCGCCCATGAAGATCGCGGAGAGCAGGAGCGCGGTCCAGCCCGAGACGGCGGCGCCATGCGTATCGCGGCGGCCCACGGCATGCCCCACGCGCACAGCCGCCGCGGAGCTGATTCCCAGAGGCACCATAAACGTGGTCGCGATCACGTTGACGGCGATGCCGTGAGCCGCGAGCGATGCCTCGTCCAGCTTTGCGGCCATGACGGACACGATGCCGAATACGGCTCCTTCCGCCAGGACCTGAATTGCGACCGGGAATCCGATGGCGGCCAGGCGGCGGATGTGGTCCGCGTCGGGCAGCCAGCTCATTCGGAAGAGCGGATAGCCGTGCTTACGCTCGTGCCAGAGCAGCGCGGCCAGCAACACGGCAGCGATGTAGACACGCGAGATCGAGGTGGAGATGCCCGAGCCGGTGAGGCCGAGACGCGGCACTCCCCAATTCCCGTACATGAGCAGCCAATTGCCGGCGAAGTTGACGACGTTGGCGCTGACCACGGCGAAGGTGATGGGCTTGACAATGTTGATGGCCTGCAGGTAGCGGCGCAACGCGGTGTAGGAGAGCAGGGGCAGAACGCCCCAGATCAACGCTTTGACGAAGGGAGCGAGCAATTCCATCACGCGTGGATTGGTATGCACCGCACGTAAAAGCGGTAGCATCGCCGCCAAGGCAGCGGCGGCGACAGGACTCACGGAGAGCGCCAGCCACAGCCCCTGGATCAGCGAGCGGCGGCAGGCGGTTTCGTCGCGCGCGCCGAAGCTTTGGGAGACTTCGGTGTCCATGCCGTAGAGCATGCCTGCGCCGCTGATTACGATCGGCCAGAACAGCATGCTGCCCAGGCTGCCGGCCCCGATGGCGGCAGCACCGAGGCGTCCGGCCATGATGGTATCGACGATGCCCATCACCATCCAGCCGAGTTCGGCCATGGCGAGCGGCGCGGCGAGGCGGATCATGGGCCGCAGCTCTTTGCGGATGGCGGCGGTCATGCTTTGGGATGCGCCTTATCGTAGACGGCCATCAGATCGGTGAGGGAGACCTGGGTGTACTTCTGGGTGGTGGAGAGGCGCGCGTGTCCCAGCAACTCCTGGATGGCGCGCAGGTCGGCGCCGTCGGCCAGGAGATGGGTCGCATAGGCGTGGCGGAAGCTGTGCGGATGCACGGACGGGTCGCCCGACAGATACGTTGCGTAGAGCTTGACGATGCCGCTGATCCCCCGGGTGGTGAGCCGGCCGCCGCGATGGTTCAGGAAAACGGCGCGCTCGTCGCGCTTCACGGGGCGCTCGCCGAGGTAACGTTCGAGAGCGCTCGCGGCCTGGCCGGGAAGCGGCACCTGACGCTCCTTTCGACCCTTGCCGCGGACCCGCAGCCAGCCTTCGGAGCGATCGATGTCTTCCAGGTTCAGCCCGGCGAGCTCGCTGACGCGGATGCCGCAGCCGTAAAGCAACTCGAAGAGGGCGCGGTCGCGGGCCGGAAAAGGCCGTTCGAGCTTGCCGGCGGCAACGCCGTCGATCAGCGTGTTCACCTGCTCGGCTGTCATGACTTCGGGCAGCTTTTTCGGCGCCTTGGGCGTGCGCACCAGCTTGGCGACGTTGATGTCGATCGCGCCTTCACGGAGCAGAAAACGGAACAGGCTGCGGACGGCGGCCAGCTTGCGGCGGATGGTCACGGCGGTGAGATCGTCGCGATAAAGCGAGGCCAGCCATTCACGCAGGATCAGAAGGTCGATGGTGCGGGGCTCGGGCGGCGCGAGATCCGGAGGGGAGAGATAGGCGACGAACTGCGCGAGGTCCGATTCGTAGGCACGGATAGAGTGCGGCGACGCGCCGGTGCGGGCGAGTTCGTCGAGGTAACGCTTGATTTGAATGGGCAGGTCGGAGACCCCGGTTACGGGCGGTTCCGGCTGCCCCACGTCAGACATACGCCGCCAGCGCCTCCAGCGCGCGTTCACAGACTAGCGCATGGCGGGCCTGCTTGTCGCGCCGCAGCTTGTGGCGCGTGCGTTCATCCAACTGCGGCAGGAGGTCGAAGGTGATGTTCGCGGGCTGGTAGTTCGCGGGATCGGCCCCGGAGACGTAATGGCACAGCGAACCAAGCGCGGTTTCCCGCGGCAGGGCGCGCGGGGTGAGACCGCTGGCAACGTCCGCAGCGTGGATTCCGGCCATGAGGCCGGTGGCGATGGATTCCACGTAGCCTTCGACGCCGGAGATCTGGCCGGCGAAGAATACCTCGGGGCGCACGCGCAGTTGCAGGGTCGCGGTGAGCAG
>Ga0335079_10004927_pt1 | contig 15351 bp, 13 predicted proteins | sample Lox_Sample_33_FD_206719 | JGI IMG/M metagenome (GOLD analysis project Ga0335079, IMG submission 206719) | Soil microbial communities from Loxahatchee National Wildlife Refuge, Florida, United States - Lox_Sample_3.3 | ecosystem: Environmental > Terrestrial > Soil > Wetlands | place: USA...
TGACACGGAGCCAGGGATAGGCGCTGCCTCAGGGTTTCCCTGAACTCCGATGACCGCCTTCAGTGAAGGGAGCGCCGCTTTGATCGATGAAACCTCCCCGCCCCTGTCGAACCACTGCCCGCCGTAGCTGTAGCCGTCCGCGGCGAAGAGAATCTTGGGCTCTATCTGGCTGAATCTGTCAAGCACTGCGGGAGCGCCGAAGTCGGGAGAGCAGCAGGACCATATCGCGCCTATGCTCGCGCATGCGAGGAAGGCCACCACCGCCTCCGGTGTGTTTGGTAGGTATGCCGCGACCCGGTCCCCCTGGCCAACGCCCATGCTCTTCAGGCGGGACGCGAGCGCGCTGGTCCTCTTTCTGAGCTCCTGCCAGGACATCGTCTTCAGGTTCCTTCGCTCAGACTTCGAGATTATGGCGGTCCCATCGATGGAGCCTTCAAGTATCCGCGTGGCGAAGTTCACTTCTGAACCGTCGAACCACTTGGCCCCTGGCATTCGTCTGTCCTGGAGGACTGGGTAGTCGGCGTCAGAAACGTCGAAGTATTTCCAGACTGATCCCCAGAACCCCTCGAGGTCGTCGACGGACCATCGCCAGAGCTCGTCGTAGCTTCTGAACGGCAGGCCCTTGCGCTCCAACCACTTCATGAATGCAGCGACGTTGGTCTTCCTTGCGAAGGCCGGTTCGGGTTCCCAGAGAATCTTCCCTGCCGGCATGCTCGACGAGACCAGGCCGGGCTGCTATAAGAGAAGTTCTTCCTCGGTTGCCGGTCAGGGACGGCGTCTCAGCCTATGCGGCCATGCTTTTGCTTTATCTGATGGGTCTGAGGATGAATATGGCGACGTCCCAAACGAAGTGGCTCGTGAAGCTTGATTGGGTCCCCTTGCCGTAGCCGTAGGTCAGTCCCCACACAAGATCTGTGACGAAGGTTGCACCCACCCACAAGGGGTTGAGCGTCACGATGTGGATCGCGGCGTCCAGAAGGGCCACGGCCGGAGCGGCGAGCAATCCGAAGCGCGCGCTTAGTCTCTTCTGCAGCGCGCCCCGGAAGAAGGCCTCAAACCCGGCTGCGTCAAACAGGAGGACCAGCACCTGAAGATAGATTGGGTTGCTCGGCGAAGAGATCAGCGAATAGATCGATGCTTCGGATGCCGAGGTGATGCCGAACGGGTGGTACGTGGAGACCAACCAAGCCCCTGCATAGAAGATCCCATAGAGGAGTGCCGCGCTCGCCAGCCCGACCAGCACCGGCTTCGGCAGGGGGCGCCTCCCTCTGAGCGCCCCGAGGGCGTAGGCAGCCCCAATCATGCAGGACGTCGAGAAGAACGTTGCCACGACGAAGTAGGGCGGTGGGACGGTGAAGAGGAGAACCATCGAGGCGATTACAATCGCAAGGCTGACAGCCAGTCCGCGGCGTCCCGCCAATGTTCAGGGGCGGCGTGAGTCTGGTTAAATCCGTATGCCGGGCGGCGCTGCTACGGTTATTATCATAGCAGGGCGAGGGCGGGAACGATGGACGCGAAGACTGCATTCCTGTCTACGAGGCCCTGGTCTTTCACCATGACCTTTTCATCGGTCACCATGGGGACCCTGATAGCCGCCATCGCGGGGAGGTTCAACCCAATCTTCTACCTCCTCACTCTAGGGGGGATGATCGCCTTCCATGCGGCTACCAACGTCCTCAACGACTTCTACGACGTAAAGCACGGCGTCGACAGGGAGGGTGCCCCCACCACCAAGTACAGGTTGCATCCTGCCGCCCTCGGGCAGGTTCCGCTGAGCACCACGCTTGCCTTCTCCATCGCCCTCTACGCTGTCACCCTCGCAGCCGGCATCTACCTTGCCTTCGCCAGCAGCACGTCCATCCTCATAGTGCTTGCGGCGGGCATTCTCGGGAGCGTTTTCTACACCGCAGACCCGGTCGACCTCAAGGCCAAGTCGCTGGGGGAACCGACGGTGTTCATAATGTGGGGACTGCTGATACCGCTGGGCTCCTACATGGTCCAGACGGGAACCTTCGCTTGGCAGCCTCTTCTTGCTTCAATCCCCATCGGAATCTTCGTGGCTCTTGTCCTTTTGGCCAACAACATCCGGGACATTGGCTACGATGGCACGGTGAAGGAGAGAACGCTCGCCGTGAGTCTGGGGGCCGGGAAGGCTCAGCGCGTGTATGTGGCTCTGCTAGCGGGTGCGTACGCGTTAGTCGTGGCTGGAATGCTTGCGGAACAGCTCCCTGCATGGTCATTTCTTGTGTTCATCACCGTCCCCGGGGCCCTCCGCCTTGCGAGAATGTTCAGGGGGCAGGTCCCCGACGACGCGGACCCAAGGACCGCCGCCCTGGCGTTTCAGTTCTCGCTTCTCTACATGGTATCGCTCGTGCTCTTCCTCGTCGTCCCGCTGACATTGCCCATCTGAGTAAGGGGCACGGAGCGGTCAGGAATCGTCAGCAGGCGCGAGCTCGCTCATGGCGTAGGCCAGGTTCCCTATCGGCATGAGAATTGGCAGGGTAACCCCGGCCTCCTTGTACTCCCTCAGTCTGTCGGCCGCGTGGGCACCCGTCCCTGTTATCGTGAGCGCTTCTATTGCGGCATCGGGAATCGTTTTCTTCGCGCCGGCCACGTCGCCCTTCTTCCACGCTTCTTTCATCGGAGCGAGCCTGTCCTCAGTTACTCCGTAGGGGGAGAGTACCTCAGGCCTGACCACCTCCGCCAGCTGGTAGACGAAGAAGTAATAGTCTCTGATGACCTGAGCCGCTTTCTCAGGGTCGGGGTCGAGGGAGGTCAGCATGTAGGAGGCTCTCTCAACAGCAGACCCCCTCTTCGCTTCGCCGCGCTTGACGTTCTCTACCATCCGCTCCGTTCCCCAGGGGCTGTTCAGGGCGGGTGAGAGTATCACCCCGTCGGCTACGGTGGCAGCGAAGGCTTGGGTCTTGGGAGAAAGGGAAGCGATGTAGAGCGGGATTGCCTCGTTGACCTCGAACCCCATGGTGAGATCGTGGACCTGGAAGAACTCGCCTGCGAACTCGACCTTCCCTCCCTCCCAGACCATCCTTACAACCCTGACGTACTCGCTAATCCGGCGCAGAGGCCTGTTCTCTTCGACGGGGAATATCTTGTGGCCAATCAACGGAATCGTAGGGAAGCTACCGACCCCCAGGCCCAGCCTCACCCTCCCGCCGGAGAGTTCCGAAAGGGTGGCGAAGGTGGTCGCCGCCGTGACGGGATGCCGCGTGAACGTGTTGATCACCCCTGAGCCGAGCCCGACTCTGCTGGTGGCAGAGGCCATGGCCGAGATGTAGGTGATGACATCGCGCTGATACAGGCTTTCGTGCATCCAAACCGAGTCGTATCCGAGCTCCTCGGCCTTCTTCGCCACGCCCATCGCCTCTCTGACGCCCAGGATTGGGTTGAAGCCAAGGGCGAGCCTCATGATTCCCCCTTGCTCCGGATTCGCTTTAAGCCTTCGAGCCCCTCTCGACCCGGAGGAGCGCCAACAACTGGCTCAGATCGCGCTCCTTCTCAAGTGCCCACAGCCCCGACAGTGCCTCCTTGGCCCCAGGCTCCCCGAGGCGCCCGGCAGTCAGGCGCAGGAACTTCGCCTCTATGTCCTCCTTAGTCATAGGATTCAGGGGGTGCCCCTTCGGCACGACGACCTCGGCAGTGGTTTCCCTCGCGCCCGCTTCTGTCACGGTGACTCTGTTGGCCATCCCCCTCCCGGGATAAAGCGCCGTGAATTGTCGATCTTCGATGACCCTGACCCTCCTGACGAAGTCCAGGTTCTTCGGGTCGGTAAGGTTCCTCTCCGAGTAGGTGGAGTTGTCGACTACCCCGTGCAGTAGGGCCATCCCGACCATGTATGGGAGGCTGTGGTCCGCGGTCTCCCTTGTCTTCGGCGTCCACTTCTCCCTGTCCTTCCCCAGAATCGTGTACCCAGCCTCATGGGTTTCGACCAAGACAGACGAGACCCTGCCCAGGTCCCTTACATGCTTGCGTGCCTCGAGGGCTGCCCAGATTGCAGACTGGGCGTGATACTCCGCCGGCCAGTACTTGATGTATGTCTCGTTGACCTTGTAGCCACCCCTCCTCCCACCGAACCGGCTGACGTTCAGGCTGAAGTCCCCCGATACTTGTCTGAAGAACCCCATCTCCCCTTCGAAAATCGGGGCCGGTCCCGTCATCCCCTCCCTCGCAAGGAGTGCGGCGAAGACACCGTTCCTGGCGGCGTTTGAGAACGACGCCCCCTTCCACATGGAGAGCTCCCCCGCCCTGACCTGCCTCATTGCAATGTGTCCGTTCAGCGCGATGTTAACCGCTTGAGTCGCCTTCCTCACGTCCAGCTGCATCAGCGTCGACGCAGCCAGCGAGGACGACACGAGGCCGTAGTTCACGTGATCCCACCCCCTGTGCCTGATGTCGGCTGCGTCGCAGAGCCTGCACTGGATTTCGTAGGCGCACACCGCCGCCGCGATCAGTTCTCTCCCCGGAGAGCCCTCTGACTCGGCGACCGCGAAGGAGGGGGCAAGGTTGTCGCTGGGGTGCGCTGGCTCCCTAGACAGGTAGGTGTCGTTGAAATCGAAGTAGCGTATCATGAGCCCGTTCACGAAGGTGGCGAGCTCCGGCGAGGTTTTCGACCTCGTTCCGAGGAGGGTGGACCCACCCTTGCCTCGAAGGGCGCCGACGGCCCTCCTGGCAATGGCCACGGGGGCTTCACCATAGGCGCCAATGGCACAACCGAGGGCGTCGATGATCCTGGCCTTCATCTCCTTCACTGTCCGTGCGTCGAGCTTCTGATATTGGACAGAGAGGGCGTACGATGCGAGACTGCGCGCTAGCTCCACGCCCCCGCCGAGCATCCCTCACGCTTTAGGAATTCCCTCCATCGCACAAGAACCATTAAATCACTCACAAAGTCGGCGGGTGCCAGACTCGCACCTTGGCGATATACAGCGCCGAGCACCGGCGGCTGATGGAGACGTTCTATCCCGACCATCGTCAAGAATACTCCGAAGTTCTTTCCTCCCTGGGGGGGTTCATGGAAAAGGAACTGCTGCCCGTATCGCCAAAGATTGACACGGGGGAGGTCAAGATGGCGGAGCGCAGGAAAGCGCTACTCAAGCAGGGGATGTGCCAGATTCCCTTCCCGGAGAAGTACGGCGGCCTGGGGCTCCCGTTTGCAGTCTACGCCATGGCCGTAGAGATGCTGGGGACCGCCGAGGCGTCGACCTGTCTCAGCGTAGAAATCCACAATGCAGTGGCAGAGGGGTTGAACCGCTTCGCAACTGATGCACAGAAGTCGAAGTACCTACCGAGGCTCCTCACCGGCGACTTGCTGGCTTCGTTTACCCTCACCGAACCGGCCAGTGGTTCCGATGCCGGGACGATGGCGACAACCGCCGAGAAGAAGGGCGGCGAATATTCGATAAACGGCTCAAAGATGTTCATCACCAACGCGGGCGAAGCCGACCTCTACCTCGTGTTCGCTAAGACGAAGAAGGGGCCGTCCTGCTTCATAGTGGAGTCGCCCAATCCGGGCCTGAGCTTCGGCGAGGACCTCAAGAAGCTGGGGATGAGGGGGTCACGGACTTCCGAGGTTGTCCTCTCAGACTGCCGGGTTCCCGAAGGCAACCTGGTGGGGGAGGAGGGGAAGGGAGCCGACTACGCCAAAGAAATACTCCATGGCGCCAGGATAATCGTTGCGGCCCTCAACGTCGGAATTGCGCAGATCGCGTACGAAAAGTCCCTCGCCTACGCCCGGCAGAGGAGAGCATTCGGGAAGACGATATCCGAGTTCCAGCTCATCCGGGAGAAGATAGCCGACATGAAGACTGAGATAAGCGCGGGCCGCATGCTCTATCTCTACGCCTCGAAGATCAAGGAGTCAGGTGACGACTACTCCTCGGAGGCATCGCAGGCCAAGGTCTTCTCTACGGAGATGTCGTTACGGGTGTGCGACTCAGCCATCCAGATTCACGGTGGGTATGGCTACACAACGGACGAGCTGCACAGGCACTGGAGGGATGCGCGCCTGCTCACCATAGGAGAAGGGACCTCCGAGGTTCTCAGGATGCTGATTGCCAGAAGGGAGCTGGCAAGATCACAATGAAAATCGCTGTCTGTGTAAAGCACGCCGTCGACGAGACGGAGCTCAAGGTGGATGCAGGGGGGAACCCCCAGCTCAAGGGGGCGCCTACCAAGATGAGCACCTTCGACAAGAACGCCGTCGAGGAGGCGCTGCGCCTGAAGGCCGCCCACCAGGGGGAGGTGGTCATCGTGACCGTGGGGGCTCCCGAAGCGAAGAAGACGATGAAAGAAGCACTCGCCATGGGCGCCGACAGGGGCGTGTTGGTCTCCGCTGACCCCCTGTCGGTGGATACCCGTCGCACGGCAGAACTGCTGGCAGCCGCACTGAAGAAGGGAGGGCCCTACGACCTAATCCTCTGCTCCGAGGGCTCGTCCGACATGTACAGCGGGCTGGTGCCTCCGATGGTGGGAGAACTTCTGGACTTCCCCTACGTAGGGTATGCCAAGAAGATGGAAGTGAGCGGCCGATCAGTGAAGGTTGAGCGGGCCCTCGAAGACAGCGTCGAGGTGGTGGAGGCTCCCATGCCGCTGGTGGTCTCGGTCGTGAGCGAGATCAACGAGCCGAGGTACCCCACCCTAATTCAGATCATGCAGGCTGGCAAGAAACCCATGGAGGAGCTGACCCCTGAAGCACTCCTCCCGGGTGCCGGGCAGTCGGTCCCGCTCGTGAGGGGAATGAAGGCCCAGGCCATGGCCAGGAAGCGGGTCGTGTTCGAGGGCCCTCCCGAGGAGACCGCGAAGAAGCTTGTCGACGCTCTGGCTGCCGAGGGGGTGCTGCCGAGATGAGCGTCAGGGTATGGGCCTTTTCTGAGTCCCCATCTGTGGCCAACGAGGTCGCGTCCTCGGCGTCCTCGATTGCGAAGGCGGCGGGGGGGAGCTTTGTTGTGGTCGGCCTCGATGACAGCGGCGCCCTGCTGGCGGGGGAGGAGAAGATGGTGCTGAAGGCGGACGCTCCTCTGTCCACGTCCCCCGAGGCGGCAGCGGACGCCCTGGCAAGGGTCGCAAAGGAAGCCAACCCCGACGTCATTCTGGTGGGCTCGACGAGAGACGGCAAAGAGATTGCTTCGCGGCTCGCCGTACGGCTCGGACGTCCCTGCACCAGCGAGGTATCCGGGGTGGCACTGGGGGGGAACACGTTACAGGGCAAGAGAAACGTCTTTGCCGGAAAGCTCGTCGCCGAGGTGGCACTCCCGCTCCCCTGCGTCGTCGCCCTCAAGGTCGGGACCACCCCAGCTCTCCCCGCGTCTCCAGCAAAGGCGACAGAGAAGGCGATGGGATCCCTCCCGTCAAAGACGAAGCTCTTGGAGGTGCGGGAGAAGCAGAAGGGAACGGTGGACCTGAAGGGCGCGAAGCTCATAGTCGCGGCGGGGAGAGGAGTCAAGAAGAAGGATGACCTCGCTATTGTGAGCGAACTCGCGTCGGCCCTTGGGGGGGCCGTCGGGTGCTCGAGGCCCCTTTCGGCGGACATGGGGTGGCTCCCGGAGGAGCACCACATCGGTCTCACGGGCGTCACAGTCCATCCCGACCTCTACATCGCCGTGGGCATATCAGGGCAGCTCCAGCACGTCGCTGGAATCAAGGACTCCAAGGTGATAGCGGCGGTGAACACCGACAAGAGCGCCCCCATGTTCGAGGCCTCGGACTACGGCGTGGTTGGGGACCTGTACGCGGTGCTCCCGGCGATGCTCAGAGAGATAAAGTCGAGGCGCCAGTAGCTTCACTTCTGCTCGTCCAGGGACCTGGCCATTATCTCCGCCAAGTCCATTACCTTCATCCTTTCGTCACCAAGCGCCTTCGTGGCGTCCTCGAACATGGTGATGCAGAAGGGGCACGCGACCGCGAGGGTCTCCGCGCCCGTTGCCCGGGCCTCCTCCACCCTGATAATTCCGATTTTCTTCTTCTCCTGAACCTCGTACCACACGTTGGCCCCGCCTCCGCCGCAGCAGAAGCTGGCTTCCTTTGTCCTGCGCATCTCGCGCAGGTCGAGCCCCTGCAGAGACCTGAGGGCTTGGCGAGGCTCCTCGATTACGCCGTTGATCCTGCCTAGATTGCACGGGTCGTGGAAGGTGACCGCGCCCTCCGTCGCCGTCTTTGGAAGCTTCCCTTCGATGACGAGCCTAGACAGCAGCTGGGTGTGGTGGACGACCTCGAACTGGCCTCCGAACTCCGGGTATTCGTTCTTGAACGTGTTGAAACAGTGGGCGCAGTGAACCAGGACTTTCTTCACCTTGTAGCCCTTCAGCGTCTCGACGTTCTTCATCACCAGCTCCTGGAACCTTCCCTCCTCGCCCATCCTTCGGACGGGTTCGCCTGTGCACACCTCCTCGTTTCCGAGGACTGCGAAGCTCACCTTGGCTGCCTTCAGCAGCTTGACCATGGCCTTTGCCACCTCCCTGCTCCTCGGGTCGTAGCTCGACTGGCACCCCACCCAGTAGAGGTACTCCGCCCCTGGGTTTTCTGCCATTGTCGGCACGCCGAGCTTCAGGAGCCAGTCCATCCTCTCGTGCTGCGGAAGCCCGAAGGGGTTCCCTGACCTCCCGACGTTCTCCAGGAAGGTCTTCTTCTTGCCGTCCAACTTGCTCTCTGCAACAAGCGTCCTCCTAAATTCAGCTATGTAGTCGACCTGATCGATAAAGACGGGGCAGACGGACACGCAAGCGTTGCACATGGTGCAGGCCCACAGCTCAGGCTCGCGGACCGTCCCGAGTGCTAGGGCGTCTCCCGAGGGGTGGAACGCGTTCTGCTTCGCCAAGTCCCTGACGACCAGCCTTGGGGACAGGTCTCTTCCGCTGGCGTGAGCCGGGCAGACTTCCTGGCACCTCCCGCAGTTCGTGCAGGCATCGAGGGCGAGCTTCTGCAGGGGAGAGAAGTCCTGGGCCCCCTTCACGTTGGGAGGAACCTCGGTGCTCCCGCTCTCCATCATCTGCTGCAGGTTGAAGGGTGTGGGGAGCCCCCCCATGGACTTCACAGGAGCGAGGGCGACGTTCGCCCCTGACGTGAACACGTGGATGAGCTTGGTGTACGGCACCGCCGCGATGAGAATCATGACGGAGAACATGTGCGCCCACCAGAACCCCTGGTAGAGCGTTGGCGCATTCGAGAGGAGTCCTGGAATCGAGCCAAGGGCGCCTGAGAGTGCGTCCCCCACGGGGGAGAAATCTGCCCAGGCCACCGGCTGGATGATGAGGCGCAGGGCCTCGACGAAGAAGCCGGAGACCCCTATCCAGATCAGCATCCCCACCACGAAGTAGTCGTCCAGGACCGTCTCCAGCTTGTCCAGCTTCTTTACGAACCGCCGGTACACGGCGACAGCGAGCCCAAAAACGTAGACGATGCCGAAAGTGTCCCCCAGCAGCTCGAGGGTGAGGTATGCATTTCCCTGGACGAAGGTGAAGCTTGTGAAGAGGGGCAGCACGTCGTCCTGGATGAATACTATGGTGGTGTAGGCAAGGAGGACCAGGAAGCCATAGAACAAGGAACCGTGCATCACCCCGCCTCCGGTGTCCTGGATCACCCTCCTCTGCCCGAGCCCGAACCTGATGAACCTGGAGAGCTTCACCCGCAGGTCCTTCAGGACCATCCTCACGGCGTCGAATAGCCCGATTCCATACCTTCGAAGGTGCCTGTAGACACCGTAGAGCAGTATGGTGCCGCTGACGAGAAAGGTGGCGTAGAGGACGTCGTAGGCGTAGGGGAAGTACACGAGTATGAGTACTTCTCTGACTGGGACCGCCAAACGGCGAAGTCCACTCTCAGTAAGGTATTACGGCTTGTCCCGAAGGGTGCCGCGGGATTTCTTCCTCACTATCTTCCCCCCGCCGGAGGGGAGCGCCCCAACGACTTCCTCCAGAGAGGGCGCAGTTGCCCCTCCCTCCGAAAGCTCCCTTAGGACCTTCTTGGCGGTGTCGCTCGCCTTTTCTCTGTGAGGCGCCAGCACAACGTAGCGGGGGCACGCCTTCGCGACCGCCGACTCTGGGCCTGCCACCACCCTGCCGCTCGCGTCGGTCCCGACCGCCAGCTGTATCAGCGCGTGCCTGACGAAGTTCTTCTTCCCCCGTATGACGAAGCTCCCCCTGGGGAGGTACTCCCCGCTCTCCGTCGTTGAGCTGACCTGGCTCTTCTCCACCCAATAGGCGTCGGCCGCCCCGAGTCCTGTCTTCCAACCGCTGCTGAAGCTTACCGTCGCCTGGGCGAGCTCGATCACCTCCTCTTCGGACTGCTTGCGCCCGTCCTTGAGAACGAAGAACGGCGAGCCAAAGAGGTCGGCGTGGTAAACGACGTCGCCATCTTCGATATGACGTTTCACAAGGAGGGTGTTGGACTGGGCGTCTCTCCCTCCGACCGCCAGCCTCCCGCCGCTGCTCAAGAACCACCTGAACTTCTCGTACCATTCGCGCGTCCTCTTGGGGAGTGCCTTCGCCCTGGGCCTCTCGATCGGCCGGATCCTTTCGAGCCTTCTTTCCAGCTTCACGGCGGCCTCAAGCGCGTCGGCTGCCCTCCGCTCGAGCTCCTTGGCCTGGTCAAAGAGTGATGAGGCCGCGGCGGAAGGTGAAGACGGCTCTCGGCCGAGTCTGACGCCCGACTCCTTGAGAAGCAGGATTGCGTCTTCGAAGCTGCTCGAAGCCGCCTGGGCTGCCGAGGCTCTTGCTCTTCGGGCCCTCTCGGTAAGGGACGCCGAATCGGCCCTCAGCTTGGCGATGGTGACTTCAAGCTCCCTCTTCCTCCCAGCCTCGGCCGACGGAGCCTCCTCGATTTCCCCCGCCTCTCGGAGGAATACCCTGTCACAGAGTTCGGAGACGGTCCTGGCGGAGTCGACGGTTTCGGCGCCCGCTGGAGGAAGGACGAAAATGTCCTCGCCATCCTCCGTTCTGCAGATGCAGGGCCTCGGGTTATCCCGTGCTTCTCTGACCATATCACCGAGGACTCGGACCAAGTCACTTTCGCGGCCGACCAGACTTGAGGCCGGGGATTCGCCTCTCAGCCCGAGTCGGGACAGGGATTCAGCGACGTATTTCTTCGGAAGCGCGATGTGTCTCCCAATTGCCCTCCCTGCGGTCTTCTCCTGTTCTCGCATGCGCGCGACGTCTGACACACTGACCTCGAGCGGGCTGATTCTTGACTGCCTCGGGGGCTGATACGGCTCCCCCCCGACGACACGCCTCGCCTGGGATCGGACCTCTTGCTGCGCAAGCACGACCTTCCCTTCTCCGCCGGCGACGACTATGTTCCCCGGTGGCATGAGTTCGAGTATGAGTTTCCTCTGCTCCGCGCCCTCGAAAGCAAGTTCGAATACTCTGTCTAGGTCCAGCTGGTTTGCGCCCCTGAATCTCGACCGCTCCAGCTCCCCCCTCAGCTTCGAGGTGAACCCCGTGGTCTCTGCCCTTTCGGAGACGCTCCCAGAGATCCAAGCTCCCTTCTTAGGAGAGAGGACCAGCCACACGTCGGGGGATTCGGGGCGCCTCAGGCGGAGAAGCTGAGATTCTCCGAAGCTGTAGATATTGTTAATATAGGTTCCACGAAGCGCCGAATCGATCTCTTTGAGCAAGGCCAAGACCTCGAAGCCGGAAAGTTCGGCCATACGACCTCAGCCGCTTCCCTCATTTGATAAGCTATACTGGTCAAGGCTCGGCCTCGGGGCTGTCGCAGGCGTACTGGCTGAGGTCTTGCCGGTAGGGACAGATTGGACGAGCGGGGTGAGCATAGGAATCCTGTTCTACCTAATCTCGTACTACATCGCCCGATTCACGTGGTACAAGGGGATGGGGAGGGAAGGTCAGGGGAAGGTCTACACCACAGGCATCGGTGGTTTCACCATGATATTCCTGTTCACGTGGATGTTGTTCTTTACGCTGCACTTTGCTGGCTATTCGCTGTGAGCTTCGCGTAGTTCAGAAGGGTCTCTGCGTACCCCCTGTCGAATTCATCGGCCAACTGGCTGGCCGTGATTGACCTCGCTGCCCTTTCGATTCTCCCAGGGTCCCAGGTCTGCATTGTCCCTTCTTTCGCCTTCGTCATGCTCGAGTAAATCCCGGTCGCGGCCAGGAGTTCGCCCCTCTGCCATTCAGTCTTCACTTCCGGCGTTATGGCTTGAATCCTTTGCTTGGCCTCATCCAGGTCGGATCTCCTCAGAGAGTCGAGTATTGACGCTATTGATTCCTCCACGACCTTACTCGTGAGCACGTAGGCTCAACGATATTTAACCTTCCTAAAGCGCGCAGAACAGGCTAGTAGACCATTGAGTTTAACGCAATTAACAAAACTCCGCCAGGTTGACCACGAACCGACGCTACCACCAACGTGGAATGGCGGGATTGGACAGGAGCGATTCTGATTCAGCAGGCCATGGCCCGCCTTTGCAGAACGGAACCACCGGACGAAGTGTCACTTTCAGTCGACGCCAAAGGCCCCGACCGAAGCAGATGCGCTCTTCCCGCTTGAGATGACCGTGGCTCTGATTCTGCCCTGGACCTTCTCCAGTAGAACGGACGCGCTGACAAGCTGTTCGACGGTCCTTCCTCCGATCCCCACCTCCCTGGTAGCACCGTATGTGACCCTGTTGGTGAGGACGTAGGCCCTGTCGTTGAGGTAAGCGTCCCTCGCCATCTCACTCAGGTGGACGTCCAGAGCGCCCTGCCTGTTCGATAGATTGCTTCTTCCTGGCAGTTCAAGCGAGAAGTTCCGCGTCAAGGTATCGACTATGACCAGCCTGCAGTCTGATGTGGCGGGCCGCGAACCCATCTTCCTGACAGCCTCCATCTGCTCGGCCGAGGAGTCCGACCTCACGTAGACTATCTTCTCGAGGAGTCCGTCGGTCCCCCATCCCCTTGCCTTTGCAATCTCCTCCACCCTTTCGGGCCGAAAGGCCCCTTCGGTGTCGATGTACAGCGACTTCCGGCCTTCTCTGGCTGCCACCAGTGCGGCCTGCATCGCCAGCTGCGACTTGCCACTATTGCTCATCCCGAAAATCTCTGTGAGCGTCCCGGCCCTAAAGCCTCCCCCCAGCAGTCCATCGATCGCCGCCGAGCCGGTCTTATGGAAGGGAAAAGCTGCGACGCGTCGAACCGAATCTCCTGCAGCCTGCCAAGGACTCACCGTTTTGTCCCCTGACCCCCCGCTCTCATCCTCGTTTCATCACCGATGTCTTTTTAACTGTGAGTCGAGGCCCGGACAAAAGTCACGAAGTGAACCCTCAACCTCCTCCTCAGACCAGACGACCGCTCAGCGTCCTGCAGAAGGCCACAAACAAGCAAGTCTCCGTACGCCTGAAGAACGAAATCGAGTACAGAGGGAAGATGGCCAACGTCGACCCGTACATGAACGTCATTCTCGTCGACGCCGAGGAATCAGAGAACGGCGCCAAGGTCGCCAACTATGGGAAGGTGGTCATACGGGGCAACAACGTCCTCTACGTGAAGATAGAGGATAGACTCTAGGAGGCCCCGAAGTGGTGCAGAGGTCGCTCCACGTAGAGGAGATAAGAGGACACAGCGTCCAGGATTTTGAATTAGAGATAGTCGAGCGGAAGGGGAAGGGACACCCCGACAGCCTTGTGGACGGGGCCTCAGAGGCAGTCTCGCTCGGGCTCTGCGACCATTACATCAAGACCTTTGGTGCTATATTGCATCACAACGTGGACAAGGGCATCCTCGTCGGGGGTAGGTCGGAGCCGAAGTTCGGTGGAGGCACCGTCATCGCGCCCATCTACCTGATGGTGGCAGGCAGGGCGACAGAGCTTGTTCCGTTCAAGGGCAGGAACGTCGAAGTCCCCGTGGGGGAAATCGCCCTGCACTCGATCAGGCGTTTCATAGCGGAGACCATGCGATTCCTCGATCCTGACGAGGACATGATCATTGATACCAAAATCAAGCAGGGTTCGCCCGACCTTGTAGCGGTCTTCATGAGGAAGGGCGTCATGCCCATCTCCAACGACACCTCGATTGGGGTCGGCTACGCGCCCCTCACGCCGACGGAGAGCATCGTCCTGGGGGCTGAGAAACTGCTGAACTCCCCTTCATTCAAGAAGAAGTACCCCGAAGTGGGCGAAGACGTGAAGGTCATGGGAATGAGGAGGGGAAAGAAGTTGGAGACAACCGTGGCCGCAGCCATGGTGAGCGGGAAGATCCCAGACGCAAGTCACTACCTCAGCGTAGTGGAGGACGTGGGTGAGGAGCTGGAGAAGCTCGCTTCGAGTTCGAAGCTGGATGTCAACTTCAAGCTGAACGCGGCTGACAACCCAAAGCACGGCGAGTTCTACCTTACCGTGACCGGAACATCCGCAGAGCAGGGGGACGACGGAAACACGGGGAGGGGAAACAGAGTGAACGGGCTCATCTCTCCCATGCGGCAGTACTCCATGGAGGCGACGGCAGGAAAGAACCCCGTGAACCACACCGGCAAGATACTCAACGCCCTGGCAGTACTCACGGCCCAGGAAATAGTGAAGAAGCTGCCGTCCGTCAGGGAGTCCTACGTGCGCATACTTAGCAGGATTGGCAATCCAATAGACCAGCCCCTTATCGCTAGCGCGGCCGTGGTGATGGAGAAGGGTGCCCGCCTTTCCTCAGTGAAGGGAGACATCGAGTCAATCCTCGACGACTCTCTGACCAACGTCCGCAAGGTGACGAACCTCATCCTTCAGAAGAAGATAGAGCTATTCTAGGGACGTCGTCTCTCCTCTGACATAGCTGCGGATCTTCTCCGCGTCTGATTCGACGTTGTAGGCTCTCCTGAAGAACGAAGCGACTGCACTTACATCGTGCATCAGCAGCTCTTCGCTGTTGGGATGCCCCAAATCGACCGCCTGAGGCCAGTCAATGAGCCAGACGGAGGCGCCGTCTGTCAGTACGTTATACTCGCTGAGGTCAGCGTTGACAAGGCCGGCTTTGACGCAAGCAATTCGCATCGAGTCGACGATTGCCCTGAGGGCTCCAGCGGGGTCCTCAAGGTAGGGCCTCTGGGAGAGGCGCACCCCTGCCAGTTCCTGGAGCAGTACAGTGCTTCGGCTGTACGCTATCGCCCTCGGAAAGGCCGGGCTAAGGCCTTCCAACTTCCTCAGTGCGTGATACTCCCGCTTTGCCGCGTCGTAGTTTGCGGTCATCCAGCTCCTGAACTCGGCGCGCTCCCTGACTCGAGTCTTTCTTATGCTGGTGAAGCTGATCCTCCCTATCTTGTAGAGCTTCAGGGCGTACACCGTTCCTTCTTCGGTCAGGGCCTCGTAGACGTCGGACTCTTTCCCCTTCGCGATTATTGCCCCCAGCGCAAAGATGAGGTCCTTCC
>Ga0335079_10004930_pt1 | contig 15348 bp, 15 predicted proteins | sample Lox_Sample_33_FD_206719 | JGI IMG/M metagenome (GOLD analysis project Ga0335079, IMG submission 206719) | Soil microbial communities from Loxahatchee National Wildlife Refuge, Florida, United States - Lox_Sample_3.3 | ecosystem: Environmental > Terrestrial > Soil > Wetlands | place: USA...
TTTTTTTAGAATGTCATGTGCAAAACTGTGCGGCGTCATTAAGGAAAGATCACGCGTAAAGGGTAGCAAGAGTACCGCGTCGATCGCCGTTGTTTGGAGCAGACGAATCTTCTCGGCCACTGGCGTCAGCAATTTAAATTCATGATCCGGCCGCAGAATGCGTGCCGGATGGGGCTCGAAGGTCACGACCACCGAATAGCCCTTTGCATCCTTGGCCCGGCGCACGATTTCTTCGAGAACCGCACGGTGCGCACGATGCACTCCGTCAAAGTTGCCGACGCTGACGAAGGTTGGACCAAAGTCCGTGGGGATATCCGCGAGTTTGTGGAAGACCTTCATTCAAACACTGCCTGCTGAAAACGCTTTGCGATCAGCTTCTCGCAAACTCGTGCACTCTCGCTGCCCCGATGGCGAGATCAAATTTCAAACTGCAGCTTCATTCCGTCGTAGGCCATCCGGACCGCAGGCGGCAGCTTCGCATTGGTTTCCTCATGCGGGAGGTCATGACAGATATGCGTGAAAAATGCGCGCCTTGGTTTCACTTCCTCAACGATCTTCAGCGATTGCTCCACCGTGGAATGAGTCGGATGCGGCTTGTAGCGCAGCGCATCCAGGAAGAGAAGGTCGAGGCCCCGCAATCTGTCGAGCGATTCGGAGGGCACGTCACTGTGGTCGGTAAGGTAGGCGCCCGACCCGAAGCGGAACCCGAGAATCGGGGTCTCGCCGTGGATCACAGTAACTGGCTCGAAGCGCGCGCCAAACAGCTCGACCGCTGCTTCGATCGGGCGAAGTTCAACCAGCGGCAACCCTCCGAATTTGTAGTCGGCCTCGAAAATGTAACGGAACATATTGCGCAGGAACTCGCAGTTGCGTGGCGTCGCGTAGAGCGGGAGCTTGCCCGACTTGTGGTGATAAGTCAGCGGACGCAAGTCGTCGATGCCCAGAATGTGGTCGGCGTGTGTGTGCGTGTAAAAAACGGCGTCCAGGCCTGTGATGTGCTCGCGGAGCGCCTGCTCCCGGAAGTCGGGGGTGGTGTCGATTAGAACGTGACGCTGGTTGTAACTGAGCAAGATGGACGGGCGAGTGCGGCGGTCGTGAGGATCGCTCGAATTGCAGACTCGGCAATCACAACCGATGGTCGGAACTCCCATCGAGGTGCCGCTGCCAAGTACCGTCAGAGTCGCAAGCATCAGCCGTTGGTCCCTGTGCCTGGACCTGAAACCCTGGGAGCCTGCGCGATGGCATTGGTGACCTCCACGTATGCCATGCGCAATTCATAGAGGCAGTTCTGCAAGAAGGACTGCTCTTTTGGCGTGAGGTTCCCCTTGGTCTTGTCGCCCAACATGCCGAGCGTGTCAATGGTCTGGCGCGCGCCGATCGGGTCCACTGTCGGCTGCCCGCCCTGTTCATGCATCATGCCCAGTTGCATCATTGCGGTCATGTAGAGCGATGCCATGAAGCGCTCGAAGTTTACCTCCAGTTCTTTCGCCGAATGGCCGCTCAGTTCGACGCGCCGGTCCAGGTCGCGCGCCGACTCCCGGTATGCCTGATGCTGTGCTTCCTGCTCGGCAGGCGCCGGAGGAGTGGGCATGTTTTCGGTGTGACGGGCAGCGGCGGTGTCAGTGCCTTGAAGGACAGCTCTTGTAGCTTCGGCAGGCTTCGCGGGCTCATCCGGTGAGACCGCCGAGGGTGACATTGGTTGAGCCCGCTCCGATTCTTCGTCCGTAGAAGAGCGCAACTCCCCGTCCGCGGTGAAGAGCCGGCGGTCGCTTACTTTGAAATCGGAATCGCGTTTTTTGTCGGCCATAGGATTTTCCTGACTCAGCAAGTTAGTTCATGTTGGTGGTTCGGCTTACCGCCCGGGGTTTCTTATCAGGTTATTCGCCGCGCCGCGTCTCGGGTTTAAGAGTCGCCGTTCCGGCGCGGAGATTTTTGTTTGTGGCTTCCCGCCGAAGATAGCCGAGTGCAACACCTCGATCACTCGAGGGCGAAGGCAGATTGGCGCTGCTCGTGATCTCACCCACGTCCTTTTCTTCCGCTTGGATCTTCGTGCCGGGCGGCGGCAATGCTCCCTCCACGACAAACGAGCAGAACTGCCGGTGCACCGTTCCGCGCGAGCGTATACGTTCGACAATTTCCTGCCCAAGGTAGCACCCCTTGGCGAAATTCAACGCCCGCGCTTGACCGGTTTCCTGAGGCAGGTCGCGCTCGCGAATGTCTACGCCATAACGGGGAATGCCACGACGGACGCGCCACCACTCTAATGCCTGTGATCCGACGGGGGTAGCGCCCGCCGCGATAAGTGCGTCCCAACTCGTCCTGACCTTGTCCGGAGCAATCCAGATTTCATAGGACGAAGCGGCGGAATCGTCCCCGCGCACCACCGTGCACTGCACGCATGCGCAGCGGCAATCACAGGTGGGCGAGCACAATTCCAGCGGAGCAATATCCGGCACGTGAATTCCCGCCGCATTCATTATGTCTTTCACGAGTGGCCCCGCCACGCCCACTGCCGTGATCGTCGCGCTCGCATCCGCAACCTCCACGTCGTCCATGATGATGAACTTATCGAGGTGCGCCAGCACCCTTTCGCGCACTTCTGCGTCAACATCGATTATGAGCGAGTCCCCGAGGTTGTAGGCGTAAAGATCGGCCTGAATGTGTCCTTGCGCGTTCAGCAGGAAGGCATAGACTCCGTGGTTTGGAGCAAGATCGCGGATGTTGTTTGTCACCATGCCGTTCAGCCAACGCACGCGGTCGGCGCCCGTAACCCGAATCTTCGCGCGGCTGCCAAGGCTGTACAGGCCGCAGCCCGAAAGCAGGGCCTCGAACTCTGTCCGCGCTTCGCCAACAGAAGACGGTGTTTCCGGATCGAAAATTGAATTGGCTTGCAAAACGGTCGTCATGCCTGCTGGCTTGATTATAGCGAAGGATGCGGGAGGCAGGGCGTCCCCGTCGGATGCGTCAATTCGTTCGCTGCAGCCTCAAGATCAGCTTTTGGGCCAGGTTCTCATCCGATTCTGACCAGAGCAGCCTGCCTGTTGCACCCGAGTTCCGTTCCACCTTCGCGGTAAATTCCACCAGATGTTGGACATTGGTCCGAATACGGTCCTGGATGTCTGGAGTGAGGCCCACCTCTTCGTGAAGGAAAGGAGTGTCCAGACCGAAATCGATCTGGATGTGTCCGGCCACAGCCGCTGCGTCTTCTTCAAATTGCAGGCCATGCGCAATCACGCGAAACAGCGAAGGCTGTAAAATCCACTTTTTCCAGTCCTCGGTGGGGGCCCACAGGTCCCAATGGGCTTCAAACACAAAGGCGTAATCTTCATGGAGAAAATCAGCCGCGAGTTCCGCTGCTTCCTGGGGCGGAAGCCCGGGAACGAAGCGCCGTTCAATAAGCGTGGGTTCGCTCCAGGAGACCGGATGGATAGCCGCATATGTGATTCCAGGCCTCGCCGCGGAGAAAGGAATCTGCCCTAGCACGCTCACGGTGCGCGGCAAAATGTCGGGCAGATCAAAACTGGGAAACCACAAACTCAGGTAGAGCGAATCGGCCATTCGAGCATTCTAAATTGAACGCGGGCTCGGCCGGGGGATGCACTCATTTCCTGCCCGAACACCGCACCCATTGGCCACGGATCTACCGATCGATGAAGGCGCAGCGCTCGCCCAATTCGTCCTCTCCACCACTCCCGGGGCCATGCTAGGATAATCTGTTTGTCGCAACTCTCTCGGAGGATTCAGTTCATGTTCATGCGCTTTCAGATATTAGTGTGCCTTGCGCTTGTCGCAATTGTCTGTGCACAGACCCCACAACCCCAGTCTCCGACGGCTCCCGCCAGTCCCGCTCCGGGCACGGCAGCTCCGGCTGCGCCTGCGGCTGCGCCCGAACCGCCCAAGGTGAATCCGGATGATCCTGTGATTACGATCAAGGGTCTCTGCTCAGATTCCGCTCTGCAGGGCGATGCCTGCAAGACCGTCATCACGAAATCCCAATTCGAAAAGATCACAGAGAATGTTCAACCCGGAATGCAGGGCCCGATGCGGCGGCAATTCGCGACGCGCTATTCTCAGGTCCTGGTCATGTCAACGGAAGCCGAAAAACGCGGGCTCGACAAGAGCGCTCATTTCGAAGAGAGCCTGCGACTGGCGCGCATGCAGATTCTGGCGCAGGAACTGACCAAATCTCTGCAGACCGAAGCGGGCAATATCAATGACCAGGACGTCAAGGATTATTACGACAAGAATGCGGCGAATTATGAAGAAGCCACCTTCGTAAAGATCTTCGTGCCGCACACGAAGCGGGTGACCCCGCCCCCGGCAACACCGGCAAAAGACGCCAAGACCGGCGCGACGACGGCGGCAAAGCCGGCGGCGAAAACACTCAGCCCGGAGGAACAGCAAAAGGCAGGCGAAGAAGCGATGAAGAAGGAAGCGTCCCTTCTCCGGGAGCGCCTCGTCAAAGGTGAAGACCCGGACAAGCTGGAAAAGGCAGCCTTCACCGCGGCCGGCCTTCCCGGCAATCCTCCGCCCACCAAGATGGAGAAGGTGCGCCGCACGAGTCTTCCCGTTTCGCAACAGGCAGCCATGGACCTAAAACCGGGTGAGGTATCCGAGGTCATTTCCGACGCGAGTGGAAACTACATTTACAAACTGGTGAGCAAAGACACGCTGGCACTCGATGCGGTAAAAGCCGAAATTCACAATCAGCTTTCAGCGCAGCGCTATCGCGAGACGATGCAGCACTTCCAGGGCAGTTCGGAATTCAATGAGGCCTATTTCGGGCCCGCGCGGCCGCCGGCCGGCATGCAGACACCGCCCCGGCCTGGCGTCCCACAGAAGGACAACGATCGCGACTAAAATGGCGAAGTCAACTATCGTGGTCACTGGCGTTTCTGGCAACCTTGGCCGGCGACTCCTCGATCATCTGTCTGGATATGCAGTGGTGGGCATTGATCTCACGCCCCCCACTGCGTCTCTCGACCGTTTCATTTCGCTAGATCTGGGCCGCGAAGAGTCGACCCGGCAGTTACACGTACTTCTGCGTGAAATCCAGCCTGTTTCGGTGGTTCATCTGGCGTTTGTGATCGACCCCCAGCGCACCGGAGTGATCGACGTCGACCGCATGTGGCAGATCAATGTTGCCGGCACGGCCCGCGTCATGGAGGCGATTACCGAAGTTAACCGCGCCACCGGGGCCGTCGTTCGCCAGTTCATTTTTCCCAGCAGTGTTTCGGCGTACGGCTCCGATATGCCGCAGCCGGTAAGCGAGGCGGCACCCCTGAATGCGCATACGCTGCCCTATGCGATCCACAAGAAGGAGAGCGATTTGGTCGTGCAGCAGCGCGCGCCATCGCTGCGCGGGTGTGGCGTGTTCATACTGCGGCCTCACATCTTTGCGGGGGCTACAGTTGAAAACTACCTGATGGGAGCGTTTCGCGGCACGCCCAATGGAAAGGGTGAGCGCGCTGTTCGCATGCGCCAGAGCGGCAAACGCCTTCCTTGCATGCTGCCCTTTGGCCAGAGATACCTGGATAACAAAATCCAGTTCATTCATGTGGACGACATGGCACGCTTGATCGCGTGGCTCTTAAAGCGCGAACCGGAGGCTCAGCGTCTTACGATTTTGAACGTCGCCGGACGCGGGGATCCCATGACTTTCTCCCAGTGTATTCAGGGGGCTCATGCAAAACTGCTGCGCGTCCCCGGCAAGTGGGCGATGCGGCAGGTGTTGCAGTTTCTCTGGAACAGCAAGATCTCGGCGATTCCGCCCGATGCCGTGCCTTATATGACAGGTCAATACATCATGAACACGGATCGGCTGAAGACCTTCCTTGGAGATGACTATGAAAAGGTCATCTCCAAAACCAGCGTAGAAGCTTTTGTGGACTCCTTTCAGCCCGCCTGATTCATCATCCTGGGCCCTCCCGTATTTTCGCTCTAAGCAGACTTCCTCGGCTCGCGTGATTGGTCCTTAATGCAGGTGCGGGCTTCCCCCGTCTTGAACTCGGCCGCGGTAGAGGCCGGCGATGCCCCTGGTATACGGAGTCCATGAAGCTGTGCTGAATCCGGCCTGTTTCATGCGCGCGAGCATTTCCTCGGGCGTTGGAAAGCGCTCGACCGATGCCGGCAAATACGCATAAGGGCCTTGGACACCAGAGATCAGCGTCCCGATTGCCGGCAAAATACTCTTGAAATAAATGCGGTAGAGCGTGCCCGTCAGACCTTGCGGTTCGCCGAAATCGAGAATGCCGCATTCCCCACCCGGGCGAAGCACGCGCACAATTTCGCGAAGGCCGGCATCGTAGTCGGCAAGGTTGCGAAATCCGAAGGCTGACGTGACCAGATCGAAATGCTCGCTGGCAAATGGAAGCTGAAGAGCATCGGCCTCAATCCAACCCGGGGACGGGCTTTGGCGTGGCTGGCCGCCGTCACTTCCCTTTTGCGCCGCGCGCACCAGCATCGCATGAGAGAAATCCGCTCCGAGGATTGTTGCGCCCGCGGAGCCAGTGCGGCGACGCAGTGCGAACGCCATGTCTCCGGTGCCGCAGCATAAATCGAGAACGCGGGCCCCCGGACGCTGGAGGATCGTGTCAAAGCGGCGAGCGGTACGCCACCACCACAGCCGGTCAATATTGAAGGAGAGAAGATGATTCAGAAGGTCGTAGCGCGGGGCGATGGAGGTGAACATCTCCTGCACCGCCTTGGCCGCGGACTCGCGATCTGAAGCTCCGGCGGGCGCAGCGCCGACGATTTTGTCTTTCTCCACTGCGTTCATGATTGCGGTGCCAGAACGTCACTCCCCTTTCGTACACGGTGGGGCGGACGGGACGCCCGTCCCACCATTTCGGCCTTTACTTGCGGGCCAGTTTGCGAACCTCTTCTATTGCAGCGCGGACCACGGATTCCGGCACGTCGCTGGCGATTTCCACTTTGCCGATTTCGCGCGGCAGAATGAAATGAACGACGCCTTGCCGAGCTTTCTTATCGAATTTAAGGCGCTTCAAAATGCTCGCGGTTTTCACATTGAAGCGCGGCAGGCCGCCCAGAGCCAGGACGGCGTTGGTAATCCGGCCTGCCGTCACGCTGTTGAGTTTGCCTGTCGAAAGCGCCATGTGAGTCACGGCCAGCAGTCCCCATCCGACGGCCTCCCCGTGGAGCAAAAGCTTATAACCCGTTTCGGCCTCGAGGGCGTGGCCGACGGTGTGCCCCAGATTCAGCACCTGACGCAAACCGCCTTCGCGCTCGTCCGCACTAACGACCGACACCTTGATACGCACGGAATCGGCAATCATTCTCTCGACAACTTTGTCATCGCGGCCGAGAATCTCTCGGTGGCGCTCCTCGAACATCTGAAACAACGCGGGATCTCCGATGATCCCGCACTTCAACGACTCATACAGACCAGCTCGGTATTGACGAGCCGGAAGCGTTTTTAGCACCGACGGATCTATGAGCACCGCGGACGGCTGGTGGAACGTGCCAAGCAGATTCTTGCCGGAAATCAGATTGACGCCGGTTTTGCCACCGATCGCCGCATCCACCTGCGCAGCCAGGGTGGTTGGAATCTGCACGACTTCGCCCCCACGCTTGTAAATTGACGCAAGAAAACCGGTGACGTCACCGACGACGCCTCCACCAAGCGCGATCAGGGTTGCGCCGCGGTCTGCACCCTGTTGAACCAATTTCTCGGCCAGTTTTTCGAGTGTCGCAAGCCGCTTGGAACGCTCGCCGTCCGGCATCTCGAGCACGGAGGTTGCGATGCCAGACGCGGTCAGCGATTTCACAAGTGGCCGAGCCCACAACTTGCGGACGGGAGGAACTGTGACGATGAACACACGCCTGGTTCTGAGAATATTTGCGAGTGTCTCGCCGGCGCGTGCCACAAGCCCGTCAGCGATCAACACCTCGTAGGAGCGGCTGGGGGCAGTGACTGGAACGCGGATCATGAACGTTCATCATAGCGTATGTCTTGGGGCGAGCTGCGAAGCCAGAACGGAGACTGCCAGCACTGCGAGCACGACGGCGAGCGTCCATTCCGTGGGCAGCGTCAGGTAATGCGAGGCGATCATCTTGAGACCGATCAAAATAAGGACCACAGAAAGGCCATAGTGCAGGTAATGAAAGCGATCCATCATTCCCGCCAGGGCGAAATACATCGAGCGAAGGCCCAGGATGGCGAACACATTTGAGGTGTAGACAATGAAGGCGTTCAGCGTGACGGCCAGCACGGCAGGAACCGAGTCGACAGCGATGAGTATGTCGGATGTTTCAACAATCAGCAGGACGACAAACAAGGGAGTAGCGTAGAGCGCTCCCTTGCGAGTAAAGAAGCGCCCCTCCTCGTATTGCTCAGTGACCGGCAGCAAGCGGCGAAAAACGCGCAGCACTGGATTTTTCTCGGGGCGAATCTGCTGCTCTGACTGCCGAAGCAGCTTCAGCCCCGAATAAACGAGAAGCGCTCCGAAGGCGTAGATAATCCAGTCAAAGCGGCGCATTAAGCTGACACCGGCGGCAATGAAAAGGCCGCGCATCACAAGCGCGCCAAGAACTCCCCAAAATAACACCTTGTGCTGATGTTCGGCGGGGACTTTGAAGTAGCGGAAAATCACGAGGAAAATGAAGAGATTGTCAATGCTGAGCGTGATTTCAATTACGTAGCCGGTGACGAACTGCAGCGCGTCAGTGCGGCCGTGCCACCAGAACAGAACAACTGCAAAAACGGCGGCGAGCGACACCCACGTGGCGGACCACAAGAGGGCCTCGCGAAGCCCCACCGGGTGCGCTCGGCGATTCAGGATGCCGAGATCGAGCGCAAGCGCGACAAGGATCAACAGGTTGAAGAGAATCCAAAAGGAGAACACAGGAATTCTTAAGGATACAGGCTTTCGGGCCAAACCGTTCGGCCTGCCGGCATGCATTGGCTAAGGCCACAGGCTCACCGGGGCTGAAGCCCCCTCGATGTGCCGGCGTGCGCGTTCCGGTTGAGCCGCCCTCTCGCCGAGACTAACCCGCCCGGCGAATTCGCGCGCTGGCGGAGAGCTGGTTCAAGAAAGTTGCTCTTCCACGAACGCTTGATGTCATCGATTTCTTTTTGACAGGCTGTTGGGCGCAAGTGTCCCAAGAAAAAAGTGGAGGCGGGTGTGTTGCGTGCTAGTCTGTCCGGCCGCGCTTTCCAGCGGCCCACTCGTCCCACATGCCCATCTGCTTCATTTCCTCATCGATATGAGTTTCGTGGAGGGTCTGCTCGATTTGCGCGCGATGAATGCGCGGACCGACACGGCTCTCCGAATCGGCGAGTTCAAAAGTCAGCACTGTGGCTTCAGCGACATGCTTCTTGAGCTGAGCGAGGTCAACCTTGTCGAAGGTATCTGTCGTCGCATGGTAATTCTCGAGATAGTTTGCCGTGTCTTGCTCGGCCACGAACGTCGGCACGCCTTCCAGCATGAAATCGTAGTGGTCTGTGCCCGTCTCCGCATTTGGCAGCAATGTGTTTGCCCCGAACTGCTCCAGCGGCTTGACCATCGACGCTGCGGCATCTACCAGGTCTTTGCGACCTCCGACAGAGAAACCCGTCGTCTTGCCGGTTCCGCCATCAAAGACCACAACCCCTGCGGCGTTGTCGAGCTCGCTGCGGTGCGCGGCGGCGTAGGCGCGCGAACCGATCATTCCTTCTTCTTCGCCGGAAAAGAGAATGAAGCGAATGGAACGGCGCGGTTTCAAGCCGGAGGCCTTGATGGCCCGCAACGCATCGATGACCAGTGCGGCATTGCAGCCATTATCGAGCGCGCCGGTCCCCAACTCCCACGAATCGAGATGCGCGCCCAGCACAACGAATTCGTCCGGCTTCTCGCGACCGCGGAGTTCGGCAATGACATTCCACGTCTTGATCGGGCCGCCAATTTTGTCGGGAATCGACAGATCCAGCCACACCGGCGTCCCGGAGGTCATTAGACGGACGATGCGTTCTCCGTCTTCGCGGGCCACGATGACTTGCGGAACCGGATCGAGTTCGCCCTGAACGGCGTTCGTGTGCCGATAGAGGATCCCGTGCTCGCGAGTGGATATGAACGCAATGGCCTTGGCTCGGCCCTTCACGGAGAGATCAATCACGGCGGGCGCGCGCTCGTATTCGCCAAAGAGATCGTCCCATGTGGCGAGGACTTTGCTATCGACGAGCACGACTTTGTGAGAAATATCGCCCGCTTTGGCAAAGTCCGCGGCGGTACCCATACCCACGTAGACGATCGGAACATGCTTGACTTCAGCCAGAGCCGGCGCCCATGCAACGGAGACGGCCCTCACGTGAAAGCGCGCGCCGGAATCGAGCGCGGCGTTAACTTCTGTTTCGCCTTCAGCCCAGGACGCCTTGATCATGAACTCCTCGGTGTGCACGCTGTCGGCTCCGGCTTCCTTGAACGCAGACACGCCCCAATCAGCTGCACGCTGAAATGCGGGGGTACCCGGGACACGGCCGCCAATCTCGTCGCTCAGGCGGCGAAGATTTGTTTCCAGCGCAGAAGGCTTGCGCGCTTCCTCGATCAGGCGATCGATGACATTATCGGCGGCGAAGGCGGCGGTGGCGAACAATGGGAGGAACAAAAGACTGAATGTTCGAAGCATGGCGAGCATTAGAAACGAAATTGCGGGAAATGAGAAGAGTGGGCACGGCGCAATCAGGCCTATTGATTGAGATGCGCTTGTCGATCGACACTGAAACGCGGCGAGCCGCCGTTTCTACGGAAGCGTTCGGGAGATGCCGGACGAATTCTCAGGCAGGAGCGAGGCCGTATTTTTCCTGTAGACGGCGTTCCATAGTACGGAAAATCAAGCCGTCGACGAGATATCCAAGGCAGATAATAAGAATCATGACTGCCAACACCTGATTCATGTCGCTCAGGTCTCTACCCATCATCAGCAATTGGCCGAGTCCTAAGCTGAGGAAGATCATTTCCGCCTGAATCAGGGAGCGCCACGCGAATGCCCAGCCTTGCTTCATGCCGTTGACAATGAAAGGCAGACTGGCGGGCAGCAATACGGACCAGAACAGCCGGAACCCGCTCGCACCGAGGTTGCGGCCGGCCATGCCGTAGATTTTTGGCATCTGCTTGCGTCCATCTTCCATGGCAATGGTGACGGAAAGGAGGGATCCCATCAGAACGACAAAGAGAATTGCTTTCTCGGTCAAGCCGAACCACAGAACTGCGAGGGGAATCCAGCAGATGCTGGGCAAGGACTGAAGGCTGACCAGCAAACCGCCGAGAGTTTCTTCAAGAAACTTGCTGCTCGACACGCCCAGCCCCAAGATCATGCCCAAGGCAACGGAGAGGCTATAGCCGATCAGCATGCGCTTCATGGTAACGGCAATTCCAATCCAGAAGCTGTGGTCCGCGAAGCCGTCGCGCAGCGCCTGAGCCACGCCCCAGGGAGGCGGAAACAGATATGGCGGCCAGACGCGCAGCTTCGCCAGCAGGGTCCAAACACCAAGCAGGGCGGCGTAGAAAATCGCTTGCCTAACGAGCTTTTTCATCGGCATACTCCGCTTCCAGGCTCTTATTGATCTCTTCGCGCAGGCAGTCCAGCACCATGCGGGCCATGCGAGTCACATCCGGGTGCTCCATGTGGCGAGGGCGCGCCAGGTTGACGGGAAACTCTTCTTTCACACGACCAGGGCGAAACGTGAGCAGCACCACACGGTCGCCCAGACGCGCAGCTTCCCGGACGTTGTGGGTCACGAAGATAATCGTGCAGGCCGTCTCCGCCCAGATCCGCTCCAGTTCGTCATGGAGCAGGTCGCGGGTCTGCGCGTCCAGCGCCGCGAATGGCTCGTCCATCAGCAGGACGTCAGGTTCGGTCGCCAGCGCACGTGCCAAGGCTACCCGTTGCCGCATGCCGCCGGACAGCTGATGAATATAGCTGTTCCGGAACTTCGAAAGCTGCACCAGCCGCAGGTAGTGCTGGGTCTTCTCCTCGCGTTCAGCTTTTGGCACATTCTTCATTTTCATGCCGAATTCGACATTGCCACCCACCGTCAGCCAGGGAAACAATCCGAGCTCTTGAAAGATCAGAATGCGGTCTGTTCCCGGTCCGGAAACCGGCCTCCCATCCACCAGCACAGTCCCGGAGGTCTGCGGCTGCAGGCCCGCGATCAAGTGCAGCAACGTGGACTTTCCGCAGCCGGACGGTCCCACCACGCACAAGAACTCGCCCGGTTTGACTTGCAGGTTGATTTGGTCGAGCGCCACTAACCGATCGCCCGCCGTCGTGCGATAGCTAAGCGAAATCGAGTCTAAGGCGACCTTTGGTACCGGTGCGGCGGTGGCGTACGGAGGAAACTCCATCACGGAGGCCGACGACTTGGCAGAAAAACCATTCCAGAGCGTATTTGCACGCGGAACTCTCGGGATCGCTCGAACCGCGTTCAGTGGACGGTTGCTTTGAGGACTTGCACTCATTGGATCGCCTTCCTCCCTTTTTCCGCCAAAACCTGATTCAACAGCGACAAATCATACAAAGCCGAAAGGTCGGGCATCTGATGACCCAAAAAGCCGGCGTCAAAAGCAGATTTCGCCGCAATCAGCAGCGACGACCGCAGTGGATCGCAGGTGGCTCGCAGGCGGCCAAAGGACTCTTCCAAAACCGCATCCGGAAGCGCCTTGCCAGTCTCCTTGGCGATCTGCGCATTGAGCAGTTTTTTCGCTTCCGGCAAATGGCCGTTGATCCAGTCCGTCAGTTCCACATGCGCACGAATCCAGTTCTTGACCAGATCAGGGTGCTCTTTCAAGAACTGCGTGCGCACGATCAGATGCGCCGTGATGAAATCTCCGTTTGGCCAGAGCGACCGCTCGTCCAAAAGAAGCCGCCCGTTCCCTTCCTGAATCAGCCGGGTGGCCCAAGGTTCCGGAGCCCATGCCGCATCCAGGTCTTTCTTCAGGAACAGCGTGAGCTGATCGGGGTTCGCGAGCGGGATCACCTGCACGTCCCCGCCCTTGTCGGTGGACTTCATACCGTGCGCAATCAGCCAAGCGCGGAGGGCGACGTCCTGGGTGTTTCCCATTTGGGGTGAAGCCACTCTCTTGCCGTGAAAGTCCTCCGGCTTCTGAATCCCGGAGTCCTTGCGCACCACCAGAGCCGCGCCGCCACTGGTTGCTCCCGCCACGATGCGCAGAGCCTCTCCATTCGATCTCACGTAGCCAGAGATGGTTGGGTTCGGCCCTATATAGGTCATGTCGAGGGCGCCGGCATATAACGCTTCAATCGCCGACGGTCCAGCATTGAAACTCTTCCACTCGACCCTCACCTGCGACCCCATGGCTCTGTCGAACCAGGCATTGTTTTTACCTATCATCGCCTGCGGATGCGTGATGTTGGGAAAGGCGCCCACGCGAATGACGGTTTGGCCACACAGAGACTGGGTGCCTATGAGAAGCATCATGCCGGTGGCGTGGAGATAGGCTAAGATCCGCTTGGCTCTAGTCATGGCTGCGGCTCCCATCCGCTGAGAATGCCATTGGCAGCACGTTTTCGCCGGTTTTTCTTCTCCGAATGGTTTGCGTCTTCGCCGGGTAAGTGGTGGACACCAGATCGCCTAGCGTCGTTGCATCCAGGATCCTGGCCGCGGAATCGCGGACGTCCAGGAACAGCTGGTAAAGCGCTTGGTGGTCATCGTTCCGATCGATCAAGACGCGCAACTGCTCCGCGTCCCCAAAAGGCGCCAGTGGACCGTCGATGAGCCGAATGATCTCGCTCAGCCGGATCTCCGACGGCGCGCGCCGCAAGCGGTATCCGCCTTTGGCTCCGCGCGCGCTTTCCAGCATTCGCGCATTCTTGAGCTCGAGAAGAATCAGCTCCAGGAATTTTTCCGGTAACGCCGCCTCATAAGCGATATCGCGAATGCGTATGGAGCCTTCCTGGTAGCGCCGCGCCAGCAGCGTCATTGCCTGCAATGCATATAGACCTTTTTGTGAGATTTTCATGAAGCCATGGTTCCCAGATACAGTTTCTATAATGCCTATGGATTACATCGACATTATAGACACAGCACGAAACATTCCAAAGCACAAAAGTGCCGGAATGCCGACTGGGCTTGAGATTTCATGGTGTTGGAGGCCTGAAACCGGCGATAACTAGCTGCTTTAGTGCACAACTTTGCACTTCTCGGAAGGTACGCTGTTTCGCTTGTTGGCGCGGCGCCTCAACGCAACCGCAGAATCTGGATTGTGATGTTATCCGGACCGCCACGCTGACGGGCCAGTTCTATAAGATGGCGTCCCGCTTCTTCCGCGCTACCCTTCGTGATGGCCGCGAGAATTTCCGGGTCCTGCACCTGTCCCCATAAACCGTCGGTGCAGATCACAACAGTGTCGTCCCCCCGCAATGGTTCCGGGCGTCCCGGGGAATCCATAATGAGTTCCGGCGCGGTACCTACCGCGGCAGTAAGAATGTTGCGTTGCGGATGCTTCTCGGCTTCCTCACGGGTAAGCATTCCAGCTTCCACCAGCCGGCCCACGTAGGAGTGGTCGCGCGTTAGCTGTGTAATTCCTCCGTCGCGCACCAGGTACAAACGTGAGTCGCCCACGTGGACGTAGTACAGCGCATTCGACACGATCGCAGCCGCGGTGCAGGTCGTGCCCATTCCTTGCAGGGCAGGATGGTCCATACCGTAGCGTCGAATTTGCAAGTGGGCTGCCTGCAGTCCCTCGATCAGAGCAATTTGCGGATCGTCCCCCTCATAGTCGCGGTATTTTTCGACCAATGTGTCGACAGCGATCCGACTTGCCTCCTGCCCACCCTCGTAGCCGCCCATGCCGTCGGCCACAATCGCCAAGCGTCCCAGGCGCGCGAACTTCTCATCTTCCTCCGCTTCCCAGTACCCCAGGGAATCCTCGTTGTTCTGACGAAGACAGCCGATATCGGACTGTCCCGACACTTCAACCCCAGCGCGAATCTTCATCCGATCTCTGCTTCCCATCACTATAGGCATTTTGAGAGTTCGCAGCAAAACCAGAGGATTATACGGGGTTTGGGACTGTGGCTCCAGCCGAGAGCCGGTGCTATATGTATTTCACGACCAAAAATCGAACGAAGGACGGCCACTCTCTGGTCGTCCTTCGCAGGAAAGTCGAGATGATTCGGGTCCGCAGCGAACGTTATTGGTTTGCGGGTCCGCAGGCACCGGAGGGGTTGTTCTCCTGGCCGCCATAAAACTGGTTGCCAGCAGACGACGCAACCGGAATGTAGACTGGCTGGGACGTGACGCCCGCGTAGGTCGCCGTCACCTGATAATCGCCCGAGTAGAACCACGCCGGCTGTTGCGGATTGCCATTTTGGTCTAATGGTTCAATGTCG